>OFHA01001529.1_pt1 | contig 15748 bp, 21 predicted proteins | sample 1521891 | NCBI WGS metagenome assembly OFHA01 (sample SAMEA3504089, study PRJEB24116) | mouse gut metagenome | biome: mouse gut; feature: mouse-associated habitat; material: faeces | place: Denmark | collected 2011
ATCGTAGCCAATAAAGACCGAAGCGGATTGATTTTGTCCGACAGGCTCGACCACCTCGATTACATTATGAGGTTGTTGCCCCGGGAAATGCGGCTGGACGCTGTGATGATAAGCGGCAAAATGACAACGAAGAAGGGTAAGGCCGAACGAGAGAAAGCCCTTGAGGACATGAGGAGCGGCAAGAAAAAATACCTCTTTGCCACCTACTCTCTCGCCAAAGAAGGGCTGGACATTCCCTGTTTGGAGCGTCTGTACCTTGCGACACCGCAGAAGGACTACGCTGTGGTGACGCAGAGTATCGGCAGAATCGCTCGGACATTCCCGGGGAAGGAAGACCCGATAGCCTACGATTTCGTGGACGATATAGGGTATCTCGTGAAGTCATACAAAAAGCGATGTGCAATCTATCGAAAGAACGGTTGCTACTTTGTGGAGGGAGGTTGACACCATGCAGTATGTTCTTTCTCTCTCCTACGGTAAAGATTCGCTGGCGTGTCTCGAAGCAATCAAGCTCTTGGATTTGCCGTTAGACCGTATCATTCATGCCGAAGTATGGGCTACCGACACAATCCCGGCAGACCTCCCGCCTATGGTGGAGTTCAAGGCAAAAGCTGACGCTATCATCAAAGAGCGATACGGAATCACCGTTGAACATATTTCGGCAGTCGAGAGAGAGAGACGGTTATCCTACGAGCGACAGTTCTACAAAGAGCGATTTAACAAAAAGCTCAACGGAAGATGTATTTACGGATTCCCTATGGTGCGAGGAGCATGGTGTAATTCAAGGCTCAAGGTTGATGTCCTCAACTCCTTCGCAAAGGGCAACATACGAGAGACTGTTTTACAGGAAAATGGTACGCTCGAAAACAGGTCAGAACAAGATATACGGCTTTCCGCACACACTCAACGGCGGCTGGTGTCACCAACTGAAAGACAGGTGTTTTCCAAAAGCTCCCTTGCACAAGGAGCTGATACAAATATTGTGCAGTACCTCGGGATTGCCGCTGACGAGCCGGAAAGAATCAAACGACATACTCGTCCCGGCGTAGTTCTTCCGTTGGTGGAAATTGGGTGGGACGAAGCCTATTGCCGGAAATGGTGTGAAGAAAACGACCTATTGTCTCCCATCTATACCAATGCGGCGAGGGGCGGGTGCTGGTTTTGCCACAACCAAGGGGTTGAACAGCTCCGGCTATTGCGGCGAGACTACCCGGACTTATGGAAAATCCTATTGAAATGGGATTCCGACAGTCCTGTCACATTCAAACCGGACGGTCATACAGTCCATGACTATGACCTACGGTATGCGATGGAAGACCGAGGGCTAATACCGACAGACAGGAAATTTCGCTGGGCGATGTTGGAGGACAAAGCTCTCCTGTCTGCTCTGAAAGGAAGTGATGAAATGCGATTGATAAGCTATGACTGCGAAGTGTTCGCCTACGATTGGTTGGTGGTCTTCAAGGACAAGGAAACTGGACAGCGTACCCGGATTTGGAACGACAATGAAGCTCTCACAATGGCTCTCTCCGAAGACGGTATCTATGTCGGGTTTAACTCCAAGCATTACGACCAGTTCATCATCAAGGCGATTGCCGCCGGGTTCACTCCGCAGGAAATCAAACAGGTCAATGACTACATCATCGGCGGCGGTCAAGGCTGGGATTGCCCTCTGCTCAAGGACTTCTACTTCACTTTCAACAATGTGGATATTAAGGACGATATGCAGATGGGCTTGTCACTGAAAGCCATTGAGGGACACCTCGGGCTGTCAGTGCAGGAAAGCACAGTCCCCTTCGACATTGACCGCCCTCTCACCGAGGAGGAACGCCGGGAGACCGAGTTCTACTGCGACCACGATGTTGACACCGCCGAGCGGCTTATCGACATTCGCAAGGACTATCTCAAGAACAAGGTGCAAATCGGTCGACTGGCTGGCCTGTCTGATGTAAAAGCGATGGGTATGACAAACGCCAAGCTGACGGCGGCTATGCTGAAAGCGTCCAAGAAGCCACATGACGATGAACGCCAGTATGTGTACCCGGAAAATCTGAAAAAGGAGTACATACCCCCGGAGGTCTTTGCTTTCTTCGATAAGATGTATGACCTCACAATCTCCGACAAAGACCTGTTCAGTGGCAAGCTGGATTTTCAAATCGGGGACTGCCCGGGAGTGATTGGCTACGGTGGTATTCATGCCGCTATCCCCAACTACTTCTTCGATGAAGTCGAGAGTGGAAACCGGGTTATCCGCAACAAAGATGTGGCGAGCTACTACCCCCACCTTATGACCCTCTGCGGGTACACCTCCCGCAACATTCCGTCAGCGGAAGTCTTCGAGAATGTTCTTGAGACCCGCATGAAAGCAAAAGCCAGCGGCGATAAGGCTACGGCAAACGCTCTCAAGCTGGTTGTGAACACGACCTATGGTGCGTTGCTCAACAAGTACAACGACCTGTTTGACCCTCTTATGGGACGCTCGGTGTGTATCACAGGACAGCTTTTCTTGTTGGAGCTGGCACAGCACCTATACAAAGACATTCCGGGGCTGAAAATTGTACAGCTCAATACGGACGGTATCATGGTTGAGTGTGACCGAGCAGATACCGAGAAATTGGACGAGATTTGCGATGAATGGCAAGCCCGGACAGGCTTTGAGCTTGAGGAGGATTCGGTCGTAAAGATTGCACAGAAAGATGTAAACAACTATGTCGAAGTGCAACCCGGCGGCGGTGTCAAATTGAAGGGTGGTTATCTGACAAAAGGCATTATCACAGACCATTCCGACCCTCTGTCTGGTAAATCTGGTGGGGCATGGAATATCAATAATTCCATTCGTATTGTCGCACTTGCACTAAAAGAATACTTCGTCAATGGTACGCCTGTCGAGGAAACCATTACGAATTGCGATGATATTTTCCAGTTCCAGATTATAGCCAAGGCAGGAGCGAAGTACCGAGAAGCCTATCACCTTGTCGATGGGGTGAAAGAGCCTGTGCAGAAAGTGAACCGGGTGTACGCCACCGCTGATGAACGCTACGGAAAGCTGTTCAAAGTGAAAGCAGAGGACGATTCCACAGCGAAAATCGAAAGTCTCCCGGAACACTGTATCATCGACAACGACAACCGCTTGACGATTGCCGATGTGGACAAGACCTTTTACATCGAAATGGCGTTGAAGCGAGTAAACGATTTCAAGGGCATAAAGCCCGAGAGAAAAAAATCAACAAGGAGGACTAAATCAATGGCAACAGCAACCAAGACGGAGAATGTGTACCAGAAGCTCATTAAGGCGAGGGCGCAGTTTCTCAATTCCGATGTGCAGAAGACAGGAAAGAATATGCACCTGTCCTTCAAATACTTCGAGCTTGAGGACATTGTGCCTACGACAACAAGGATTTTCGCCGAACAGGGGCTTATTGGCGTGGTGAACTTCACCGCAGACACCGCCACCATGAACATCGTCAACACCGACAACCCGGAGGAGGTTATCACTTTCGTTGCGCCCTTCAACCAGATTGCTCCCATTATGAGCAACGCCGGGAAACAGGCCACCAACGAAATGCAAGCTCTCGGCTCGTCCATCACCTATATGCGCCGCTACCTCTACATGATTGCGCTGGACATTTGTGAAAGCGATTCCATTGACGCAAACATCGGGAAGGGTGAAGCTCCCGCTCCGGCGGCAGAGACCCCGAAAGCTCCCCCGGCTACTCCCGAACAGCGACAGGCGGCGGCACAGAGCTTGACGAACAAGGACGGCAACGCTTCTGCTTTGCAGATTAAGGGGCTGAAAGCGGTTCTCAAGAAGCTCAAGGAAACCGACCCGAGCAAGGAGGAAATGATTGCGAAAATCGCAGTCCAGACCGAGGGCTTTACGGTCATTACGAAGTCTGACTGTGAGACGCTGATTCAGCGGATTACCGCCATGTTGGAAGGAGGACAGGACAATGGCTGACATTAAATGGCTTGAGGGCAATCGGATTCAGATTGCTCCTCCCAAAAAGACCAAGAAAATCACTGGCACTCGCTTTGCCACTATCCTTGGTTTGAACCCTTGGTCTACCGCATTTGAAATGTGGTGCGCTATCACCAAGACCTACGAAAAGCCCTTCGAGGACACCATCTACACCATCGCTGGTAAGACAATCGAGCCGAAACAGGCCGATTACATGAGGAAGTCTTACGGCATGGAAATTACCGCTCCCGCCGATGTGTGGGGCGAGGATTACTTCAACAAGACTTGGGGTGATTTCTTCCCCGACAACAAGCACCTCGGCGGTATGTGGGACTATCTGTCGAAGGACGAGAACGGTAAGACCGAAGCTGTCCTCGAAATGAAGACCACCAAGCGAGCCGAAGACTGGCAGAACGACATTCCCGAGTATTACGCTCTGCAAGCCGCTCTGTACGCCTATCTGCTGGGTGTAGACGATGTTATCATGGTCGCTTCCTTCCTTGAGGAGAAGGACTACAAAGACCCCAGCACTTACAAGCCGAGTGCGGCGAACACGATTACGGTTGAGTTCAAGGTCTCCGAGCGTTACCCGGACTTTGCCGACAAAGTGACACAGGTCGAGAACTGGTGGAACGAGTATGTCGCTACTGGTATCTCCCCGGTCTATGACGAGAAGAAGGACGCTGAAATCCTCGCCGCCCTTCGCACCAACACCCTCTCCCCGGAAACCGATATTGAAGCTCTGGTTGCCGAAGCCGAAGGTCTCAAGGGCGAGTTGGACGAGGTAGCCGCCAGTGTTGCCGAGAAGGAAAAGCGGCTCAAAACCATCAACGACATTATCAAGGAACACGCCATGAAACAGTTCCGGGAGGGAGATAAAAAGGTCGAGGTCAAGGGTTCTACCTTCACTTGGACAGTCTCTCGCTCCGAAACCACAGCCATTGACAAGGACGCTCTGAAAGCCGATGGCCTGTTGGATAAGTACAGCAAGAAGACCGAAACCTACCGCATGACGGTCAAATAAGGAGGAAAAAGCGATGAAATTTCAGAAATTTGTAAAGTCCCTCGGCTCGGAGGGGATCATCTATGTTCGCAAGAACGAGGAGCGGTGGCTCGCTTCCGGGAGTGTCTTTATGAAGATTCCCGAGAATATCCGCAGTATCACAGCCAGTGACATTCTCCCCATGCCGGAAGCGGTCGAGAAGATTCTCAACTACGAGAGCTTCACCGACCCTTGTGAATTGCACAGGGCGGTCATGCCGGACGCTGACGGTGCTATCAAAGACTGTATCAGAATCTACGCCACCGAGAACGCTTTGAATACGGTGGCAATCTCCAACCCCGACTACACGCTGATTGAGAAGAAAGACTGCGTGGAAATGTATGTCAAGGTCAACGGCGAGGAGGAGACCACCGAAGGGCTGGCTCTCGTTGTCAAGGAGTTCGAGAATCCGATGGAAGACCCGGTGACAATCGGCGTTATCTTCCCCACAGAATACGAAGGTTAAGGAGGACAAAAACAATGGCAAGAATCCCCATGACGAGCGGTTTCACTCTGATTCCCGAAGGGACTTATGTGTTCCGCATTTATGACGCAAAGTATGACGAGGAGTTCGGCAAAATCGAAGTCAAGCTCGTCAACGCACAGGGCATGACCCACACCGAGCGTTTCTCCATCAAGGACAAGAACGATGAATACAACGAAAAGGCTCTGAACGCTTTTTCCTACTTCGCCAAGACTGCGATGGGTGACTATGCTCTGGAAGATGTTGACCCGGAGGAGCTTATCGACCATTACATTGAAGCTGAGGTCGTTCATACCAAGCTCCCTTCCACCAAAGACCCGAGCAAGACCGTTACCTTTGCCAATCTCGGTGACAAAGCTCCGGCTGACGGTTTCGATACCGAGCCTGTGGCTCGTGCGCTGACAATCGGGCGTGGTGACAGCGAAAACAAATCTGCTCCCGCCGCCCCGAAGCAGAACACCGCCGCTCCCGCCGCTTCTACGGCAAAGGGGTTAGACCTCGACAGTCTGTTGGGATAAGGAATAGCCGGGAGGGGTAGACGGATTCCCTCTCCTCTCCCGGTTCATTCAGAAGGAGGACGCATGAACAAACTGGAAATTCATGCTGGTATCTGTGACGGCATTAAAGACCTTTACCAGCGCAAAAACGCAGATTACGGCGATAGCTTCGCCAAGGCGAGAAAAGCTGTGCCAAACTACACGCTGGGCAAACTCTATGACAAGTTCAGTCGCTACATGAATCTCACCATCAAAGGTGAGACGAGCGCACAGGTCGATGAATCCCTTGACGATACACTCATGGATTTGGCGAACTACGCCATCATGGAGCTAACCGAACGCAGACTTGAAAAGGAGGGCAACCAATGAGCATGAACATCGGCTCGACACCCGAGGAGCAAAAAAGAATCGACATTCTGATTGACTTCATGGGTGGCTACATCAACAGCGAGATTGTCTGGCGGCTGAAACAGATGGGTTTCTTCATCGTGCCAGCTTCCATTCACCATCATGGGAAGTACGAAGGTGCGCTGTTCGACCACTCCTACGAAGTGGCGAAAGCTCTCGTGAATTTCACCGAGAAACTGGGACTGGAATGGCAGTCCGAGAGAAGCCCCTACATTGTCGGTATGTTCCACGACCTGTGTAAGACCGACAACTACATCAAGACCTGTGATGAAGCGTGGGAATACAACAATGCCACCCTTCTCCCCGGGCATGGTGAGAAGTCCGTTATCATGGCGATGGCTCTCCTCGGAGGGCTGACAGACGAGGAGGTCTGCTGTATTCGCTGGCACATGGGAGCGTTTGACAGCAAAGAGAACTGGAACAGCTACGGTAGGGCTTGCACCGAGTACCCGACCGTCCTGTACACGCACACCGCCGATATGGTGGCGGCGAGAATCAAGGGGGTGTGAGCATGATTAAGTTTGAACACCCCGAAGTATGGGGCTGGGAACACGCTATCCGGGGTATGCGTAACCCGATGAACAGTTGGGAACGCTCGGACACGACCTATGGGCTGGGTGAGGATTATCTCGCTGATATGAAGCTCGGGCAAAACGATGTTGACCTCATGCTCCGGCTGATTGGCGGCGGCAGTCCCCATCGTAAGTTTCTCCGGCAGATTTTCGTGTCGGTAGACATTACCGCCCCGCTCTACTGGTGGAAGGAGTTTGATACATACAAGGTCGGCACGACTGCGAACTCTTGCTCCACCATGCACAAAATCCACGCCAAGCCCTTTGAGCTGGACGATTTCTCCCATGAGCATTTGTTCGACTGGACAGAGGAAACCTCGGACAGCTCCCACAGCTATAACGCTGTGAAGTGGCTTGAGACCACTATCGAACAGCTCAACCACGCAAGACACCTGTTCTTGAACACCAAGAATAAGGACTACTGGTGGCTGATGATTCAGCTTCTCCCCAGCTCCTACAATCAGAAGCGTACAATCACCATGACCTACGAAAACCTTCTGAATATGTTGGAATACCGCAGAGGTCATAAGCTGGACGAGTGGCGGCAGTTCTGCGATTGGATTAACACCCTTCCGAACTCTTGGCTCTTGCAAGAGGGGTTGGGTAAATGAACCGGGCAGAACGGCGCAGACAGCAAAAAGCCGGAATCAAGGTAAAGAAAGAACCCACCCTCAATTTGAAGGTCAGCGATTTCGACAACATGGTTTCCAATGCTCGCCAACAGGCGAAAGACCGGGCAACTGCGGCGGCGATACACGAAATCGACCAGCAAATCCTTGAGCGTGACAAAGCCTTTTCCCTCGATATTGATTCGATGGTGCTGTGGGCGTTGCACATTCACTGTGGCTGGGGTAAGAAACGCCTTGAGGATTTCTACCGGGTGATGGTATCGGAACATCTTCGTATGCGTGAGTATTACGAGATAGATGATACCTTCCCGGAGCGTTACAAACTGAAAGAGCGGTGCGGGGTCGATGTGGAAGCCCTCAATGTCGAATTTCTCAAATCATGTGAAGAACAAGGAGGTACGGAATGTACAAGCTGAAAAGCGTCAACGGCAGAGTGAACACTCTGCTCCGCACCGGGAAGGATTTTGTGAGGAACAACCTCTCGACCTCTGCGGCACAGCATATCATCAACTGCGGCGAGCTGGTGGAATCCGACAAGCCCGAGTACCCCATCTGTGTGGATAACAAGTGGTACTTTGAGGGCGTAGAAATACCGGAAAATCCCCCGGAAGCTCCGAAGCCCGGGCACAAAGGAGGGCGAAAGACATGAGCCGAGCGTTTTACTCCGAGTATGTGAATCACTGTCTGCGGTTCTATGCGAGACACCCGAACCCGAAGTTCAAGTCCGATGTGGACAAACACAACTGGGTTGCCTGTGACAACGCTCTCAAAGGGTTTTCTGACAGTGACCGGGAACTGCTGATGGAGGTCTACCGGGAGGGCGATACCATTCCCGATAATGTGTACCATACGGCGAAAGCCCGGGGTATCAAACAGGAGACCATTTGGAAGCTCGTGGGCGAGCTGGAAAGAAAGGTGGCAAAGCGGCGTGGTTTGTTATGACAATATTCCCGAGGAATTACGGAAGCTGAACCAGTGGGTATGTGCGATGAACGGTAGCAAAGTCCCGATGAAAGCGTGGGAGAACGCCGCCGCTTCCTCCACAAATCCCGACACATGGTCTGATTTCGATACCGCTCTCAATTCCGTCAACAACCAGCATTATGACTATTGCGGCTTTGTTTTCGCAGACAACGGATATGTCGGGATTGATATTGACTGCGGGTACGATGAAGACGGTCTTATGAGCGTCCTCGGGGCTGATATTGTCGGCAAGTGCCACAGCTATACGGAGAAGTCCCGGAGTGGCAGAGGGTTTCACATACTGCTCCGGGGAACTCTCCCCTTCAAAGGCAAGAACAATCTCGCTGGCGTAGAGATATACAAAGCGGCTCGATACTTCATTATGACCGGGGACACCCTGCTTTACCGAGAGATTATCGAAAACCAAGAAGCGATTGATTATGTGGTTGAGAAGTATTTTACCGAAACCCGGGAAAGCTCCGGCGATACTCTGGTCGGGAGAGATAAAATCTATTCCCCGATATGGGAAGAACCGATTGTCGATGGACGAGTGAAACTGCGCCCAGTCTACCCGAGAATCCCGGACGGAAGCCGCAACATTTGTTTGACCTCTCTCGCTGGTATGCTCCACAACCAAGGGTACAGCAAGGCGCAAATTTACGAAGAACTGCTGTATGCAAACACCGTAGCCTGTGACCCTCCATTGGATAGGAGCGAGCTTCGGACAATTTGCAACAGCGTGACACGCTACAAACGATAAATAACACGAAAAAGATAAAAACTTTTCAAAAAGGTGTTGACAAACAATCTTATTCGTGTTATGATGTAATCACAAAAGGACAAGAACTTGTCCGAAAAAGATTAAGGAGGATTTATCAATGGAAACCAAAAGGACTATGACTGTGGACACCGAAATGTTCGAGGTCGGCGATGTGCTGGCGTTCGCCCTCAACGATGGCGAGAAGGTACAGGCTATGGCTGTCGAGGAAACCCCGGCGGGTATGCTGTTCGTTCTGGTCGATTGTCTCGACAAGGAGTACCCGATGTTTGAGAAGGTCAAGCGGGGTATGTCGTACATGACCTCCGACCTGCGGAGGAATCTCAACGGCGAAATTCTCGCTCGCTTCCCGGAGGAAATCAAGAGCCGCATGGTTGCCGTCAACCCCGAGGGCGATTTGCTCCGTATTCCTACCGAGCGGGAGATTTTCGGAGAGAACCCTTACGGCGAACCCGAGGACGAGAGTGTGGCTCGCTGGAAGCCGATGGAGCTTCGCCGCAACCGTATCGCTTTCCAAGGGGACAACGGCGCATGGGAATGGTACTGGCTGATGAATCGGTGCAAGGACTACGCTTCCGATTTCGCCCTTGTCGACATCGACGGTCTTGCGACCTACCACTACGCCAGTCGCTCTCTTGGCGTTCGCCCGGTCTTTCTCTTATCCTAAACTCTCGCCCCCTTGTGGGGCGAGTGAACGAAGAACGGAGGTAAGGTCGTGCGGACAAGATTAACAAACTGCGAGCTTTGTCAGAAGAAATGTGTCTGTAACGATTGCCCTCTACACAGTAAGTGCCGCTACACTTCGAGGTGCAAATCCTCGAAGTGTTACTGCGGCATATACAGGAGGTTGAAGGAAGATGGAGAACAATCAGATTTGCCCCCTACTCACGACAAACACAGTCGTTGAGGAGAACGGTACAGTGAGAATCGGTACACAGCCTGTCTTCTGCTTGAAGGAACAGTGTGCATGGTGGGTCGAGGACAGACAAAAATGTGCAATCATGGCGGCAGGAACAAAAGGTAGGTGATTTTATGGCGGCAAGGAAACCTACAGTCAAAGACTGGCTCGAAATTCAGAGTGACTTTGAATGTATGGAAGCGATGAAATGCGTTCCCATTGGGATTGGAAAAGTCTCCGCAGACCATGTGTTTGACGAGAACCAATCTGTGAAATGGAATCGAGAGCAAGTCAACATCAATAACGCTCGGTATCTTCAAGAGGTGGCTCGGCTCAACACAGAGAAAAACAAGGCTCGTGACGCTATCTATGAAGACATTTACCGGGCTATCCAAGCAGAGGTCGGTCATAATTTGTCGAAGAAAAAGGCTATGGCGATTTGGAGCTATGCCTTTGGTAAGGGACACGCTTTTGGCTTTCACGATATTATGGCGAATCTGCAAGAGGTCATGGAGCTGGCACAAACTTTATTAGGGGGTGATTGAGGTGCAGGAGCTTTTCGAGACCCGCAACGGTCGGGTCATTATGGACGAAGACTTGTCCGCAAAGATGTACCTCATAAAGCAGTATCACCCCGAAAAGGCTGACGAGACCAGCTCCGGGTTCGAGTGGTCGGAAATGGGTATGGCAAACCTGTTCGGCTTGCTCTATGCACAGGAGGTTCGCTACTGCCCGGAACACAAGAGCTGGTACACCTACTTTGAGGGTGCATGGCGGCGAGACGAGGGTGCAATCCTTGTCTCTGAAAAAATCAAGGACTTCGTGCGGCTGATGATTCTCTACTGTGGAGAAATCGAAGACGATGATTTGCGAAAGTCCTACACAGGGTTTGTCAACAAAATGGGAGACCGCCGCATGAGGGACAGGATTCTCAAGGACGCTACCGGGGAGCTTCGTATCTCAGCGGTGCAGTTCGACAACGACCCCTATCTGATAAACTGTCTCAACGGTACATACGACCTTCGAGACTTCTCTTTCCGGGAGCATAACTGTGAAGACTTTCTCACCATGCAGACCGCTTTCAATCATACCATCGCTCGTGATGTGAAGTGCGAACGCTGGGAGCAATTCATTGACGAGGTGACGCAGGGAGACACCGACAAGGCCGATTTTCTGCAAAGAGCCTTGGGGTACTCTATGCTGGGTATGAGCAACGAGGAGTGTATGTTCATCTTGCATGGTAAGACCACTCGAAACGGAAAATCGACCTTGCTCAACACTATTGAGACCATGCTCGGGGACTATGCGAAGGTTGCTCCTGTTGGTATGATTTGCCGGGGAGACCGCCAGAAGGACGCAGAAGCGGCAAGTCCCACTCTCGCCGGGTTGAAGGGCAAGCGATTTGTCACCATGAGCGAAAGCAACGAGTACGGCAAGCTGGACGAGGAGAAAATCAAACAGCTCACAGGCGGCGAGGAAATCTCCGCCCGGGCGTTGTATCAGTCGGCAATCACCTTCAAGCCGCAGTTCACCCTTTGGCTCTCCTGCAACGACCTCCCGATGGTGACAGACAAAAGCCTGTTCGCTTCCGAGCGTATCAAAGTGGTGGAGTTCAACCGCCATTTCTCCCCGGAGGAGCAGGACACGCACCTCAAGGACGAGCTGTGCGAGCAGTCCAGTATGAGCGGAATTTTCATGTGGCTGGTGCGTGGGTATATTCGCTACAAGGAGCGTGGTCTCACTATGAGCGGCAATCTCCGGGAGGTTGTCACTCGCTACGAGCGAGACAATGACCTTGTATTGCAGTTCCTTGAAAATCGGTGCGTCCGGGACGAGAAAGCGACTATCCGAGCAAAAGACCTGTATCAGAATTTCAAGGTATGGGCGAAATCCGAGGGTGCGTATGTGCTGTCGGCGAGAAAGTTCAATGCCGAAATGGAGCGACACCCGGAATGGTTTGACAGGAAATCAACTTCCAGCGGATTTGTAATCTACTGGGGTCTCAAGCTCAAGGAGGTAATATAATGCCGAGGGTGCTGGTGAGTACAAATGGTTCTAAAATCGGCGCATACAAATTTTCCGACAGGAAGCGTCCGGCTCTCTGCGTAGAGAAGGGAAACACAATTACTATCTACGGATATTTCAACAACACCGAGACTGCCGAAAAGTTTATGCGCGAACTGGCACAGGCTGTTGGTGCTGTGGAAGAATAGGAGGTGTTAAACGATGTTTGACGAGTTAAAGCCTTGCCCCTTCTGCGGCGGTCAAGCCCAACTGTTCGTCAACAATGGGGTGCGTGTTATCTGCCCGAAGTGTGGAGCGAGTACCAAAATTCTTGTCGATGGCATGACCGCAAACGGTGTTACGGGAAACGCCACGAAAGCTGTAATCGAAGCATGGAATAGGAGGGTATCAAAATGACAGAGCAGGAAAAGAAACCTTGCGGTTTACTTCACGACTGCCACGAGCTACGAAAGCTCATTCTTGAGAATCCCGGTTTGCCGCTTCTGATTTTCGCTGGGGAGGATTGCAATTCCGGGGACTATTCCTATATGTCTTGCTCGACTGTAAGCGCAAGCGTAGGTGAGTTCCTTGACTGCCAGCAGACCGTAAATGACGAGTGGTGCTACACTGACAGGGACGAATTTCAAGAGGATTTGGAGGAAAAACTCTATCAGACTTTCGATGGGTCTGACAGGGAATTTGAGGAGTACGCCGAAGAAATCCTTTGTGAGTATGACCCCTACTGGAAGCCCTGTATTATTGTCTATGTGGACAACTAACTCAACTAATCCTTTTCGGATTGAAAAACAATCAAAAACGACATTTGTTAAATCGTCCGAATCGGATTGATTTCTAATCTTTTGGGCGGTTGGCTGGTGAAGTAGTAAAAGTAGTTCAAATTAAGGTTTTGCGTGTAACTTCCTCTATATAGAAAAATCCCTACTATAAGAAGTTATACGCAAAAACTGATTTTCAACTACTTTAGCTACTGCAATAAGAATAAGAGGAAGGAGACTGTTTGATGAACATTGATAAGCAAAAAGTCAAGGAGACTGTTTCGGAAGCAGACAGTTTGAGCGAGGAGACTGTTTCCAAGGAGACTGTCGGGAAGGGCGAGGAAGCTCCCGCCGCCGAAGCTGGTGTGGCTATTAGTCCGAGGACAGGCAAGCCGATTCAGAAGAAGTACAGTCCGAAGAAGAAAGGCAAGCCGAGGGGCGGCAACTCTCCTGTGATTGGCAACAATGGGCTGATGGTCGAGCCGGGAGACAATGCCAAGTATCTATCGCTGAACATGGAGCTGTTCAATCTGCCGGACATTGACATGGACAGTGTGGAGGAGGTTCAGCAAAGGTTGAACGACTATTTCATGCTGTATGCGAAGTATGATACAAAGCCTACGGTGGCTGGTATGGCGATGGCGTTGAACGGCATGAGCAGGACAACTTTGAGGGCTATTGCAACTGGGCAACCGACAGGAGGAGCTGGGTACACCACAGCGTTGCCGCCCGAGGTCGCAAGCTCCATAAAAAAAGCGTATTTTCTGATGGAAAATCTTTGGGAAAACTATATGCAGAACGGCAAGGTCAACCCTGTGGCGGGTATCTTCCTCGGCAAGAACAACTATGGCTACCAAGACAAGACCGAGTATGTTCTCACTCCGAACGCTCAACAGGACAGCGACTATTCAGCCGATGAAATCCGGCAGAGGTACATCGCCGCCGACCAGACCAAGCGACTTTCGGAGGGTGAAGACGAGGAACAGAGCGATTGACCGACTTTCCGACTATCAGACCCGCTCCGACTTCCACCGCCGAGCGACTTTCGACTTTCCGACTATCGACTTTCGACTATAAAACTCACTGGCAGAGCGGGACAGAGCCGGGAAAAATGGCAGAAAATCGCTCGAAAAACGGCTGAAGACTGCCGGCAGACTGCTTTCCTTTATAAACCTTTTAAAATCATCCAACGCGTGTGCGCTCCTGATTCCATGTCCGGCAAGCACAACCGGCCTTTTCGCATTTTTTATACAATCTGCCACATAGCCAATATCAGCTTCGCTGGAGCAGGTTTCACTTGTCAGCGGAGCACTATATGTATTTAATTTAGCTAAATCTATCATCGCATTCTGGACATCCATCGGCAGATCTATCCAGACAGGCCCCGGCCTCCCTTCTTTGGCCAGATAAATTGCTTTTTCCATATGATATACGATATCTTCTGCCTTCCCTACCGTTACCGCATATTTCGTCATCGGTTTTACAATGCTGGTAATATCCGCCTCCTGTATGCCGACCTGCCGCAACGGCAGGGCCGATGCAGTGACTGTCTGCTCATAGTTCTGCTGTCCTGAGACAAATATGCATGGAATGCTGTCCTGCCATGCATGAAGCAGGCCGGTCAGCGTATTTGTGCCGCTGCATCCCGTTGTCACCAGACAGGCCCCGAAATTTTCATTCAATAACGAATATGTCAAAGCAGCCATTGCTGCCGACTGCTCATGGTGCACTGCTACGGCAGTGATTTCATCATTCCGTCTTAACGCATCGGTAAGGTATAAGCACTGTCCTCCTGGAACATAATACACATGCTTTACTCCCTCATCCAAAATCCGCTGCATAACATAGTCTGCTAGTCGAATCATCTCTCTCCTCCTGGTTTATTCTGCTGCTGAAAACTCATGATATTTTATCAGCTGTTCTATTAATTCGTTTTTTATCACTGTCGCCTCATAGCCCGGATTGTGCGACAGCCTGCGCAGCAGATATTCCATCGTCAGGTTGCCGTCCCTCCATTTACCGCCAAGTCCAAGATGGGTGACATCCATATACGGCACATGCAGGCTCAAAGCCAGATCTGCCAGTTCATCTGCACGGCCTTTTTTGTCATGCAGATGAATGCCGCAGTCTATGCCTGCTTCTTTGCAGAGGCAGACTGTCTCCCTGACATAATCCGGCGTCATTACACTCTCTGTATCCGCAAATTCTATGGCACATACCTTCTTTTTGGCTGCAAACTCAGCGAATTCTTTGTTCCTTTCCATTGTGTTATACCCAGCGCTTGTATAATTAATAAATACCTCATAGCCGAGCTCCACCGCTTCGTCTACATACTGCTCCAATATATCCAATTTTGTTTCATTCGATCTTGTTAAAATCCGAATCGTATCAATGACACTTTCTTTCTTTGGCACAAGAGGCGACAGCGGCCTTTGAATGTCCCGCATTGCAGACAGCTTCGTTATATTTTTCACTGAAGCAAACATCTCCTTGATCTGATCATTATGTAAGCTGCAGTAGCGCATGTCTCCACGCCCTGGGTCTGCTTCTTCATTGTGAAAAAAACCAAGCTCCACATAATCAATCCCATTAGTCTGGGCAAATTTATATATATTTCTGGCAAATGATGTATCAAAATGCCAGCCTGTCTGATAGCCTACTTCCCTTAATGTACAGTCAAAAATTTTTAATCCATTTATCATAGCTTTCTAAATCACAGTACCTTTCTCTCAATTATAT
>OFHA01001531.1_pt1 | contig 15739 bp, 12 predicted proteins | sample 1521891 | NCBI WGS metagenome assembly OFHA01 (sample SAMEA3504089, study PRJEB24116) | mouse gut metagenome | biome: mouse gut; feature: mouse-associated habitat; material: faeces | place: Denmark | collected 2011
CGTTTGGAACGGTAGTTTTGTCCTCACTTATAGCAATCGCAGGAATGACGATTCTGGCAGGAAGGAGTTTTCAAAAAAAGGATTTAAGATAGGCCAGACCAGAGCATATTCAGCAGGAGAGCGTATTGAATGGATAGTTGAAAAGGGATGTATAGTGTGATACGATGGTTGTAGGTTATTGTGAGGAGGTATGTGGCAAAATAAAAAGATGGATAAAACAAAAAAATGTATTAAAGGTTCCGTTGCAGTCGGAGCAGGATTTTCCTGTATTTTTAAAACGAGTGCGGATGGAATCAGGTGTACCCGAAGAAGTATTGGCAGAAGGATTGATGAATGTCAGCCGGTTATCGAGAATTGAGAGCGGAGAGAGAACAGTCTGCAAGACTATGCGCAACTGTCTGCTGGGACGGCTTGGCGTTGCGCCAGATTTGTATGAGAATCTGTTGGATAACGAGGATTATGCAGAATGGGTGTGGCAGCATCAAATCTTGTGTGCCATTGATCAGAAAGCAATTCAGCTGGCAGAACAGTTGCTTGGGGAGTATAAGAAACAGGAGCCGTTACATGATAAAACAAAACAGCAATTTTGCATCATGATGAATGCGGAGATGATGAAGCAGCAGGGGGCAGACAGGTCAGTGCTGGGCAGTCTCTATGAAATGGCAGTGTGTTTGACAGTCCCGCATGTAGAGCAGACGTATCAGGAGGGGACGCCAGAGAAGCTATTGTCTGTTTTAGAGGTGAATGCCATATTGGAATATGAATATTATTGGCAATCGGCGAATAATACCTTTGCAGCAAAATGCAGATATTGGATGACATATGTGGAGGACTCTCTTTTTGATGAGCTGTCAAAAGCGAAAATTTATCCCAAGATCGTCTGGTATTATCTGCGGGAAACGCTGGCTGAATACAAAACGCTGGATTTGACAGGACTGTATGATGCCTTGCGGGTGTGTGAACAGGCAGTCGAAAGGCTGCGGGATACAGGAAGAGCATATTATCTGACAGAGCTGCTTGAGTGTAGGAAACAGATATTGGAAGAGATGATACATAAACTGGTGGAAGGTGGAAGATTGAGGGAAGCAGAGCGATATGAGCAGCTTTTACAGGAAAGCACGGCGCTGGAAGAACTGCTTAAAAATCTGTATACTGCCTATGATGTGCCAGTATATATGCAGGATTGTACCTATCTGTACAGGCAGCGGTGGGTGTTTGCCATAGGGGATGTTCTGCGCATTCGCAGGAATATGCTGGGGCTGACTCAGGAGCAGGTGTGTGAAGGGATCTGCTCAGTCAAATCACTGCGCAGGGCGGAGAAAAAACAGGCAAATATGCAGCGTGAGCCGTTGGGGAAAATTTTAATGCGCTTAGGTTTGTCCAAAGTAATCCAAAAGACAGCACTCGTGACCAATGACAGAAGTGTATTACATCTTCATCATGAACTGGATGTCTGCCGTAACAATCGTGAACCTGAAAAAGCCAGAGCGCTGTTGGGGCAAATGAAAAATAAACTCTGTCTGGAAATACCAGAAAATATGCAGTTTGTGATGGAATACGAGGCGGCACTTGATTTGATAGAGGGCAAAATCACAGGGAGTGAGTTTATTGAGAGAGAGGATGAAGCGCTGCGATGTACCTTGAAATCGGAAAAGTTTTATGATGCGGAAGAGGTGTATCTGACTGAGACAGAGATGTCCTGTATCTGTAATGAAGCTAAGGAGGCTGATGAGACTGAAAAAAGGAAGTTAATTGATTTTATGCTAGGTTTTTTTGAAAAGTTTGAGAATAAAGATTTATTATCTGAATATATTTCTATGTATGAGTTTATTATGGCATGTGTTACAAATGAGCTTAGCAGTTTGGGGGAATATCAGTTTGCGGAAGTGTTAGATAAAAAAGGATTGAGAGAGGTGTTGAGATGCAAAAGGCTTTGGGTGATCAATGAATTTCTTTATGATCTATGGTGGATGGATAGGCAGCAAAAATCAGTGGCAGGACGACAGATACAAAAAGAAAAAATGACCAATGATTTGATACAATGCATTATCATTAGTCATTTTTGTAATAGAAAGTATTATGAACAGTTTTACAAGGATACGATACATCAATTATTGCGAACGCCAGAAGAGGGACAATCACTATGTGGCGAAATCAATTCTTCCTCAGAATAGGTTTCTTCTTCCGCTATATGAGAGAAGAAGGGCGTGCTAGTTTGTATCATAAATAGCAGTGTGAATGTTAATAAAAGCTTCTTTAAGTTGATTTTTTTCATTGGCTAATACCTCCATAATCTTTTTTGTTTAATATTATAACTATATAAAAACTGAATACTGATTGCAAGGGACAGAATTGGCAAAACAATTTGCTGGTTCTGTCCCTTGATTGATTGGTTAAAAAAATGTATGATAAACTTTGCAATTATTTAATTGCTTCTGAAGAGATTAGTATTAAAAGATGAGTGCTTCATTTAAGTATTATAATAGAAGTTTGGAGATTAGCGTATATGAAAGGCATTGTAATAGCTGGTGGAAATGGGACAAGATTATATCCATTGACTAAAGTAATCAATAAGCATTTATTACCAATATATGATAAGCCAGCAATATATTATCCTTTATCAGTTTTGATGAATGCCAATATAAATGAAATTATTATTGTTATTAAAGAACAAGAGTATGACTCATTTTATTCTGTTTTGGGAAATGGGGAAGATTTTGGGATTGATATTATGTATGTTTATCAAAATGAAGCGTTGGGAATTGCAGACGCTTTATTAAGATGTGAAGATTTAGTAAGTGGCTGTTTTTGTGTCATTTTAGGGGATAATTTTTTTTATGGAAGTGAGATCACACGTGCATTGAGAGAGGAATTAGATTGTTATATTGATGGAATGGATACAATGTTTTGTGTACCGAGTGCAGATAGTTCTGTGGCTACTTCCGTTGAATTTTCAGAAAATGGAAACATAATAAATCTTCATTTTAAAAATGATGAAAGGAAAGGGAGTAGAGAAAGTAATGTCTGTCCAGGTATATATATATATGATGTAAAAGTTTTTAAATATATTAAAGAATTGAATCCATCAGATAGAAATGAAATTGAAATTATAGATTTGAATCGTGTTTATTTACTGAATGAAAGAATTAAACTTAGAAGATTAAGCAGCGAAACAGTCTGGTTGGACTTAGGATCTTATAATGATAGGATGCTGGCAGAAAATTTAGTTTTACAAGTACAGGGTATAACTGGGAGAATGATTGCATGTTTGGAAGAAATTGGATTGGAAAAAGGATGGATTAAAAAAACAGATGTAAAACAGAAAATTAAAAGCGTTAATGTAAGAGATTGTATTTATTTGGAGTATTTAAAAAGGATTGTACAGGAAAATGATGAGATATAATAATCAGGAAGATTTTATAGATATTGGGAAAGTAAGTACAGTGATAAATGAAAAGATTGAACAAGGACAAAGCGTGGGAATATATTCTCAAGGTGAGATTAATCTGAATTTAAAGAATATAGAACACGTAATTGATATTTACTGTGAAGGAAAGGATCACTATAATGACATAAAAATTAAAGGAATTAGTGATATTTATACAGATAAGCCGGATTTTCTTATTGTATTATCAAAGGAATGTGATCAAGAAGTTATAAATAAAACCAGCTTTATTTATGAGTGGGGCGGAAAACATATTCTTTTAAATAGTGGTATTGAGTATTTAAGCCGGAAAGTAACTTCAAAAGTAGTTTCTACGAAAAAGGATATTGTGTTATTAAAGGGAGATAAAAAATTTTACGAGAATAGAATAAGTCAAATTAAAGTGGATAAATATTGGGATTATTTAGGGAAAAAAGTTAAGACTTTTTTTAATGGGATTATGTTTAGTATATACAAATGTGAGGAAGACTCAGATAAATTATATTTTTATTTAGAAGAAACTGATTATAAACATATGATATACACAAAAGAACATGATTTTCGAAATTATGAACATACTTGCACAGTTGCTTCTATAGCATTGATTAAAACCAAAGATGGATACTCCGTGCTAGGAAAAATGTCAGGAAACACAGCTTTTGCCAATAAATATAAATGTATAGGTGGTGCATTAGACTTTTCTGATTTGGATTTAAATCTTGTAAATATTAAGAGATTATTTCAGAGAGAAATTTTAGAAGAACTTGGTATAGATATTTGTAACAACAATATATGTAGCTCTATAGAGAGGAAATGGCTGCTGATTAGAGAGCGAATGGCATTTGTTGGTTTATGTAGTGAAATACAGTTGAATCTTAATAGGGATGAACTTACTGAACTTTTTAACAATTTTAGAAAAATTGATAAGGAAAAAGAAGTCAGTTGTCTATTATTTGTGAAGTCATTTGAAGATATCTATGTAATTGATGAAAATAAAAAAGCAGATTATGTGGATGAGCTTTATGCGACATATTTTGAAGTCAAGAAGGCAGTTACATGGGATGAGTATAAGGAGCAATGCGGTGGAGAATTATTTATTTGACAGAATAATATTAACATTTGATAATTTATGTAATATGCAGTGCCCATTTTGTTATAGATTATTTAATGGTGAAAAAGAGGGATTAGAACAAATTTATAAAATTTTAGAGGAGTGTAAGAGAAATAAGATTGTAAATATTAGTATAGGAGGAGGAGATCCGCTTAATTATTTGTATATTAACAGCGTCATAGAATATGCATATAATTTAGGATTTATAATTGATTTAGATACAAATTGTTATGCCTTTAACTATAATAAACATTTCAAAATGTTGGAAAAAATTGAGTATGTGGGAGTTCCTGTAGACGGAAAGAATGCAGAAACACATGATTTGATTCGAACAAAGATAGGAAGTTTCAAAAAAGTGATTGAGGTTATTGAAACAATTAATAATAAAGTTAGTATTAATACAGTTGTTACGAAAAATAATTATACAGAATTGATAGACATCTATAATCTAATTAAGCAATATAAAAATGTGAATCAGTGGCATATATATGAAATGATGCCGTTGTTGGTAAGAAAAGAGTATTATCTGAAAGAACACGTAGATTATCTTAAATATAAACAAATTATCGAAGCTATTCAAAATGAAAAGATTAAGATATACCATTGTGCTTACAAGGAAAGAACTCGTTTTCATATGTTTGTATCTGCAAGCGGATATTTGTATTGTAACAATAAAAATAATTTAACTGAATACAAATTTTTTGGATCGATTTTTGATTCAAAAAATATTATTAAGATGAAAAACTATATAGGAGATAATGAAAATGAATGAAGAACTGAACAAATTACTAAAAAAAATAGTCAATGATGAAACGTATAATTATATTCAGGATCATTACGATATTTTGAAAAATGAGAGTATCATATCGGCAGGAATAGATTCTTTAGAATATATTAGTATTTTATCTGAATTAGATGAAACATATGGATTTGATGAAGAAATGATAGACTCATTGGAGACGTTTAGTGATGTAGAGAGGTTATTTGATGGAAAATAAAATATTGCCAGATGAAATTAAAGAGATTCTTAAAGAAGTGGATATAAACCCTAAAGTAGCAAGCGCTATATGGAAGAAAGATTCAATATATATGATACAAAATACTATTGAATATGATCAAGAAAGACTGTTTAATGAAATTCCTGGTGACAGAAAACAAAAAATTGTAGAAGCTGTTAGAAAAATGGAGGTTGAGGAGGATCCTCTTCAATACATAATTTCGTCGGCACTGGGTTGTTTTGTAATAGAGAGTGTGATAAGAGGTCAAGATTTTATAGATTTATCTATTGTCAATAAGATCGGAATAAATAATAAAATGAGGATGGGTAAGGGAAAATATTATACATATGCAGCATGCCATCACTGTTATAACACTGTTAAAAAAGTTCCTGCAAATTATATTGTCTATTCTCCTTGTTATAGAATTGAAGAATATTATAACAACTATCGCAAAGAAAAATTTAATATGTTTGAGATAGTTACGTTTGATGAATTTAATAAGATTGAGAGTAGCAAATTAGAATTTATATTTTTTATCTGTGAAATATTGAATAGAAATAATGCAAATGATTATAAGATCTCTCTGGCAAATGATTCTTTTATTACTGATAATAAAGAAAAGTTGTTATATCAAATATTAAGCAAATCAAAAATTGAGATTTTGTGTTTTTCAAAGCAAGAAACTCGATATATTTCTGTAGCATCAGTGAACATGCATCGAAAAAGTTTCATTCAAAAATTTCATATAACAAGAAATCCATTATTTGAATCTATGTGTTTTGGAATTGGTATAGATCGTTTTAAAAATATGTTTGACGAATATAACCAAATAAAAGTATAGGGGGAAAAGAGTGTTGGAAAAAGAATTAATAGAGTCTCTTAATAAAGCGCCAATTGAGAAATTGGTGCGACTACAACCAGTAAATTATAAATATCTTAGATGGGATCAGATTTCGAAATACATTATTCCTGTGTATGAAGATTTTTCTGATATGAACGAGAATGATGCTCAAAAGATTATAAAGCAATATATAGCGGATAACGAATTGTCTAGAATTATTATTACGGAAGATAGGAGCGTATATGTTAAGAAAATGGTAGAGGAGCCAATAAGAGTATACACATTGACAGAGGAGGAAATGGAAGGTGTATGTTGGAAAATGGCAGAATCAGCATTAGCGCAGAGTGTATATAACAGAGTTTTATTTGACTGTTGTTTGTTTCGCATTGACAAACATCTTATATTTTTTTGCTTGTTAAATCATTTGATTACAGATGGACAGATTAATATAAAAAATTCAAATAATAAATTTATATATGCGGATTTTGAGAGATATATAAGTGGTCTTGTTGGAGAGGAGTTGGTCAGATTTGATATATATATAAAATTAAAAAAATCTCTCATTGATTTATATTTTTCTGAAGAAATGGAATATTATCACTTTTTTATTGAAGATGAGAAGAGAATTTTTTATAAATTGTTGACATTGGAAGAGTTTTGGACAATATCTATCTGCGAACTCTTAAGAAGCACAATTAGTCAGATCAATCAGGTGCCAATTAATATTACATCTGGAGGAAGAAAATTTGAAAATTGTACGATAGAAGCGCTAGGAGATTTTCATGAGGATTACATATTTGTAATTGACAATTATGCTAAATTCACGGAATCCTTTGCATATTATCGCAAACATGAATACTTAAATGCAGAGCAATATGAAAATTATTTGAAACGGGACGATGAGTATAGCCAGTATATTGAACCCATAACATTAAGTGTAAAATGGAAAAATGATAATTATAATGAATTTCAAAGGATAAGAAAGAAATTTCCTAAACATGAAAAAAATGCAGTATTAGGATTTAATATATTGGTAAGTAAAAATTTAAAAAGCGTACAGATTGATATACGTGCATCTAAAAAGTTACATTTTCTTTTTGAGGATTTTGAAAATAAAATTAAAAGCTGTATAAAATGGACAAGGGAAGGAAATTTTATAAATGAATAGGAATTTATTATTAGTTTCTACATTTGAAAATGTTAGCAGAAGCTTTATTAAACCTCAGGGAGGGCAAATATTTATTAAAAAATATCTTGAAATTCATCATCCAGATCTCGAGGTTGATATAGTAGATCCACAAATTGAGACAGTTGAAAAAGTGATTGAGAAATTTCATAAATCTTATACATATATTGGATTTTATTGTACATATCCAACATTAATTAACACTGCTAAACTTATTATAGAGGCTTATAAATATAATCCAGATTCTGTTTATTTTTTGGGAGGACCAGGAGTATCTTATGATAAAGTATATCAGATATGTTATGCAGACATAATTATTTATGGGGAGGGTGAAAAAATAATTTCTGACCTAATAAATGTAATTTGGGATAGAGACGATTTATCTAAAAAGAAAGAGCTCATAAAAAATATAGCAGGCTCTTTTTGCGTTAATTGCATAAAAAATCAAGATACTTATATAGGAAAATCATCATGTTTAACAAATATATGCAATAAAAGTGATTTAAATACAATAATACCCTTGTCTGATTGGGAGATTAAGTTACATAAAAAATATGAGAACTGGACAAGTGAACAGCTAAATCATGTATATGGATTTCCAGTTTTTTTATCTAGAGGGTGTGCTTCATTAGGTTGTAAATTTTGTTCTTCTTTTAGTTGGTTTAAGAGTGAATTTGGAGTGAGATATTGTGATGTTAGCGTGGCATATAAATTAATAAAAGATATAAATCATCAAATGCTATATGTTAGTGAAATTCTCTTTGAGGATGATAATTTATTAAGTAATACAGAATGGTTCCAGATGTTTGTTCAAATGCTTATAGAAGGAATTAATGCGGGTGAAATAAATAGAAATAATAGATATATTATAAAGTCGAGGTTAGATTTATTAAATCATAATGTGATAGAAAAATTGAGTAAAATAGGAAAAGTACAGATTAATGTAGGAATCGAGACGTATTCAGAAAATATATTAATTGAATTGAATAAAACAAAAGATCCTAAAGCATATATTAAAAAAGTAAATGATATTTTTAAGTATAAAAAACTATATCATATTAAATTCCATTGTTATATGATTTTTTTTACGCCTAAAACAAAAGTAAATGATTTAATTAAGTCTATATATTTAGCAAGTAGATTTCTTTTGAATGGAATAGAAATTAGTTGTTATGATTCATTGTTAGTTTTCCCGGGAAGCAAATATGATAAAGAATGGAAGAATGATAATTCAATGGTAAATTGGGTGAAATATATAAATCCTTTATATGATAGCGATATATATACTACACATCTAAAAAATGAACTAAATATAGATAAAGAAATCTATATGCCATATGATTTTGTGATAAATGATAAAGAAGTAAAATTTATTTATGACAAATCTCAAAAAATATTTAAGTGGCTATTTAAGTTTTATTCTGAAGCGTTTAATTGGAAAGTACGAACAAGTTTTAGGATAGCATTCGTCAAGGTATTGTCATATGTTATTATCATTATTATTCAGGATATAAACTTAAAACAGCGTATTAATTTTATAAATTTATTAAGGAAATTAGCGAAACAAATAACAATATTATCTGATGATGCAGTTGAAAATATGGCATGTGATGATACTGTTGTATTTGCTTAATTATGAAATAATGGTTTATAAGGAGATAATACAGATGAATAATAATATGGTAAAAGTTATTTTGATTAGTTCTGGTTACTATTTACTTGAAGAATATATGCAGTTAAACGATAATATATACGTTTTATTGACTTGTGATCCACAATACTGTCCTGATGAAATAAAGAATAATTCCAAGATATTTTTTACGTTGGATTATAGTAAAGAAAATCTAATAAGAGAGATTCAAAAAATTAATATAAAATTTGATTATCTTTTATGCATTGATGATAAGTTTCTAGACCGGATCAATGAAATAAAAGAAATGATTGGAGTAAAATCATTTCAGATTTCAGGAGATATAGCAAGAGATAAGAGCGTATTGAAAGAGTATATGAAGATAAATAATATACTATCCCCAGCCACTATTAGTTTTGATAGTATTAAACAAATAGAAGAATATAAGGCACAGATTAACTATCCATCTATTATAAAACCGTCAAATAGTTATGGCAGTAATGGAGTATATTTAATTGAAAATTTTCAAGAATTAAAAAATTTCTCATCTATCATTAATAAATATAATATATTTCAGAAAAAATTTTATGGGGATTCGAGAGGAAAAATTTTATTGGAAGAATATATAGATGGAGAAGAGTATGCAGTAGATATTATTTGGAATAATGGGGTACCTATTTGTGAATTAGTTTCTTCAAGATTACATGTGAAAGAAGGAAATATGTTTCCTGATTATGTTTATTTTATAGACTGTAATATGGAAGAAGAAAAAAGAAAGGTAATTTGCAATCTGGCTGAACGTGTTGGTGAGATAATTGAGATAACGAATGGTGCTACACATACAGAACTGAGAGAAAAAAATGGAAGATATTATGTACTTGAGAATGCGGTGCGACCGGGTGGAGGAGGATGCATGTACCAATTACATAGATATATGACTGAAGTTAATTACTTTAATCAATACTATCAAAGTATGACCGGAAATAAAATCGAAAAAGTTAATATTATTAAGAATATGACAGGTAAATTTATATTTTTTCTTTCCTATGCTAATACAAAAAGTGGTATAGTAACAAAAATAGAATTTAATCGAAATCAATTAGGTTCTAATACAGAGATTTTTAAAGTAGACTTTTTAACACATATCGGTGATAGAATTTTGCCCAATACAAAAGGAATGAGATATACAATATTTGTTTTTGGGATAGTACATACAGAATCGTTGAGAGAATTTGAGAGAGAAATTGATAAAGTGAATTCTGCATGTATATTGGAAGTTATATAATATTTAAAATAAACTCAAAGGATGAAGGATGTGAGGAAAATGCAATTAGAAAAATACACAACCAATGAGAAAGTGCTTCTATTTGGAAGATGGACATCTAAGATTGGAGATATTATATTTGATTATGTTAATAGTACTATGATTGTAAGATCTAATTATGAGAGTAGTATTTTATTGGCGATATATCAGTCATCAGAAATATTTGTATCACTTATATTTAATGTGATGGGAGGGGTGACTGCTGATGGGAATGATAAGAAGAAATTCATTGTAATTACAGATATGCTTTGTGGAGTAGTATCATTTATTCTTAGTTTTTTTGTTGAATCAAAACTTTTAGCATATTTTATGGTAATTGCGAATATGCTGTTAGCTATTTTCCATTCATTTAATGCTCCAATTTATAAGTCAATTACAAGAGAAATAATTCAAAAAGAACGAATAGGAAAAATTAATTCTATCTCTAACGGAGGAGCAGAAATAGTAGCAGTTTTTGCACCATTGTTGGGAATTAGAATGGTTTATGTTTATGGAGCGAGAGTGGCTCTTTTGTTCACTGCTTTCATTTTTTTTATATCTGGTTTATCAGAGTTATTGATGAAGAGAATAGAATTAACAACAGAAATAGCTGAGAAAGAGAGTGTATGTAAAAAAATTATAGAAGGATTTCGATATTTAGTGTCACAAAAAAATCTGATCAGTTTAATTTTGCTTTCAGCTTTTATTAATTTTTTTTTAGCAGGATATAATTTATTAGTACCGTATACAACACAGTTTATGAATACAGTAGTAGAAGATTTTTATGGCAAGGTGTTGATTGCGGAAGCAGTTGGAGGGATAATAGGATCAATTATTTGTAGTAAAATAAAACCAGAAAATTATAAAATAGATGTTATTAATGGGCTATTGTTGATAATAGGTATAAGTCTTATTTGTGTACCGATTTTAGGAAAAACCAATAACTTTATTGTTTGTATTTTACCTTTTTTGATATGCACGTCAGTTATGACAGTATTTAATATTCAGTGTATGACAATTATACAGATGACAACAGATAAATCTTTTTTGGGTAGAATCTTTAGTATTGTTTTTATTACTTCAACTGTATTTATGCCATGTGGTTCATTTACATTTTCGGCGATATGTAATAAACTTAAAATCTATTCTTTTTTAGTAGTAGGAGGAGGAATAATTTTAGCTGATTTTGTACATATAATTTTAAAAAATATTCAAATGGGAAAGTAAGTTCTTTTATGCAGTCTCTTGATAAGATCTTTGAAATATAGTATAGTGTAATATTCTTGTTGTTGCTTGAGCTGAGAAAAGAATATATGTCATTGTATTGCATTTTAATTGAAGTACCTATTGTGCTGTTTCATGAGAGCATCAATCTAAAAAGGAAAAAAGAAGTACTGCCAGAATGGTTGACACACTGCCTGGCATGGACTATGATAAAAAAAGGAAATGGATCGTTTATATAAGGGGGAAAACATCATGATAAGGGTACAAACACCGTACAAATGGACACAAAGCTATGCAGAACAATGCAAAATGAAACAAGACACGTTTGCGGTAGCAGATTATGGTTTGCAACAGGAGGAGGCTGCGATCGTCGAGATCTCACCGGAGGGTATGGCATCTGCGCGCAGGACTGCCGCTGCGCAGTCAGAAGAACAGACACAGGCAGAGGCGCAAGCGCCAATTGAGAGAACGGGAGAGGGAACGACGGTGACAACGCGGTCGATTGAGAAGCTGGTAGAGACCGTTCTTGGCGGCGGGGAAGTGAGCGCAGAGGAGGAGCAGCGTCTGAATGAAGCGCTGCCGAATTTGATTCAGAGACGCTATGCTGAGATGCGTCATTTTCGTTTACAGGACGAGCGGAACGAATCAGAGAGCGAAAAGCAGCAGAAACGGCTGGAAGAGGAAATGAAAAATAATATGCTCATGCATCAGAACGCATTGAAGGATATGAAGCAGGCAATAGAGAAGAAGCAGCAGGAGGAGGCTGCCAGACAGGATGCAGAGGATGCGCAGAATGCGGATACTGTGGCAAACAAAGCCGCTGAGGCGGAGATGATCGAGGACAGTTTGGACAGTTATCAGCAGGAGATCAGCGAAGAGACGCAGGAGCAGGAGCTTGTCAAAGGGAACGTGTCAGACGGCACGGAGGAGGCTGTAGTTCCCGATGAACAAAAAGCTGCTGCGCGGAGAAAGGTGCTGCGGTACGATGCCAAAAATAAAGGAAACTTAGATGAGATTGACAGCCAGCGGCTTGATGAATCCGATGAGCAGAGGGATTACAGCCGGATGCTGGACGACAGCTACCAGCAGACCATGCTGGTGTTTGAAAATGATGATTTTGATCTTCGCGAGCGGGTCGGAGCATATCAGAATTTTATAGAGGAATCCAAAGAACTTGCGGTGAACAGGGAAATCGCAGAGTACCAGAAGATGTATGATTTCCGCGCGGCGACAGACCTGCAGATCAAGGCGCTGTCCGATACCGGGGTGCAGACGGCGGCAAAGGTTTCTGAGAAAGGGCAGAATCAAGCTGCCGTGCAGGACTATATGAGAGGCATGGGACAGGCAATCGTGGAGCAGGCAGCCAAAAAGAAAATAAAGACTGTGACAGATGATGCAAAGAGAACCGATAAATTAGAGCAGACACGGGAAGAACGTGTATTGAATGAAACCTCTTGATTAAATCGAAGAAATATATTATAGTAATTGTGGTAACAGCGAATAAATTACCGAATTTCAGGCACAATAAGAAAAAAGTGTCAGGTATAAACAAAGGACATGACAGGAGGAAATCAGAATGGCAGAGATCACGAAGGATATGACAATTGGTGAGATCTTGAGGACAAAGCCGGAGGTGGCGCCAGTGCTCATGGAGGCTGGTATGCACTGTCTGGGCTGCCCGTCCGCACAGGGCGAGTCCTTAGAGGAGGCGGCAATGGTTCACGGTATGGACATTGATGCGCTGATGGACAAGATTGCAGCGCTCGCATAAGAGGTGCACAGGCATCAAAAAAAGTCTGCGACGAAGGTCGTGGACTTTTTTGATGTCTCATGCCGTATTGGTTATACAAGGGACAATGCCTGAACTGCTTTGTCCTTGATGACAGGTTCGAAATGTTCTTCCATATAGGCTTCGTTCGCTGAGGCAAGTTTCTCTGGATTTCCATACTCGGAGAGCATGTTGCAGATCTTGTTGAACTCCTCCGGGGTGTGGTCTGACTGTGTTACAACCAGCAGATAGCCAGAGGATTTTTCATTTTTGTAGAGTGAGTTCTTGCCATTGTAGTGCTGTGCTAAGATATGGGCAAGGCGTGTCACCTGATTCAGTGACTCAAAACCGTAAATGCGTGTCAGATCAATGCCAGCTGCCTGTTTTGCAGTGGCGGGGGACTTGAGTTTTGACTTCTCAGCGCCGTTTAACGTCTCAGCAGTCGCTTCTGCGAGGTGGCCGTCATGAATCTTCTTAAAGAGGTCAAGCACATCATCAGCGCCTTCAGAGAGGCTCTGAAGCATACTGTCAAGCGTGTTTCCAAGATCCTCTTCCTCGTATTCGTCATGAACGGAGGGTGCGAACTTTGAGAAGCGGGTGTCAAGCTCCTCTGGGTCCTCGACTTTGGTGATCACTAAAACAATACATTCTGAATTGAGCGGTATTGCTTCTATCATAAGTGGAATATCATCAGCATCAAATCCAAATTCATAGGAAGCCTGCTGCATCATGTCGCGGAAGAGGTTCTTTGCCTTTTCGGTGCCATAGGCAAGCTCGCTGATCTTGAGTTCGCGGTCAGCCAAATCTGCTTTCGTCAGGGTGCAGCGAATTTGATGGTCATTAACTTTTTCGATTTTCATATTTTCACATCCTCACTATTTAATAATACCTTGTGTTCAAAACCCGCTTTTGCGGGCTTTGGCGCGGGACAGACAAATCCCTGCACTTTTCCATAGTGTCCGCGTATTGTCTAAATCGGTCTGCCAAGTTCTTGCCGGGCCACAGACCTTCTCACATATATTATAATGAAGAGATACTTTAGTCAATAGGGGAGGACAACAGTTTTTAAAAAATTTATTTTATATTATAAAATATATTTAGAACCATAAAAATGCAGAAACGTGAACTTATTCTTTATATCGTCTGAAAAGTGAAAATAACAGATGTTTTTGTGAGAAACTTGTATTAATTTTTACATTTCGGACGAATTTTTACATTTCAATTTGCATAATTTTTTGAAATGTGTTAATAATGCTTGTATAAAGTGTGTTGAGAACAAATTTCAAACAGAAGGGAGGCCCTGTTAAATCTTCTCATTGTCTTATTAGCTTGTGCTGATAACGCAAAAATATTTTTCCAATCTTTTCACAATACAATCCGATATTGTGTACATAATGTTCTGGCAGCTTTATAAGTTTATATATCACAAATAAAACTTTTGGTCTTTTGCATGTATGTGGTAAACGCTGTCAGTCTGGTCTGTGGCGGCTTGATGAACGGACCCCTCTGTGCACGCCGCACAGACTGTCTCAGCACATGCCTTTTTGGCAGAAATGGCATTGCTAACAAGACAATTATAGTTTATCATATGCAGCACAAAAATGATAGGGACTTTTTTTGGAAGTATATTGAATTTTTTTGTGTACTTCATGTCAAAATTTTGTTATAATGAGAACGATTGGGAGGTATCCGTATGAAAAAACGCATAATGACGGTGCTCGTGCCGATTGTTCTCATTTTTCTTGTGATTGCAGTGGCGCTTGCAAGCCAGCTCTTTGAACGGTTTTCTTATTCAAAGAATCAGGCAGATTTAACTGAATATTTTCACCTTGCGCAGCCGGACGAGGTGGCGATGGTGGTGCAGGACACGCTTGCCGAGGAGAAGGCGCTTCTTCGGGATGGCGTCGTTTATTTTGCGCTCTCAACGGTCGAGAAGTACTTTACAGACCGTTTTTATGTCAATACGATCGAGCAGGTGCTGCTGTTTACGACAGACACTGATGTCATACAGATTCACATTGGGGCGGACAGCAATGTGATGTATGTGTCCGGGGCGGGGCAGGCGCTTGACTATCAGGCGGCGTTCTATGAGGGCGACACGCTCTATATCGCTGCGGACTATGTGAAGAAGTACGTCAATTTTGACTATCTGGTGTACGATGAGCCGCTGCACATGCAGGTCTATACGGAGTGGAATGCCCGCCGGACGGCCACGGTCCTGAAGGATACGCAGGTGCGCTATCAGGGCGGCGTC
>OFHA01001543.1_pt1 | contig 15612 bp, 12 predicted proteins | sample 1521891 | NCBI WGS metagenome assembly OFHA01 (sample SAMEA3504089, study PRJEB24116) | mouse gut metagenome | biome: mouse gut; feature: mouse-associated habitat; material: faeces | place: Denmark | collected 2011
TTACCGCTTTCAGCCCACCCCTTACGGAGTGGGCTTTCTCGCGGCTATTCTGTAAGTGTGAAGATGATTACGTCATCGCAACCATTCCTAAAGTGTTTTTCAGGAAAGTGGAAATGCACCCGGTTCCCGAAAACTAACGGCTTCCATCCTTACTGAGTGAATTCGCCACTACACTCCTACAAATCGTATGGCAGTCCCGCCTCATAGACAACTTCGACTGACCAGACAAAAGCTCCCCCCTGTCAAAGACAGAGGGGAGCTTCTTTTTATGGGATAACAGCTGAGCCGGCAGGGATCGCTTCCTGAGTCAAGGGCATATTCCGTACTGACATTCTGCATCAGCAATGCCTGGAACCTGGATTAGCTCGCCTGTCCGAAAAGAGCAAGCTGCACGATGACATCAGATACGATGGGGCTGATATTTTTGGTATCGATATACCCGTCATCTGTCTTGGCGAAGGGGAGACCCTCTTCAAGATACTTTTTCACGCCATTCAGAAAGCGATCTCTGTTCAGCATCCATATGTCTGTAGTTGCAGCGTCATGAAAGGCAAGGGTCCCCCCTCTGGAGATGTGCTTGCCGAGGCTTCCTCCTTGGTACTCTCCTACTGGCATGACCTTTTTGCACCACCGATTGATTCTTCCACTGCTCAAAACAGCGGACATTATGTCGTCAATATTCTCTGGTGTTAACCTGACCTTAACCATATACGTATCCATATGCAAACTCCTTTTGTTTAGGTATACATCCTGTTTTTACGGGGTTGAGAAGTGATATGCAAACAATAAGAATTTAATAACTGCGCCGTAAATCCTCTGACATGGGCTAAATGAATTGCCATCCTGCCCCTCTTAATGAGTACTTGTATTATATCACAATATTTGCATAATGCCAATATCAAAAACGAGACACTCACAGGAAATCTGACTGCTCCCACCCCTTACGGAGTGGGAGCAGTCAGAGGTGAATCCTAAACGAATCCTGGATATTCTGAGGTGGTTTGAGGATATGTACGGGAATACCTTCCAGAATACTTCCGTATGGGCGCTGGAATACGAGCTTCTCGCCCGGATGCTGTTTCACAATCGCAGCCTGCTCTTCAACCCGCTTCATCTGAATTTGCCCGAGGTGGAAGATGAGCTGTGCTGCAGATGCTGAACACTGAGCACAGGTATCTGTACAAAAAGGCGAGAGCTGTCTCGCAGGATGAAATCCAGCGGCTGTACAAGGAAAATAAAGGAGACTACACAATGGTCAAAATCTGATTATCCACACCGTCAAAGATATGCCGCAGGCCCCAGTGAGTCATATACTGGGGTCTGCAGCTTAATGAAGATTTGACTTTTCTTCTAAACCATAGTAAAATCAGTGGAAACTGCAGTATTCAGGAAAGGATGTAACAGTATTTGACAAAAGATACAACAAAATTAGCCTATTTGATGGGCGTTCCAGACGAAATTATTATCACAATGAGCGAAGAAAACGATTTTCTTTCTCAGTTTTATCAATATTCGCACTCATCCCTAGTGCGGGCATATTTCCGCGCCAGGCAGGTAATGCTTTTTCATTTTACAAATGGGAAGAAAATCTTCGAACTCCCAGACTCTCTGCGCTCCTATTGCCCTGATGGTGTTTTTGATGAGCTGGTGTCTGAGTACAAGCGGCTATACGATGCCTGGGAGTTTGCGAATGCAATGACGGAGAGAATTTTAGGGGAGTTGCCGGAGGCGCTTGATGAAATGCGCCTACCAAATGAAGAAGCTCTGAAAAAACTATTGTTCTTTTGGCCAACTCAAAATAAAACGAGTTTTACCGCCCTAAGTGAGCAGTATCACAATAAAAAGTTCCGGTTCCCGTACGAATGCTTCATTCCCAAGCCAAGCACATTCGGTACATATTTGCCCAATCTACTGAGCAGCGACCAGGCGTTTTATGCCTCGCCACCAATAAAACTCGCTATCTCTGCGGACAGCGAAGTTTCCGAAGGGGAAAGGGAAGAATGGGGGATGGCGCCAGATGAGTGGGTATTTCCGCATGTGCGGTATATTGACCATCCATTTAAGGTGGAATGTATTGAATCAGTTGGCGGCTGCCAAATCAACTACGTAGATTTTGACAATACGCCGCCTTATGTAATAGCACAGCTATGTAGTTCGGCTGACGCAGCTCATCGAGTAAAAATTTTCTACGATGATCGCTCTTATAAGTCGTTGGATGCACTCCGCTGTATGCCCCATGTCTCACTATGCAATGTTGAACGGCTGAAGTCGGAAAAATCCCTTGTAGACTCTCAAATTATTGCGGAATGCCTGCAAGATTTATTGGAAAGGAAGTGTCTGGACCAGGCAGTCTTGTATTCCGGGGACTCTGATTTCTATGTACTGGCTGGCATTTTCGCTCGACGTAAAGTTAGCTTCTCTGTGGTTAGTCATGAGAAATCAATTTTGAGGTATTACGTTGAAAAATTGAAGGTAAGCGCAACCTGCTACATTCTCAGCGATAGAGCGATCATTCCGGTGGTGGACGCAGCTTTGGTACGACGATTACTCTGCCAACAGCTCTTATCCACTCCACTGGTGGATTGCTCTTTAGCGATGCTTGTGAAGATGGTTCTTTCCGCCTTTGCTGAAGACAGGTTTCGACCGCTATTATATAAACAAGTAGAAAAGGAGGTCATTTCCTTACTGGAAAATGCCCGATTCTCCATCAATGATGGACGGTTGAGTCTCTCATTCTTGAAAGATATCCAATAAAAGATCCCCCCTCTTGTAAAAATACAAAAGGGGGATCTTTGTGGTCCATTGCAAGTAAAATACATCTAAGCCGCCCCCCTATCAAAGACAGAGGGAATTTTTTATGGGACAACAGATGAGCCGGCAAGGAGCAAGCCTTAAGTCAGAAACTTATTTCGTATCGACATTGCGTAGTGCGGGCGTGAACCTCGCCACTGCATCTAAAAAAGAAGGCACCCTTACAAAATGTGGCAGATTTTTTTGGAAGTATTGATATTTTTTGGATGAATCGCATAGTATCTCCAAACCTGTCCAGAAAGACAAGGCAAAAGAACAGAATATTTTTGGAGGTAAATATGTACTATCTGATCGATCTGTACCAGCTGTCCCGGATCCCTTTCGAGTCCAAGACGACTCTGCTCACCTATTGGCGGTTCCGGCTGTATCGGGACCATTGTTTCGGTGAAGCCCCGCCCCTGAATTTCCGGGATTTGAATGTTACAGGAAACGACGTCTACGCCACGGAGTTCGATGGCCCCTGGCTGCGCCGGTTCCAGGTGGTCGATGAAGCTGGTCGCAGTCAGGATATTCGTACCTGGACAAAGGAGATTAAGGAAGTCAATGCCATGTACCACTTCCCCTATCGCCGCCCCGCCCCTGCCCAGGCCCGCTTCCGCATCGACCCGGTAGACATGGGGTCTAAGATGCCCTTGCGGAAGGGCCGGTATGGCGCTTTCACAAAGCAACGGCTGGTGGAAGCCTGCGGCGTGCCGAAGCTGGATTGGGAGGATGACTTGCTGGGATTTACGCCTGTCCGGGATAACTCTGCCCCCAAGAAGCCCAGGAATCGTTCCTGGAAGTCCGATTATAGCGGCGGTACCCGTTCCTGGAAGGACAATACTAAGAACACTTCCCAATGGGGGCGCCACATTGAGCGGGTCAAGGAGATGCCTGTCAGGAAGAACGCCGCTGACGAGTTTGACATAGAAGGACTCGTGCGGGATCTTGTAGAATCCAACGAGGAGGTGTCTGCGCCTGCGACTGGGGAGACAGCAGTGATGCTGATTTCTGCTGCCGCTGGCTGCGAGACATAGTTATGCAATACGCCGTCTGCTTCCAACTCGTGGCAGGCGGTTTTTTGATACAGGCTTTGACGCAATCAAAAGAATCGCCGTTTTTCTTTAGGACAAAAGCCACGAGAATGTGGCGGATATCTATTCAATCTTTCGCCGGCAACGACGCCGTGTATGACAGGTTCTTCCTTGCGGCCTTGCCGGGATGTCAGCGTTTGGCGGGGAAATACCTTCCGGAAGACTGATCCAATGGCGGGCCTACTCACTCCCCACTCAGTAGACCCTCTGTTCTTTTCCCTTTCAGGAGATGGCTTTGGCAGATAATTTTTGACGCATTTCCTTACGGACATTTATAGATCAAGAGGCTGCCCGCCGGGAAAAATCCCAACAGCAGCCCCGCCATCACATTCTTTCTGCCGGCCCCTAAACTTCTTCCCAGGCGTCATCTCTCTGGAGCCATTCCCGCCTGTCCGCAGCCGCTTTTCTCTCCCCGGCCCTATCCCCCGGGTCCCTGTTCCGCTTATCAGTCTCCTATAATATCATCCGCCGAAGTACGGAATATTTCCGCGAAATAAGCATCGTCAGACAAGGAGGAATCCGAATAGAACCAATCCACATTGTTGAGAAACATTTCCCTTGCCTCCCCGTCCATTACGCTGCCCGCATCCGTTCCTGCATAAAGATACGTAATATATTCCGATTCCTCATACTCCATAAAAACAAATAACATGTGGCCTTCGTCGGCATATAAAGATTCATAGAGTCCCTGCAAAAAAATTTCCGCCTCGGCGTCTGTAATCTCTTCTCCTTTTCCGTCAATGCTGTCACAGATTAGCAGATACGGCTGCACGCCTGTCCTGTCATAAAAGTAATCCATGGCGGTCTCTACTTCTTCCGCGTCTGAGAGCCAGCCAAGCGAGTCCTCCAATACCCGGCTGCTTCTGACGCATGCCCCGTCTTCCAGTTTTACCCTTTGTGCTCCTTGGGACTCATCAACCGGCGCGGTACTGTAATCTCTGTTTTCCACTGCCGCAGGAAAAGAATTTACCTTCTCCCGATATTTTGCCATAGCTATAGGAAGCAAATTCATATAAACAAAAAAACCTACTATAACAAATAATATATAGCAGCAGCATCCCTTTTTTGCGGAGTTTCCCCCATTATTTGGCTTCGCATAACCATTATTCGGCTCCGTATAACCATAATTTGACTCCGTATAACCATTATATGATTCGTAAATCTGCCCGCTCGCTTCCATCGGACCCCCGTCCCAGTACATTCCTGTCTCTGTCCCCCACGACTGCTCCGATAGAGGCACATTCCCGGACCATCCCGACGGCGTATTGGTATATGACGTCGGCGAAGTCATACCCCCGGACCGTCTTGACGACGATGTACTCCTGGACGGCCTGGAAGGCGCGGCACTGTAATTCGTCGACGGCGGCGTGTTCCTCAGCGGCCTTGACGGCGGCGCACTCTTGACAGGCCTTGACGGCGGCACATGCCTGGATGGCCTGGACGCGGACATGCTCTTGGACGGTTTGGGCGGCGGCGTGTTCCTGGACGGCCTGGACGCAGACATACTCTTGGTCGGCCTTGACACGGACGCTGTCCCGGATCCCCCTCTCGCCGACGATGTACCTCTTGAAGCGGATCCTCCCGAACCTGACCTGTGGCCGGATAATCCCCTGCCTGTACCGCCTGCTTTTCCTCCCCCTCTCCCCATGCTTTTTCCCTCCTGGCTCTTCTGCATCTATTTAATCTATTTCAATAAAACACAAAGTTTATTTTATTATACCTGAAATCCAATTCTCTGACAACCGCTATTATTTTCTTGACACCCCTCCCAAAATCGTATATGATGGGATACGAACTAAATAATACTTGCTAGGGGAGCACATCGCTGAGATTGGATCTTCCAGATCCTAACCCTCACTACTTGACCCGGACAATACCGGCGGAAGGAAGCAGAAGCAAACAGCCAGGAAAGCAGTATATTCCTGAACTGTTGCACGATGTCGTCCCTCCTTGCATCCACAAAGGAGGTTTTTTTATGTTGTATGATGTAATTATTGACGAATGGGGCGGGACCAGCTATGTCCCCACCGCATTGGGAAATGCCCTGCTGGCCCTGATCATCCTGGCCCTGCTGGGAGGCGCCATGGCGTTGGCCCGCGCCCATGAGAAAAGCAGGCCCCGGACCAATGCCCGGGGAAATGACAAATCGGAAAATACCGTTTCCGCCGGAAAACATGCGGGCAGGCTGACTGTCAAGCATCTGGCATTCTGCGCCATGGCCATGGCACTGGGCACGGTACTGTCCAATATAAAATTATTCAGCTTTCCCTGGGGCGGTTCCATTACCCTGATCTCCATGCTGGTAATCTGTCTGCCCGGGTATCTCTTCGGATTGGGCACCGGGCTGCTCACCGGCGTTGCCTACGGTGTACTGCAAATGCTGATTGATCCCTATATCCTGCACCCCGCTCAGTTGGCAATGGACTATCTGCTGGCCTTCGGCGCGCTGGGACTGTCCGGTCTGTTCTCCGACGCGAAAAACGGGCTGATCAAAGGATATCTGGTGGGCATACTGGGCCGATATATCTTTACCGTGCTCTCCGGCTGCATTTTCTTCGCCTCCTATGCCTGGGAGGGCTGGGCCCCTCTGCCCTACTCAATGGCATATAACGGCATCTACATCTTTGCGGAGGCGGCCCTCACCATTCTGGTCCTGCTTCTGCCCCCTGTGAAGAAAGCGCTGGGCAGCGTAAAAAAAATGGCGCTGGGATAACTCGGTAAAGGGGCTGCCGCAAATTGCGGCAGCCCTTACTGCGGCATTGGGGCGCCTGCCGTCTCAGGTCCTGTCACGCAGCAGCCCAGCCTGGTAGAGTATAGAATCTTCTCCCCCACAGGCAGCCCCGTCAGCCTGCCCAGCGCCTCCTCGTAATATTTCAGCTGCTCCGCATAGCGGTTCCAAAGTTCCCTTCCGGTCTCCACCCGGTCCGTCTTATAATCCACCACCACCACTCGTTCGTCCTCTATGAAAAAAGCGTCAATAATCCCCTGGATCAGCACCTTCTCCTCTGCCGGGAACTGGGCTTTCAGTCTGGCGGCGCTGATGCCGTAGACAAAGGGCTGCTCCCGATACAGCATCCCCGCCCCGTCACTGCGCCACATACGCCAGGCGATGGGATCCCGGAAAAACCGTACCAACTGGTGCTCCTGCAACACCTGACGGTAGCTTTCCGGCAGTCTGCCCTCCGCCACTTCTCCGGCCAGCATCTCCCGCAGATTGGCTTTCAGCTTTTGTACATCCCCCGCTGCAAACGCCTCCGGGCTCTCGGGCATGGTCTCATAAACCCCCCGGTACAGCCGCTGGTAATCCACCAATTCCATGACCTTGTGAAAAGCATTACCCCGCAGAGTTCCTCCCGCCTCCTGGGCCTCCTGCCGGAAGCAGGGCACATAGGGAACCACCTCTTTTTCCTCAAAAGCCTTGTAGGCCGCCTCATCCTTCTCCTCCATGGCGGCGATTTTCAACTCCGACACACTGGTTTTGGTATAGAGCTGTTCCAGTTCCCGATAAGCATATGTATAGGAAAACCGCCGGTTCAGTTCTTCGACCCGTTCCGGGTCTGCCAGATGCCCGGCCTGCTCCAGCACCAACTCCTTCCGCGCCAGGTCCACCTGCCTCCGCACGGCCTCTCCCTCCAGGTCTTCCACCTGCCAGACAACAGTCTGCACCTGCGCCGGGTCCAGCGCGGGCAGTATATCTTCCAGATAACTGCCCCCTTTCATAAAGTCCAGAAAACTCAGGGGGCCCGGAAGCCGCAGCTTTTGCTGCTCCAAAAGCGCCTCCGCGTCCGCCGCGCAGGCCGTCATGATCAGCTTCTCTTTCGCTCTGGTCAGCGCCACATACAGAACCCGCAGTTCCTCCGCCAGATTTTCCTCCCGCATCTTGCGGGACACCACCGTCTTGCGCAGCGTTTTGTTGCGCACCCGGCTTTCCGCATCCACAAAATCGGTTCCCAGCCCGTAATCCATGTCCATCAAAAATCCCTGGTTCACATCCTGCATATTAAAGCGCTTGGCCAGACCGGACACGAAAACAATGGGAAATTCCAGCCCTTTGCTCTTGTGAATGCTCATGATCCGCACCACGTCCGCATACTCGTCCAGAGAACCCGCCTCTCCGAAGTCCACGTCATATTTTTCCAGCTGTTCGATATAACGGACAAAATGGAAAAGCCCGAAATAGCTGCTTTTTTCAAAATCCGACGCCTTGGTCAGCAGCATTTCCACATTGGCCCGGCGCTTGCTGCCCGCAGGCATGGCGGTCACATATTGCAGATAGTCATGATCCCGGATCACAGTCTCCAAAAGCTGGCGGATGGGCATGTACACCGTGCAGCGCCGATACCCGGCCACCATCTCCAGAAAGCGGCGGCATTTTTCCCGCAAAACAGAGTCCCCTGCCTCCACCGATTCCTCCTGTACTTTCCCATCCGGGAAAAGCTGTGCGGGAACCGCCTCTCCGGCCTCGCCTGCCTCCCCGCCTGCGCAGTGCTGCAGCACCCGCCACAAACTTTCTTCCCGGTTCTCGCTTCTCAGCGACGCGATCTCCTCCTCCGTGAAACCTCCGAATGCAGACTTCATAACGCCGAACAGGGGGATGTCCTGGGTGGGATTGTCCAAAACCCGCAAAAGCTGCAGCAGTTCCTGCACCTCCTGGGCGGCAAAGTATCCGGTCTTGGAGGAGATGTACACCGGAATCCCCTCTGCCTCCAACACTTCCCGGAATGTCTCGTCCCATCCGCTGGCAGTGCGCAGCAGAATCACCATGTCTCCATATCTGGCAGGGCGCAGCGTTTCGGTAGCCGGGTCTATCACCTGATAGTCCCGGCGCAGCCGACGGATTCGGGCAGCCACCATCCGGGCCTCCCTGGCTTTGGCCGTCTCCTCGCTGCCCTGCTCCGGTTTCTCCGCCAGCAAAAGTTCACTGCGGCAGTCGGGGCCTTCCGGGTACTCTGCTCCCGCATACAGCGCTGCCCTCTCATCATACGCGATGCCCCCCTTATCCCGGCTCATCAAATTTGCAAAGACGCCGTTGACGGCGGCCAATACCTCCCTGCGGCTTCGGAAATTTCTGCTCAGGTCAATGCGTTGACGACTGCCCTCCCCATGGGAATAGGTCTCATATTTTTCCAGAAAAAGTTCCGGTCTGGCCAGGCGGAATTTATAGATGCTCTGCTTCACATCTCCCACCATGAAACGGTTATAGCGGCCCTCCTCCTCGCCGGACACCGCCCAGAGCAGATATTCCTGTACCAGATTGCTGTCCTGGTATTCATCAATGAGTATCTCCTGAAAATATTCCCGGTACTCCCGGGCCACGGGACCGGGCTGAATCTGCCCCTCTTCCTGCCGCAGCAATATCTCCAGGGCATAGTGCTCGATATCAGAAAAATCCATCAGCTTTTTTTCCTGTTTCCGTGCCCGGAACGCCTGCCCGAATTCTATGGCCAGTTCTGCCAGTATCTGCACCGGCTCCCGGCAGGCTTCCATCTGGGCCAGACTGAGCGCCATGGGCGTGGTAAAAAACTGTTCCCGCAGTTCCTGCAAAGTGTCCTTGACCCTGCTCCGCAGGCCCTTTACCAATTCCCGCTTGTCAGAGGATACAGCCGGATCTTTTTTTCCCGGCAGCCGCCCGAAGCTGATGCCTGCCAGCTTCTCTGCCAGGTACTCCATGACACTGCCCCCTCCGTCCCGGCTTTTCTCCGCCCCCGCAGTACTTTCCTGTCCCTTCTCAGCCTCCTCCCTCACCGGCGGCCGGGCGGAGCAAAACAAAAGATCCATTTCTTCCAGCAGGCCCAGCAGCATCTCCCGCTCCTGCTCCACCACGGACGCATACATATAGGGGCCGTCCGGCTCCTGGCAGATCTTCAGTGCCTGCCCCAGGGTATCCCCACAGCCCTGGAGCATCTTTACCAGATACTGCCGCAGATACTTTCCACAAGCAGACTGCTCCCAGGCAGCCTGGTCCGGGATCACATAGTCGCTTTTTCTCTCTTCCAGCCACTGCTCCGGCCATGGGCAGCTCTCCGCGTATTCGTGGAGTTTTAAAATGTGCTGCTCCAACATGCTCTCCCTGCCGCCGGGACAAAAGAACTCCACACAGCGGACAAAGGCGGGATCCTCCCCGGCAAAATGCTGCTCCAACAGGGCCTGCAGCACATCCTGTTTCAGCAGCTTGCTCTCTCCCTCGTCCGCCACCCGCATGGCCGGGTCCAGTCCGATTTCCTGAAAATGATTGCGGATCAGGTATAGGCAGAAGCTGTCGATGGTGGTAATCAGCGCATTGTGCAGCAGCGTCACCTGCCGCTCGATATGGGTATTATCCGGGTATTCTTCCAGCTTTTTTTCCAATCCCAGCCGGATCCTTTCCCGCATCTCAGCGGCGGCGGCATTGGTAAAGGTCACGATCAGCAGACGGTCCACGTCCACAGGATGGGAATCGTCACAGATCATGCGGAGAATACGTTCCACCAGCACCGCCGTCTTGCCGCTGCCCGCCGCTGCCGACACCAGAATATTCTTATCCCGCAGCTCGATCGCCTGCTGCTGGCTTTCCGTAAACTGTCTCTTCATACCCTCTCCTGTCTCTTCCTGTAAATAGTCCTATCAAAACCGTATCCGTTCCGTTCTTCCGCACCACCAAAAATTATGCGCACCTCCGGTAACGATTCTACATTTCATCCCGCATTTTCTCAAAAATCTCCTCCCGCCCTTCCTCCGGCAGAGTGCGCTTCCTGCATCCCGGCAGCTTTTTATCAAACCCGCAAACTTTGCCATAGGGACAATAAGTGCAGGCTTCCCTGTCTTTACGGCTGTAGGGATGCATTCCGATCTCGCCGCTTAAAATGCTGCCGCCTAACTCCTTCAGTTTTTTCGCTGCAAAATCCGAAATCAATTCTATGTTCTCCCGACTCATCAGCAGGGAACTTTCCGCAAAACTCCCGTCCTTTTTTCTGCTCAGCGGCAGTACCTCCTTTGCCGTCCCCGGCGAGGCATCGATCTTCTCGATAATCTCCGCATCGTCATTTACGATCCCCGTAGGACGCAGCACCTTCCGCAGTTCCGCATTGATCTCCTCCGGCGTCTTTTCCTCCCGGATTTCCAGAACCGGATCGTCGATATGATAATACAAAATACCGGCTGGTACAATCTCCTTCCCGGGATCAGACTTTTTCTCATATTCCATCGCCGCGTTCAGATAAGTCACAAGCTGAAGCTGCAGCCCGTGATACAGCGCAACGATATCAAAACTGTTTTTTCCTGATTTATAGTCTATCACTTTTACATAACACTTGTTATCTTCCTCACAGGTGTCCAGCCTGTCAATCCGCCCTACCAGCCTGAGTTTCTCCTCCTGTGTCAGAGCCACATTGACCGCCTCTAAATCCTGCAGGGAGGAAAAGGACATCTCGAACTTTTTCGGGGTAAACTGTCCCTGCTGCAATTGATACTGCAATGTAAAGACGGCCCGCCTCATAATCCGCCCGATCCGTTTAAGCGCATATCTGCTTCTCGCCGTCTCATAAAGCACCGCATTCCCGTATGCCGCCGTCTTTGCCTCCAGAATCTCCTGCAGAAGCTTCTCACCCTCCTCCTTCGGAAAATCCAGCCAGCTATAACCCCTATCCGGGAGTTTTTCCGAAAATTCCGCTAACACGCTGTGGAAAATATTCCCCATATCCACCGCCGCAAAGCCAAATTCCTTCCGCTCCTCCAGAAGGAGTTCATATTTCAGAAAATGCTCATAGGCACAGGCAGCAAAAGTCTCCAGCCTTGTAATGCTTCCCACCAGATTGCTCCCGCAGAGCGCCAGCGCAAGCTGCTTCGGAAGCCGCTCCTCCTCATATCCGGCAAAAGCGCTCCCCATCAGCCTCCCGGCTTCTTCCGCCGTCTCCTCCCTCTCCTGCATCACCTTCAGCATCTGCACAAGCTTCTCTTCCCGCTCCCCGTACAGAGTCCCCGAAACCGCCTCCCGCAGAGCGTCCGCCACATAATCATAGCTGTCCTGCCAGGTCTCCAGCCGCTCAAATATAGTCTCTTCCTCCGGCGTCTCCACAACCAAATCAGGATACAGTTTTTTCACCGTCTCCACCAGATAAGCCGGACGCAGCGTCTTTCCGTCCTGATCACAGCCCGCCCATGTCATATACAACTTTTCGGAGGGCTTTGTCATATTCATATACAGATATAACCTCTGAGTATACATCTTCTGCCGCGGTGAGGGCGCCAGTTCAAACTCCGACTCCTGTAAAAATTCCCTGTCAATATCGGAGAGAATGCCGCCGCTTCCCACATTGCCCGGAATATTGCCGTCGTTGATGCCAAGAAATAATAACACTCGTATTTCTTTCAGCCTGCTCCGCTGCATGTCTCCTATCGTCACATGGTCCACATTCTGGGGAATCGTACCCACCTGCATCTCCGAAAATCCGGCGTCCAGAAGTTCCGCGAACTCCTGATCCGTCATTTCTTCCCCCCCGGATAATTCCACGATCTCCGAAAGCAGATCGATAATAAAGGGATAGATCTGATGGTACTCCCTCGCCCGCACCATCTCCCCTTTTTCCTCAAATTCTTTTTCAAAGGCGGCAAGTTTCTCCTGAATCCGGCTCTCCTCAATAAAATCGTAGAGCGCCCGTACTTTTTCGGAAGCGGTTTTTCCCATCTCTTTTAAAAATGCGGCACTGCGCACAATCTCCTGCCTCGCTTCATTTATACGGGCAAGAAAATCCGCCCCCTCCCCTTCTTCCTCCGTGGCGCTCTTTTGATCTACTCCGACAGGCAGCCTTGTAAAAAGCCTGTTCCACCTTCCGTAACCGTGAATGCCCATCTCCCTGATATAGTTGTCCAACTCATCCGCCGCCTCCAAAGAAAGCCCTGTCAGCCCGGTCCTGATATAGTGATTCACCGCATCCACGGAAAAATCCTGGCTGTAGAGCCGCAGCGCGCTTCGTATGAACTCCACAAACGGATTTAACAAAATCCCCCTGTTCTGGTCGATAAAAAAAGGAATTCCCAGCTTGGAAAACTCGCTGCTGATCACAGATTCATAATTTTCCAGATTGCCGCAGACTACTCCGATATCCCTGAAATAATACCCTTCCTCCCGAATCAGCCGCCGGACCATCCTCGCCGCGTAGCGCGCCTCCTCCCGCATCCCCGGCAAAAAGGCGAGATGAATCCCCGTTGGCTCTCCCGAAAAGCTCTTCTGCGGATACCGGAACAGATTTTGTTCCAGATGCGCCAGTGCCGGTACGTTGTTAAGGCGCTTTACCGGCACCTCCTTTAAATACAGATCCTCTCCCCTGTCCGTTCCCGCTTCCTCCGCACACTTCTCCAGCGCCCTGAAAGTCTTTGCCGAAAGGGCAAACAGATTCTGTTCTCCGATTTCCTGACGGGGTTCCTGATTTCCGTCAAAAAGCAGCGTAAAGCAGACCTCCTCCGCCACACTCATCAGCTCCCGGATCACCTGAAGCTGAATGGGCGTAAAACCGGTAAAGCCGTCAAAGGCAAGAACGCTCCCCCGCAGCAGGGAGGAGGAGGCTATTCTGTAAGATAACACCTGTAATGATTCCTCTTTTGTCAGATAGTGGTCCCTGATATACTCCTCAAACCCCCGATACAACAACAGAAGGTCTTTCAGCTTTCCCGCCAGCGCTCCCCGCTTTTCGGAAAAGGCTATGATCTTCTCCAGTTCCGTAAGCCCGATCCCGTACTGCATGAATTCCGAGATAGCGGACTTGATCTCATGGATATATCCCTGCTTTTTCAGATAGCCGCCCAGCACCTTAAGCTCCGGTTTCAACCGGTCCGCCACAATCCGCAGGATCAGATTTTTCCCCGTATCGTCTAAAACCGGCTGAGATACTCCGCCGGTTTCTTCAAAGACTCTGTATGACAGCCTGCCAAAGCTTAAAACATCTATGTTCATAATGCCGTGGCAGGGATGTTTTTCCACTAAAGACCTCTGTGTTTCCATTGTGAACTGATCGGGCACGAGAAACAGATACCTCTTCTCAGGATGTTTCAGGGACTCCTGAATGATCCGCTCCTGCAGTATGCTACTCTTTCCCGCACCCGAACCGCCAAAAATAAATGACAACATGTATTTCCCCTTTATGATAACAGGCGTTATATTTTATGCTTCATCCTCATCATCAATAAAAGTTTCCACCTTGGGCTCCTTTGCTTCAGCAGCCTCTTTTACCTCTTCCTTCACCTTCTCCGTAGCATCCTCAAAAAAATCTTCCGTTTTCTCCGCAGCCTCTTCCACTGCTTCTTCCGCTACCTCCACGGTATCCTGTACGGCTTCCGCTGCTTCCTCCGCCGCTGCCCTTGCGCTCTCTTTTCTTGCCGCGATGGTCTCTTTCGCCCCCTGGATCACGCCATGAGCAAATTCCTTCGCCTCTCCCGCCGCGAACTGGGCGAAATCCTTTGCTTCTTCCGCCGCCTTTTTCACGGTCTCCGATACCTTCTCCGGTGTCAGCGTCACATAGCCTCTCTCTTCCATCTCCTCATCCAGGTCTTCGCTGAAATCATCAAAATCATCATCCTCATCCATATCATCTGAGTAGGAAGAGTTCTTATTCTGTAAATAATAATAAGCACCTGCCGCCACTGCTCCCATCGCTGCCGTAACCATTAAAAATTTTCCGAATTTTTTAGCCATTTCTCTCTCCTTTATTCATATGGTTTTCTTGTTGTCTCTTACTAGTATCTTAATACGAATCCCCCAAAATGAAAAGAGGAAGATTCATTTATTTCACAGGGTGAAATTTCACAGGGTTAAGCTACTGCAATATTTCTTGATTGCAGTAAAAAAATGTGCTATAGTAAAAGAACTGACCGCTAAAGTCAACAACGGAAAATATACTTCCTATTTTTCCCTGTTGTCCGCAATTTTACACCCGAAGGAATGGAAATACCAATGAATGAAAAATTTTTTGACCTGAAAAAAGAAAAACAGGACCGCATGATCAACGCCGCGCTGAAAGTATTCGGTATGCGCGGCTATCCCTTTGCCAGCACCGACGATATCGTAAAGGAAGCCGGCATCAGCAAGGGACTGCTCTTTCACTACTTTGGTTCCAAGCTAGGGCTCTACGGCTTTATATATGATTACAGTGTCCGTTTTATGTCCATGGAATTAAAAGCTGCCGTACACGCGGATGAAACGAATTTTTTTACGCTGCAAAAACAGATCGAAGCCGGAAAGCTACAGGTATTGAAAAACTACCCCTGTATGCAGCTCTTTCTGGAAAAATGCAGTGTGGAAACTTCGCCGGACGCTTCCGCTGCCATTAAAGAAAAAAAGCTGGAGCTCACCGCTCTCTATGAATCTTTTGACGCCCAGACGGAACCCTCTTTACTCCCTGCCGATGCGGATATCGATAAGCTGCGCCGTATTTTGCGCTACACGCTGAAAAATCTGATGGAAGAGCGCTTCCTTTCCGGTGACTTTGACGCCGAGCTGCTTTATCGGGAAAATATTTCTTATATTGAATTTCTGGAAAAGTTTTTTATGAAAATATAGTTTAAAATACTCCGGAAAAACAGACCGGAAATTATTTTCTGATTTCCGGTCCGATCTCTTATCTGAATGCTTTTCACCGCTTTTTTATATCCATGTATTTTATTCTCTCATTCTCCGGAATTTTCAGCGCTTCCATCGCCTGCTGCGCCGTTAAATGCAGCGTATCCATCAAATTTTCTATGTCTTGTCTTCGCCCGA
>OFHA01001544.1_pt1 | contig 15571 bp, 10 predicted proteins | sample 1521891 | NCBI WGS metagenome assembly OFHA01 (sample SAMEA3504089, study PRJEB24116) | mouse gut metagenome | biome: mouse gut; feature: mouse-associated habitat; material: faeces | place: Denmark | collected 2011
GTAGATTTAACCATGGCTCTTTTTGCTAAGTTTCATTGTAATTCTTCTTTTTCATTTCCTTCATTATTTACTTAACATTCTCAATTTTTTTAGATTTGTATATTCAAACATTCGTCAGTTTCTTATTTCATAAACATTCTGACCATTGGCTATTTTCATCTTTATTTTTAGATCTATCCTTTATCCCTTGCCTTAAAACACTGTTACCTGTATAAATACATCCTTTTCAGATTTATTTAATCCAATGTAATCTAATATATCTGAACTTGCTGTTCTCTTTCCAAAACACAATATCAAATGAATCTCCTAACGTTTCACAAGCTCACATAGCTAAAGGTAATAAAAATGTAGCTGTCATAGTTCCATAATTTCTTCTACTGGTATCAATATTCAATGATACGATAATTGTGCAATGGTACTGCCAATATGATTACCCACAGGCATAAATTCTACATTTATACCAGTTAAAAAACATACAAGTCCAAAATAAGTATACGCAATGCTTTGATAGTTTTAAATATATTTTTTGAAAAATAAGAAAGAAAATAACAATAGGTGAAAGTGCTATTGCTACTTCTTTAAAATAATGAGGAAATCCATGCAAAAATAAAAATAGTATTTCTTTTATATTTGTTACGTTTGATTGTGTTTCTACTGTGTAATCTTCTAAAGGTACTACAAAAAATAGTCCAAGAAATAAAACTGTTAATATAGCTACTGAACATTTTCTATATTAATTTATAATACAAAATATCCTCTAAATCGGCATATTATATATAAAATTACGTCAATTTAGAGGATATATTGATTTTTTGGCAGATAGTAAAATATTGATTTTACTACTTTCATCAGTATAACATAATTGCACAAAATATTATATTATATTTGTACATCTTTAACAGTATCTTTATATTTCATGTAGCTTCCATTTTCCTGAACAGTATCTCCACATAAAGCAAATAATGCGAAATATCCAGTCTAAAATCATGCCAATCCATACACCAATCGCACCCATTCCCATAAATTTTCCAAGAATATAACTTGTCATAATACGGAATATCCACATGGAAGCAATAGAAGCAATCATTGTAAATTTTACATCATTTGCTGCACGTAAGGCATTTGGTAATGTAAATGATGCTGGCCATAAAAATATAGCGCAACCACAATGTATCCATATCAATATTTGTGCTAATTCTAATGTATCATCAGATAAATGATATATTGCTAAAAGCAATGGCAATACCAAAATAATTAGGGCATTAATAGAAGATGTAAAAGCGTATGATATTTTCATCAATTTTTTAGTGTAATATTCAGATTGTTTATAATCTCCTGCTCCAACACATTGCCCAATAACAGTAATCATAGCAAGACTGATTGCCTGTCCTGGTATACATCCCATAGAATCTATATTATTTGCTACCGCATTCGCAGCAATTTGTACTGTGCCAAAACTAGCAATAATACCAACAACTAACACTCTACCTAACTGAAATAATCCATTTTCTAAACCATTTGGTATACCAATATGTAATATTTTTTTAATCATAGTGCTATCTAACTTTATTTTTAATTTTGGATCAATATATATCTGATTTTTAGAATTACAAATCAAATATAATATAATAATAGATGCTAAAAAACGAGCAATTAAAGATGGAATTGCAACACCAGCAATACCTAAATTTAGAAAAAATATAAAAAAGGCATTTCCTCCAATATTAATAATATTCATTAAGAATGATAATGCCATAGAAACCCTTGAATTTCCCACGGAGCGAAATAATGCAGCACAAGAATTATATATTGCTAAAAATGGATAAGAAACAGCTGTTATATTTAAATAAATAATTGCATTTTCCATAACATCGGATTCAATTTCTCCAAACAGCAATTTTAAAAGGGGTCTTTTAAACAAAAGCATCATTATCATAACAAACATAGAAATGATAATAGTAATAAGCAAAAGCTGATATGCAGAAGAACAAGCTTGCTTTCTGTCCCTTTTTCCTATAAATTGTGCTGAAACAACTGCTCCACCTGTGGCAAGTGCAGCAAAAATATTGATAATCAAAACATTTATCATATCTACAAGAGAAACACCAGATACTGCTGTTTCTCCTGCTACTGAAATCATCATAACATCTGCCATACCTACTGTAACAGCTAATATCTGCTCTATAATTAGTGGTATAATTAGTTGATAAATTGCTTTATTACTAAATAATTCTTTTTGTTTCATTTCAACAGACTCACTCATAACGATTCCTTCTTTTTATCTTTTATAATAATTGTACTAAAATAGCCTGTATGTTCTGGAAATTCTTCTATTGAAAAATATTTTTTTTCTGTTTTCATACCACAATTTTCAACCATATAGCAATCAAATTTATTTTTATTTTGAAAAAGTATTTCTTTTATACTTTGAAATGATTTCCCTGCTTTCATTAGTATTTTTGTTCCAGATAATGATAAAGCATATTCCAAACCATAAGTAGCAGGTATGATATGAAGCATATCATTACCTTCTGTTAAGCTAATGCCTAGTGCAGCAGAAACGGCACAAAAAGAAGGAACACCACAAATCATTTTTGTTTGTCCTCCATTTTTTTCTACCAATTTATGAATATACATATACGTTGCATAAATAGAGGGGTCACCTAGTGTTAAAAATGCGACATTTTCATTTTCTAAATATTTTAGTATCATTTTACTCCCTTGTTTATGATGTTCTTTTAATACCATTTTATCTTTTGTCATAGGAGTAGATATTTTGATAATTTGCTTTTGTGATAATTCTGGTATCATTTGCACTACAATGTTATAAGAAATAAAATTTTCTGTACCACTATCAGGTATTGCAATAATATTACATTTTTTAATACATTCTGCTGCTTGATATGTTAAAAATTGTGGGTTGCCTGCCCCAATACCAACACCATATAATGTTCCTTTCATATCTTTCTCCTTTGTATTATATATTTTCTGTTTTAATTGTTTCTAAAATATGCTGTGCAAAATTTTCTGCTTTTCTTTGTATTCCTTCTATTTTTTGTATGCTGCTTGGGTCATTTGCTGTTTCCAATAAAGCAAAACGAGAAGGTAATATGAATGTTTTATTCATATTTAATGCACTAATTAACTGCTCTGCTACTAAATCTCCCCCACTATATCCAGATACAATAATACCAAAAATATATTTTTTATAAAATCTTGTTTTGCGAAACAAAGCTGTTAATCTATTAATAAAGGCACATAAATTTGCACTGACTGCATCATTATAATTGGGACAGAGCAATATGAGTGCATCACATTCTAGTATTGCTGGATATACCTCATCAACAATTACTCCACCATAATAGCAATTTGATTTTGAACTGAAATGCATACACATAGTATAAGGGCAACCTGAACAATCCTGTACACTACCATTTCTTAATGAAATCTCTTTTATTTTGCAATCAGTTAAATGTTGTTTTACCATATTCCAAAGCTGTGATGTATTAGATGTTTTAAAATTGCTTGCATGAAGTACCAATATATTTGGTTGTTTTTTTCTGATTGAAGAAAAAGATAATATTTGTTCTACTAATACTCGTGCTGATTTTTTGTACGCTCCTATATTATCTGTTTCTAATATTTTTGCTTGCACATTAAAATTTTGAAGTGAGGCTGTTGCCTCTACAAGAGGTCTGCCAGGGAATGTGCAGCCTGCTTGGTTTGCAGTAAATGCAAATTCTCTAGCAATAGATTTTGTAAATAATTCGCTTTCTCCGTCTACAATAATACCTGCAACGGAGTTTTCTAACAAATTAGTATTCATTCTTAATTTTTTCAAAAATCGAAAATATTCTAAATTAATACCTGAAATACCTTGAGAAATCGCAAAAAGAATTTTTTTATTTTGTAAATTTTTGAATTCTTCTTCTTTCGTAATTTTTTGGTAACAAATATTTTCTAGCGCTTTCTGTAAAACTTGCTCTAATCTTTTCGTTTTTTGCTTTTCTTCACAATGAGGTTGTACTAAAATCAATTCGTTTTTCATATTATATTCTCCAAATTTTGAAATGCTTTTTTAATACGACAATACAATGTTTCTGGTAAAGGTAAACTTTCTATTTCTAAACCTGATATTGTTGTTCTATTTTTACAGCCCATATAAACACCACCTAAAAAATTAGAACTATAATGCCACTCTCCTTTTATTGTTAGCAATATAGAAATTGCCGCTGAAGAAAATGCTGGCGCAATATAAGGCTTAAATCCTAACTCTCTTGTTTTCATATTTGCTTCTATGGCAAGCGTAGTTAATTCTCTTGAAAGTGTATCATCATAATTTTTAATACTGTTTGCAATTACTAAATCCTGCCCATGAGGACCAAATGCTCTACCTTCTGTTAAAAAGGATTCAAAACGATTATCCTTTTTAGCAAAATAAGCTGCTCTTGCATTCATAACACCAAGTCCATAACCTTGTATTTGTTCTGGTAAAAGTCCCTTTCCATCAAATTCTCCATTTATATTTTCATTACTTGCTAAAAATGCTACTTTACATAAAGGGTCTACTGGGTCAGATACTACCGCAAATAAACCAGAAAATTGTTTTTCTCTTGCCTTTTTGGCAAAATTACTTACAATATTTTTATTTGCTTCAAATTGTGCCATTCTAACATCCTTTACATTAGAGCCAATGGGAGGAATTCCTTTTGAAGCACAAAATACAAATACATCACAGTCAAATAAATGCTCTTGATCTATAATTTCTATTTCTGGCAACATATCATACTCCCAAGGAAATGCTGTTTGATTCATTTCATATTCCCATCTTTTACACACTGCTTCATTCATATCGCAAATACCAATTTTATATATGCAATCCTTACCAAGCAGTTTCAGTCCCATTAAAACAGTACTTCCTACATTACCTAATGCTAAAATATGTACTGTTTTCTTTTTTGATGATTGATTTCCTTCTTTTTCCCATTCTTCTATTGTTTTATAAGCAGTATTTACACAAGTAATATTTACATTTTGAGCAAAAGCATTTTTGATATTTTGGGGCAATGCTGTAATATCTGCATTCATATGGTTTGTACTAAGCCATTCTGTGCCTTCTTGTGTAAAAAGCATCTCTGGATATTTTGCTAAAAAGTGTCCTTTTGATTTTTGAATATCCTTTTTTACACCAACAATCATACCATTTTCTTTCTCCAACCATTCCATATATCATACCTCTTTATATTATTATTTTATTAATCCACTTAATCTTACTAATTTCTCAATGTCATTCGCAATATAAACAGATGGCGCTAAATGATAATCATAGCTTAAACATCCTCCTTTATCTGGACAACTAGGATGAATAATGACCTCACTTAATCGATTTAATGTTAAATTTCTTTCATATTCTTTTTGGTATTCTTCTTCTAATACCGTCATAATATCCCTTGCATTTTCTAATGCAGCCATAGATAAGTGATATATATTTTCTTTTGTAGCACCCTTTAAAAACGCTGGCATAACATAAGGTAATATTAAATTGATAGAATTTAATAGATTTGCTTTTAATTTTTCCTTTCTTTCTACACTATCTCCTCCTATAAAAGGATAAATAGTAGATTCTACAAACCAAGCACGTAGAGAAGGAATAAAATACAAACTTTCTACTTTTCTATTTTGTATATCCATTAAGTCCTTTCCTCTGCCAGAAAGTACGCCAACAATAATACGCTCAATTTCAATATCCTCTTCTTTAAATAAAGGGTCTAATTCTTTAATACGATATCCTTTATGCAACAAATCATCTACTAATATAACAGGCTTTTGAAAAGATTTTATTGTTCTTGCTTGATTTTTTAATGGCGAATAGTTAGGATATTCTGTAATTTTAAAATTTTTTAATTCAGATTCATATGTTTTTTCAGTATGCAATACTTTTGTTGTAGTATTAGGAATCACCATACCTCTTAAAATTTTACCAAATGGCACACACATAGCAGGACCTAATTTTCTTACAGGCAAAGGTTCGCTTGGTACACCATTCGCTTTTGTAATCATTTCTACCAGTCTATGATGCATAACACTGGAATGAAATGAAATAACTAAATTTCCTGGATAAAGCTGTGTCATTACTTTTTGTAATTTATTATGTGTTTCATCTAGTGTATCTAATACTCTCTTATTTCTATTAAAAGGCTCTTTTATTACTGTCTCCATATTTTGTATAAAAGCAATAGGATTTTTCATATCTACTACAAATATAGGTCGTTCTGATACGTCCTCATGTAACTCATAAAATCCTTGCTGTTCTAATACCATATGTATTTTTTTATTTATAAATCCAATTTCTGGGCTAAACACACAATATGTATAATCTTTTGCTAATGCACTTGCTAATGTTTCTGTTAATAAAAGCTGTTCTGCATTTCTAATTTTTGTATCTTTTGAAACATACAACCCTGTAATAAGTAAAATACGTCCTGATGTATTTTCTCTAATATGATTTGCAATTTCCATACTTCTAAATTCTTGATAAAGTTTTAATGTCGTTAATGGACAAAATATAGATACTCCTACAATTTCTCCATCCATATTACCATCACGTATAATTGCAAAATCTGCATCTTGTCTGCCCATAGCAAAACGAATTCCTTCTTGATTTTCATGTTTATAAGAAAATTCAAATAATTCATTTTGCAAAGAATATGTTAAGTGGTCAAATAATTCAATTTGTATTGTTTTTGCACGGATAATTTGTTTATATTGAGGCTCTCTTAAATATAAACTATTTTCATAAATATAATTCTGTGCCACAGGGTCAATTAAATTGGATATATCTCTATTATCATCTATATTTTCTCTAATTCTAGTAGAGCTAATATCTTCTAGATGTACTGGTAATTTTAATTTTAATACACTTCCTAAAATTTTGTTATCTAATTCTCCATAATTACACCCTTTTTGATGCATTTGACTTTCCCTTAAAAATAAAATATGATTAAATGTTTGTATAGAATGTTCTACTGTAGGAACTTTATAAGAGGATGCATTTTCTACTACATCACTACCTGCTACCATATATACTTCTTTATTTGGGAACAACTCTTTTAATTGCTTTAAATCACTAGGATTTGCAATATTAACTGGTATATCATCTGGGAATAAATAAATATTTTCTTCGTTTGCTACGGACATCGTTACGATTTCTCTTCTTATCATATGAGGCTGTGTTTTTTTAGACCAAGAAAATTCATCTAATGCTAAATATACAACAAATCCCATATCTCGTATTTCTTTTGCAATACCTTTATGTCCTAGTGAAAATGGGTCAAATGTTCCAGGAAAAAATGCAATTTTATTTGGTTCTTCAAAATCAAATGATTGATAAGCAAATAAATAATCCCCTATAAAGCGATAAATATAATTTAAAGAAGCTGCATTATAAAAGAATGATAATTCAGATGTTTCTTTATTTTCAATCAATGTTGTGATTTTTTTAGCCATCATTTTGAATATATCTTTTTTCTCCTCTAATGAAAGTAATTTACTTCCAAACAAATATTGACCGATTACAAGAACAGCTTCTTGACTAACGGTTTCATTATAATTTGCTAAACCTCCTAATATCATGCCTAATATTACCTTTTTACGTTCTTCATATTTTTGTATACTTTCTTGAAAACGCTCTTTATAAATACCGTAATGTTGTAATATAATACCTAATGTATCTAATGTAAGACAAACAACACGTGAATTTGTACTAATTAAAAGACGCTTTAAATCGCTTACAAATTCATCTAATTCATATGGATGAAGATAAAGTGCAAATTCCCCTAGATACTGAGGAATATATTTTGAAAATTCATATTCTCCAATTTCAAGCCCTTTTGTTAATTCAATAGCAATTTCATTTCTTTGCGCTAATGTCAAAAGAGGTGCAATACTTACAAGAGCACTACCAGCATTATGACGCACCGCTACCCTTTCACTTACTTTTACAAGATTAGAAAAATGGGTTGCTATTTGTAATGCAGACATATTTTTATCTATATATACTCTATCCAAAAGCCATTCTATATTGACAGATTTTATTACCCATGGTGTTGCTACTTTTGTATTCTCTAAAAATATCTCAGATACAATAGAACTATCCTCATATATTGTTTTTAAATCACAATAGTCAAAACATTCTTTTAAATTCCAATTCTTTGCTGCTTTATGAATTAAAAATTGTAATGTATAATAATTTTTTGAAGGTATCTCTTTTATTATTTGTTGTAATATAATTGCCCATTTTTCATTTTTTGGTACACATTCTGTCATATATTTTATAAAACGTAATGCAGCTGCCCAAACTTCTATAGAGTCTGTTTGAATTGCCTTTTTTGAAAAATGAAGCAATATCTCAATTTCTTCCTCTTGCATTAAATGAAGTGGTAACAGTAAAAGAGAATCCAGCATAATAAATAATGTCGCTTCTTCTCTTTCTGTATTTTCATAAAATTTTAACAAATAACTTAAATATTTTCCACCCTTTTTATCAGAACATCTGCTTAATACAGAACCAATTAATATTTTTAAAGTATATCCAATCCATCTTTTATGTTTATCTGTTACTTTATGGTCAGGCTCTATTATCAATGTTAAATATTGTGTTAATAGTTCTTGGCTTGTATGTTCTCCTAAAGAAATTTTAACATCTTTTGGTAACTCTTTTCTATAATCTTCATCATAATTTACAATAATATTACCCATTAAATCTGCGGCTTGTCTACGTATGTCCCCTTCTCTATGCATTAACAATTCATATAAAAAATTTAATGTCATAGTTTTTTGCTTTTGTGTCATATATGTAAAATATTCTTCAAATATATTCAGATAAGCACGACTGTTTTTCCAATTTTTAGCACTTCTTGCTGATTCTAAAATATTACCAAATGAAACTTCATGGCTTAATCTATGCATAAGAGAAATATTATGTTCAATAGACATATATTTTAATGCTTCTACTGTTTCATCCATACTCAAAATAGCTTTATCTTTTTTTAGCATTGGTGTTAATTTATCTGTTGCAAAATCTACATTGACACCAAGACTAATCATATAATCTTCAAAATCTTTCAGCTTTGCATATACATGACGATACCTATTTTCTTTTGCCGTATCAACATTATCTAGTTTATCTAATATTACTTGAAAGGAATCTTCTAAGCTGAAAAAACCCATAATTTCTTTTCCGTTTTCCCAACCCTTTGCTTTTACTCTAAAATCAGCATAAATCAATATTAAAGATTCTATCGGTAAATCTTCTAATTCTAAATCCCATGTAGAGTGATTTGCAGCTATATGACCAATAGAAGGCAAAATGTTCACTTTGCACCACAAGTCTGTATAGTAATAATGTAAATAAGGAATTCTTTTTACTTCTTCATCTTTACAACCATATTTTCCAATATCATGCCCTGCTGCTGCTCCAGAAATTAAACCTAAATCAATGGGAACATTCGTTTTTACAATTTGTCTTGCTGTATGCATTGCTACATAATGTACTCCCGCAATATGTGCAAGTGAATCAAAAGGCATAATTTCTTTACCTATACGCATTAATTCATAAAAATATTGATTTTTTATACATTTGCGAAATCTTCTATATTCTTCTGCGTAATGACTTCCAGCAATTTCTTCTTCTGTTGCAAATTGAAAGTCCCTTGTTCTTTCAAAAGGTTTTGTTTCTTTTTCATAATCAAAAAATACTCTCAGTACCTCTAAATAAAAGAATATCGCTTTTTCATAATAAGGGTTTATTATCATTTTTACACTTTCTTGAAAAAGTCCTTTTCTAATATATTGATAAATATATTCCAGCCAATTTTGTTGTAACTTTTCTGGACACATAAAATCTATCGTTTTTAAACAAACAGTCAGTACATTTTCACAAGTGATTTCATTATGCTGTATGACAAATTTAATGTTTGTTTTCCAATCATCTTGTTTTAATAAAATAAGCATAGATTTTTTTGTGGTACGCATTTTACGTAAAAAACGACGATCTGTTAGTCTGTCTGTTAAATTATGATAAATATCTTGTATTGATTTTTTTTGCATAAATACACCCATTTCTACTATAATTTTTATGTGGTACAATTATCATTATTATAGTGCTTTTTTATAAAAACATAAACTATTTTTTTATAAAAATATAAAAAAGAATCAACATAACATTATTGACTCTTTTTTTATGCTTATTTTATAGAACGTAATGCTCCCGTTTTTGGACTCATAATAAATCCATATACTTCAACATCTTTATGAATAAGAGGATGATTTTTAATGATTTCTAATGTAGAATGTACAGACTTTTCTACACTATGAAATCCTGTTAGCCACTGCTCTACATTTTTATGTGTTTCATCAATATATTTAATATCCTCTACTGATATACCCTTTTCCATCATTTTTTCTATTACTTTTTTTCCATCTAAAAGTTGTCCTCCGCAATCATCATGTCCAATTACAATAATAGTATCCACATCTAATTCATACACCGCAACAATTAAACTGAACATAACACTTCCATAAGGATGCATAACTTGTCCGCCAGCATTTTTAATTAGTTTCACATCACCATTTTTTAAACCAAGGGCAGCAGGTAAAAGTTCTGTCATTCGAGTATCCATACAAGCAAGTATTGCAATTTTTCTATCAGGATATTTTGTTGTTTCATATTTCTTATACATTTCATGTTCGACAAAAATGCGATTATATTCTAACATCTTTTTTAATCCATCATTCATAATTTATCACCTCTTCATTATTTGATGTACTTAGCATAAATAATCATACCATTCCCAATCTATATCCATAATATTATCAAGTGTTTCCTCTTTTGGAAAGTCTATTAAATTAAATTCTATTTCAAAATCATGATAACGCTCATTTTCAATAGTTGCAATACCTGTTATAATATAATGTTTCCCTTCTCCCTTTACAAATTCACCTTCTAATAATAAATCATCTTCTTCAATGTATATTTTATTAAATTCCTTTTCTATTTGCTGTTGTGTAAAATATTCTTTCAATAACATAACCTCCTTTGATTTTATTCTATCACTCACTTTATATTTATTCAATACTATTTCAAAAGGTTGTATGTACAAAAAAAAGATGTTATACTAATCATGTAAATATATATAAAGGAGCATTTTGCTATGAATTATATTGTGATAGACTTAGAATTTAATCAACCATTTCATTTCAAAACGGGTTTTCAAACAACATTAAATCCAGATTGCCCTTTTGAAATTATACAAATTGGTGCAGTAAAATTAGATGAACAATTTCATATTTTAGATAAATTTAACGCTTTGATTAAACCAGTTATTTATCCTCGTATACATCCTTATGTAGAAAAAATTACAAATCTAAGCTATGAACAATTAAAATTTGGTGTATCATTTTTCGAGGCATATGAAAATTTTGTAAAATTTATAGGAAAAAAGGACACTATACTTTGTACATGGGGTAATGATGATATCAAATCTCTTTTTAAAAATATATTATTTTATGATTTAGATACAACAAAAATTTGTAATAGCTTCATCAATGTTCAAAAATTTGCTTCTATGTATTTAAAATATGAAGAAGGTAAATCAATTGGACTTAAAAACGCTGTAATAGAATTAAATATTAAAATGGAAGAACCTTTTCATAATGCTTTAAATGATGCCATTTATACAGCAAAGATATTTGAAATTGTACACCCAAACGAAAATAAAATCGAAGTATGTCAAATTGCTGAATTACTTCACAAAAATAAAAAAACAAGACTTCATGTAAAGGCACTACTAGAATATTTTGAAAAAATATTGAATAGAGAATTAAACAGAGAAGAAAAATTATTGATTAAAAAAGCATATAAATTAGGAAAAGTACACGCTTTTGATGTACCAAAAAAACAAAAATTATGTCATAAATAACACAAAAAAGACAATACACTTTTATATAATAAGTGATTGTCTTTTTATATTATTTTTTACCATAGTCTAACAGTAATAATTCCACTGCTAATTCTCCATTTAATTTTCCTGTTTTAATATCAATATCTGTTTGTAAGCAATATTCTAATGCTTGCTTTAATGTTGCTGTATGAAAATATTGCGACTGTTTTAAATATTCTCTTACAACAAAATCTCTTAATCCTAAATTTTGAACAATTTGACTTTGTGCTTGTCCTTGTTCAGAAAGAACTTTACATTGCAATATCATACGAAATTGCCTTATCATCATAGCTAGTACCATAAGAGGAGATTCTTTCATTAAAAGTAAATTATGATAAATTATAATTGCTTGTTTGGGATTTCTATTGATTACTGCATTTACTAAATCAAATATTTTCGTTTCTAATGATTTTGTGCATATCCTATCAATATCATGATATGCTGCATAGGCATTTTCAGGCAAAAATCCGCCTAACTTTTTAATTTCTTCCTCAAGTTGCGTCATTTCTCCGCCTACTGTACGTAATAAGTAGGCGGCTGTTTTTGTTTCTATTTGAAATTTATTTTTTTTACATTCTCTTGTAATCCAATATAATAATTCTTTTTCAGAAAGTCCATTCATTTCTGCAATATAACCATATTTTGAAACCGCTTTAAAAAGTTTTCCCCTTTTATCTACATCATTTTCTATAAAAAGAATACAGGTAGTAGATGGTATTGTTTTGATATAGTCTGCTATTTTTTCAGTATCATTTTTTCTTCCTTGTTGAAATAAACCACTTTCTTTTACAATAACGAGTCTTTTTTCACTTAAAAATGGAAGTGTTTCTGCACTATCTAATATGGAAGAAACAGATTGTTTATTTCCTTCAAATATATCCATATTCATTGTTTCTGCCGATGGCTCTAACAATGTCTTTTTTAACAAATTAGTATATATTGTTTTTAAATAATATTCTGTTCCATAATATAAATAGCAACTATAAATATGATTTTCTTTTAATTGTTTTTTTAATTCTTTCATTTTGAATATGTCCCTTCTATTGTATAACCCTGTTCTCCTATTAAAACAGTAATGATACCTTGTTCTGCTGTTTCGTATATCTCAATATTTTGATTTTGTAATTTATCCATTGTTTCTTTATGAGGATGTCCATAAGAATTATTTTTACCATAAGATAATACAGCAATTTCTGGATTTACTTCTTCCAAAAATTCTTTTGTTGTGGAATATTTTGAACCATGATGACCTACTTTTAATATGTTGCTTTTTATATCAATCCCTTGCTGTAATAATATTTTTTCGTCTATTTCTCCTATATCACCTGTTAATAATATGGAAGTTTCACCAGAAGTAATGCGCAATACTAAAGAACCATGATTATCATTTGCATCAAAAAATGACATATTGTAATACGGATATAAAACATCTAATTGTATAGTATTGCCTAACTTTGCACTATCTCCTGCTCCGATAATAAATATAGGAATATCATTTTTATTGGCATTTTTTATAAATGTTTCATATAAAGTTGTTTTTTCAAAATCATAATTTGATATATAAATAGCATCAATATCTATAGTATCCATTAACTCTATCGCTCCATAACAATGGTCGCCGTCCATATGTGTTATAAATAAACCATCAATTTTTGATATATTTTCACTTTGCAGATAAGGCAATACTGTATAAATGCCTGTATTTTTTCCTAATGCTGTCCAAATTTTTCCTCCTGTATCTACAACATAATTGTGATTATCATATGTTTGTATTACAATAGAATCCCCTTGCCCAACATCTAAAAAAGAAACTTTATTCTTCTTAAAAATGTATTGATTTCCAAAAACGCTAATCAGTATCATTATCTCTACAAAAACTACTGCACATTTATAGTGTATATTATTTCTTTTGTAAAAATAAACAATAAGCATCAATAAATAACATAATATTACTGTAATTAGTAAAGGACGTCCACAAAATAAATAGCCATAAGGTACTCTCTTTGCTAAAATACATATATTTTCATAAAAACACAATATGTAATATACAATACCACTTAAAAATGTTGCTACTTGTATAGAAAATAGCCCTAAAATGCCTACTATCATACCTATACATAGTAGTATACCTGTTAATGGCAATACAATAATATTTACTAAAATACCTATTATAGAAATAAAATGAAAATGATATGCTGCAATAGGGAAACTAACAACAGAAGTCATTAATGATATTCCTAATGTGTTTTTTATATATTTTGGCAAATTGCAATTCTTTAAAATATCTAAACTAAGTATAATACCTATTACTAATATAAATGATAGCTGAAAACCAATATCCCATAAATATAATGGTTGTAATAGTAATATAAATATTGCTGCAATGGCGATGTTATTGATATAATCACTTTCATAGTAAAATATATTACCTATCAGCACAATGCTAATCATAGTGACTGCTCTGACAGCAGAAGGAGAAAAACCGGCAAAAACTAAATAAAACAATAAAGAGCAAAACTTTAACCAAAACTTGAACAGAAAATGATTGAACATCAGCACCCTTTCACTGCATGTTAAGGAGTACAGACCTACAGCCTGTATCTCCTCTTGGACTGCTGTTGGAGGGGCAGTCACCTCAGTTGTTTCTCAAGAGGTGTTGCCAGAACAGGAAAGGGAACAACACCCTGAATCAGCTGGCTCACTGGCTTCCTCCTATTCACACCTTGTAAATGTACTGAGTGTAAGAAGATTCATTCAAGGTAGACTGTGGATGTTGGGGATGGAGTTCAGCAGGGGGCTCCTGAGGTGGAAACTCATTCTGCAGGAGGCTCTCTTCCTGGGATGTGGACATTTCAGCTCTTGCTGGAGTCTCTGAGTCCTAGGAGAGGAAGGCAGTTCTTAAGACACAGGCTTGGTGGAGACCTAAATGTCATCTGTCAGACTGCTGTCTCCCACTACCTCAACAGGACAGTTAACAATGATCTATTAACTGAAACCATTGCTGTTATATACATGTAGGGCAAAATGTCAAACAACACTCACAAACACATGGACTGGCAAGCTGTCACTCAGACTTCTATGCTTGCAAACCAAGAATTGGGCAATAGGAAGAGACCTCATTGGATTGCAAGAAGAAAGGAGAAGCCCACCTGCCCCCTAGATTAATGACCATGAGAAGCATTCATTTGATATGTGCATTTTGATTTTAACCCTGGAAGGTTCTTCCCACCTCAAGTCACATGACCCTTGCATGACCTCTGTCCCAGGACCTAGATGCTGCTCAATGCTCTGCATACCATCCCACTTATCATGAACACATGCAGAAATGTGGCATGTTATTCATCTGTCACCCTTTCTAGACTTCAGATTAAAGCAGAGCAGCAAGGTCCACTTGCCAATGATTTAGTTTCTCACAAGAGGCTAACTTCCCAGAATATGTGTGTATAAAAAGGGCAATGAACAACTACATGCCAAGAGGTGGGTGACTGTTTGGGAGTGTGGATTAGAAAGGTGGTAGGGGAAAGCAAAGATGGACCTAATGGGCAAATGGTGTCAGACAGTATTAGCCTGAC
>OFHA01001545.1_pt1 | contig 15551 bp, 15 predicted proteins | sample 1521891 | NCBI WGS metagenome assembly OFHA01 (sample SAMEA3504089, study PRJEB24116) | mouse gut metagenome | biome: mouse gut; feature: mouse-associated habitat; material: faeces | place: Denmark | collected 2011
TTTGCGCCCTCCTTATGGTATGGCGGAAAAAATGTATTATTAAAAAAATCTGCTGTATGTCCGTTCAGGAAAAGCTCTGCCGGTTAAATGAACTGGTCAATCCCTTCGGATTTGAATATCTTCTGTCCCAGGATATTTTCACGTCCAAAAAAGATGCCTGGCAGAGAGATTTTGGATACTGCTGGCTCTACGACAAAAGCGCGGACCTGTTTAACATGGTATTTGACTGTGAACCTATTTATTTTGATTATGAGGGAGTGACTGCCTCAGCCGCACAGGAGTATGTCAGGGACCTTGACCTTGAGACAGCATTGTCAACGGTAAGCTTTCAGGCAGACGATACGAGATATACGAGAGAATATTTTGTCAGCAATCCGGATAATGTTCTGGTGGCAAAGCTTTCTGCAGAGGGAAGCCGAAAATTGAATGTAAACGTCCGGTTTACATCGAAGCAGGGTGTTACGGCAGTGGCTTCCGGCGATACGCTTCTGGTAGCGGGAAGCGTTTCTGACAATCAGTTAAAATTTGATTCTGTGTTAAAGGTGGTAAATGAAGGAGGAAGCGTAACGGAAGACGGAGCGAGTCTTCAGGTTCGGGATGCTTCATCGATTACCGTCTATGTATCAGCAGCGACGGATTATAAAAATATTTATAAAACTTATCGTACAGGAGAAACGAGCGAAGAACTTCATGCCAGAGTGGCAGAAGATGTTGATGCAGCGGCACAGAAAGGATATGACGCGGTAAAAAGAGATCATATTGCAGATTACAGGGAATTGTTTTCACGCATGACGTTAGATCTTGGGGCTGAGGTTTCCGATAAGCCGACGAATGATCTGTTAGCTGCATATAAGGAAAATACTGCAAGTGAAGCGGAGAGAAGGCAGTTAGAAACGATGCTGTTTCAATATGGAAGGTATCTCACCATTGCTTCTTCCAGAGAAAACTCTCAGCTTCCGTCCAATCTTCAGGGTGTCTGGAATGATTCAAATTCACCGCAATGGGCTTCGGATTATCACTTAAATGTAAATCTGCAGATGAATTACTGGCCGACATATGTGACAAATCTGTCGGAATGCGCAGATCCACTGATCCGTTATGTAGACTCTCTGCGCGAGCCGGGAAGGGAGACGGCAAGAATTTATGCGGGTATTGTAACAGATGAAGAGCATCCGGAAAACGGATTTATGGCGCATACGCAGAATACGCCGTTTGGATGGACCTGTCCGGGCTGGGCTTTTTCCTGGGGCTGGTCGCCGGCGGCAGTACCGTGGATTTTACAAAATTGCTGGGATTATTATGATTTTACAAGAGATGAGGAGTATCTGAAAGAAAATATCTATCCGATGATGAAGGAAGAGGCTGTGCTTTATGACCAGATGATGATCGAAGATGAAGACGGTAAGCTGGTATCTTCGCCGTCTTTTTCACCGGAGCACGGACCGTATACAAGCGGCAATACCTATGAGCAGTCGTTAATCTGGCAGCTTTACGAAGATGTGATTGAAGCGGCAGAAATTGTAGGGGAAGAAGATACGGAAAAAATAAACGGCTGGAAATCCAATCAGGAACGGTTAAAGGGACCGATTGAAATCGGTACGGACGGACAAATCAAAGAGTGGTATACAGAAACTACGCTGGGAAGCGTAGGAGGAGAAGGATACGGGCACAGACATCTTTCCCATATGCTTGGGCTGTTTCCCGGAGATTTGATTTCGGTGGAAACGCCGGAATGGCTGGAAGCGGCAAAAGTCTCCATGAACAACAGGACGGATGCAAGCACAGGCTGGGGCATGGGACAGAGAATTAACACCTGGGCTAGGCTCGGAGAAGGAAATAAGGCATATAAGCTGATCACGGACTTGTTCAAAAACGGTATTTATGCAAATCTCTGGGATACGCATCCGCCGTTCCAGATTGACGGTAACTTCGGTTATACCGCAGGCGTAGCGGAGATGCTGGTTCAGAGCAACGTAGGGTATATCAATCTGCTTCCGGCGCTTCCGGACGTATGGCCCAAGGGAGAAGCAAACGGTCTGCTGGCAAGAGGAAATTTTGAAATTGACATGAGCTGGAGCAAAGGTCAGGTAGATACGGTAACCCTTACATCCAATAAGGGAAATAAAGCAGTCATACAGTATAAAAACGTGATTCTGGCTATGGTTACAGATGCAGAAGGCAATCCGGTAGAAGTGGAAAAATTAAGCAATAACAGAATCTCATTTGACACGGAAGCAGGGAAAACATATAAAATTTCCGGTTTACCGGAAAAAGAAGAAGTCCCGTCTAATCTTAGAATTGAAAATAAGGCAAAAGATACGGTAACACTTGCATGGGATGCAGTGGAATCGGAAGATGCGGTATATAATGTATACCGCAAAACAGAAGGCGGTGTGATCACACAGATCGCTTCCGGAATCTCAGATACTTCTTATACGGATGCAGAAGCGTATGATATTTTAGGAACGCTCACGTATCAGGTAACGGCGGGTTCCGGAATGACTGAATCCATTATGAGCGCATCGGTCGAGAAAACAGAAGAGAGCCAGATGGTAGACGATACCAGTTCTGACATTACATATAGCGGCTGGGCAAAATGGGACGCAACCGGACATTACGGAGGATCCATTCAATATGTACAGAATCCGAACGGCAACGAAACCATAACACTCACTTTTACCGGATGCGGGATTGAAGTCCTTGCTCCGAAGAATGCAGACAGAGGATTTTTGGAAATCAGTATTGACGGTAAGGTTGTGGAAAAAGCAGATACCTATGCGTCCGGAGATTTGAAACAGCAGGTTGTATTCAGTAAAAAAGATCTGGATGCAGGAGAGCATACCATTGTTGTTAGAGCTGCCAATGAAAAAAATAGCAGCAGCAGAGGAACCAAGGTTGAATTTGATGCATTCCGAATTTTTACATCAATAGTTACCCCGCCGTCACTTCCGGCAGACAGCCGATATCATGTACTTGCAGTAGAAGAGGGACGCGTGATGGCACAGTGGGAAGAGACAGAAGGTGCAGATTCCTATAACATCTATGTGAACGGGGAACTTGTAAGTACATCAGATAAACCATATGCATGGATTGCAGTGGAAGCAGGAGCGGAACGTACGATTGAAATTAAATCGGTGGCAAACGGCGTAGAATCCTCAGATGGTATTTCCTTTGGTACGACGGTACCGTCAGAACCGAAGACACCTGAAAAAGTAACCGGTCTTACCGCGGTAAGAGATACATCGGATCCTACTCTTGTACGGATTTCCTGGCAGGCGTCGGAAGGCGCAGAGAAATATCTGGTTTATCTGGATAATAAGCAAGTGGCAGTTACAGAAAATACCGAATTGTCGCTCGGCGGATTTGATACGGCGAAAGAATATACCATCTTAGTCTATGCAGTGGCAGGTCAGGACAATATCTCAGAATTTACAGAAGTTACGGTGGAAGCATGGAAAGAGATATCGGTGTCCATTTCGGTAGCTCAAAAGAGCAAAGAATTAAAGCCAGGAGAAATATATGTGATCAAAGCATCTGCTGCACCGTCTGATGTTCATCTGATCTATCGCTCTTTAAATGATAAGATTGCAGCAGTAGATCAAAACGGAAAAGTTACCGCAATTGCGGAAGGTGAAACGGATATTGCGATTACATGTATGGAAGATGCAAAGGCTTCGGTAACCGTACATATTAAAGTAATAAAATCAGAAAGCAGCGGTTCCGATTCTGTTCCCACATTAAACAGTAAGGTGGAAGATGCAAATCTTGAGTACAGAGTGACCAAATCAGACGCCGTTAACGGTACGGTAACAGTCTCCGGCGTAAAAGCGGCGGGCAAGAAGAAAAGTACGATCACAATTCCTGCGACGGTATCCAAAAATAATTATACCTTTAAAGTTACGGCAATTGATAAAAATGTCTTTAAAAGCTGTAAGAAAAAATTAAAGAGTGTGATTATCGGAGCAAATGTGAACGAAATCGGAGCAAACTGCTTCCAAAAATGTACGAAGTTAAAAAGTATTCGTTTTATGGGCACAATCGCACCGAAGAAAGTCGGAAAAAATGCATTTAAGAGAATAAAATCGAACTGCAAGATTTACTATCCAAAGAATATGCGCAAATCGGAACTCAAGAAATTAAAGAGTAAAATGAAGAGCGCAGGCAAAAAAGTAATATATAAGAAAAAGTAAAAAAAGCAGAGAAGCTTGTTGCTTTGCAACGGCTTCTCTGTTTACAATTATAGTAAGATTGTTGTGAAAAAGGGGAAACAAACATGCAAAGAAAAACAATCTTAAAGTTATGTTCTGGAGTTATTTCGGCGGCTGTGCTGATGACTTCCATACCTGTATCGATGTTGTCGAAACCGGCAGAAACGGGAAAGGCTAAAGCAGAGAAAAAAGAGGAAAATCTGCTGAAACTTTAGTATGATGAATCAGCCGTTGAGGGGGCTGCACAGGCACAACTGACTGCCGAAAACGATATCTGGGAACAGTACACACTTCCGATCGGCAACAGTTTTATGGGAGCAAATGTTTACGGCGAAATTGTAAACGCATTTATTGCAGGAGATATCGAAAATGCGGAGACGATCTGCGGGCAGCAGCTGGTAGGGATATCAAGCGGATACGGCGAGTATCAGTCCTGGGGCGATCTCTATCTGACGTTTCAAAACCTGAATGCGGATAAGAGCACAAATTATGAACGTAATCTGGACTTAACAACCGGTATTGCAAATGTGGATTTTACTATCGGAGATACGGATTATCACAGAGAATACTTTGTCAGTTATCCGGACAATGTTCTTGCCATGAAACTGACGGCAACGAAAGAGACGCTTGATTTTAATGTCCGGTTTCCTGCGGATAACGACGATTTGAATGAAAACCAAAAAAAGTTGTTGCTTATGAAACAGAAGCCGCATCCAATGTAGGAACGATTGTAATGGCAGGGCATCTGCCGGACAATCAGATGAAAATGAATTCCATGCTGAAATTGGAGACAAACGGAACGGTTACGGAAGGTGAGGACGGAGAATCGCTGAATGTTGCCGGGGCAGGCGAAGTAATCATTTATATTTCGGCGGACACGGATTACAAAAATCAATATCCGCATTACCGTACCGGAGAAACCGATCAGCAGCTTGCAGAAAGCGTTGCAAAAGACGTTCTGGATGCGTCGGAAATGGGATTTGAGGTAGTGAAAGACAGACATTTGACAGATTATCAGAGATTATTTGGAAGAGTGAAGTTGGATATCGGATAGACGTTTTCCGAAAAACGACAGACGAGCTGCTTACGGCATATAAGACGGATGCAGCTTTGGAAGAAAAGAAACTCTATGAAGCATTGCCGTATCAGTACGGCAGGTATCTGACGATTGCCTCTTCCAGAGAAGGAGATCTGCCTTCTAATCTGCAGGGAGTATGGCAGAACCGGACAACAGGCATAGAATGGGGCAGTGATTATCATATGAATGTAAATCTTCAGATGAATTACTGACCGACATATTCTTCTAATCTTTCGGAATGTGCAATACCGCTGATCGAGTATGTGGATTCCCTAAGAATGCCGGGGCGCGTCACGGCGGAGTCTTATTTCGGAATTGAAAGCAAACCGGGAGAAGCAAACGGATTTAGTGCACATACGCAAAATACCCCGTTTGGCTGGACCTGTCCCGGCTGGAGTTTTGACTGGGGCTGGTCGCCGGCAGCGGTACCATGGATCCTGCAGAATTGCTGGGAATATTATGAGTATATCGGTGACGTAGAATATATGAGAAAGAATCTTTATCCGATGCTGAGAGAGGAAGCGATTCTCTACGATCAGATACTGGTAGACAGCGGCGTGAAAATCACGTTGGAAGACGGTACGGAAAGCACGCGTTTAGTTTCCGCACCGGCATATTCGCCGGAATGGGGTGAACGTACCTTAGGTAACGTTTATGAAAACAGTTTGCTCTGGCAGCTGTATGAAGATGCAGCGACAGCGGCAGATATTTTAAATGTAGATGAAGATCTGGCGGAGCATTGGAGAGAAAACCAGAGCAGGCTTTCCCCGATTGAAATCGGCGACAGCGGTCAGATTAAGGAATGGTTTAATGAAACCACGGTAAATCCAGGGCAGCATCGTCATATGTCTCATCTTTTGGGGTTGTATCCGGGAGATCTGATCGCAATGGATAACGAGGAATGGCGCGAGGCAGCGCAGGTGTCTCTGGGATACGCATCCGCCGTTCCAGATTGACGGAAACATTGTGCTTACATGGGACGCGGTAGCAGGCGCTGCTTCTTATCATGTCTACCGAAAAACAGCAAACAGTTATGAGAAAATCGGAACGACGGCAAATCTTACTTATACGGATGCCGGAAGAGTTGATTTTGCAGAAGCTGAAAAATACTATGTTGCAGCCGTATCTGCGGACGGAAAGGAAGGAGAGCATTCCGAAATCGTCAGCATCAAACGTCCGATCCGATGGGTCGACAACACGAATGAAGGAATTGAATATAACGGAAATTGGGGTACATGATCCGATGGCAAGCATTACGGAGGATCGATACACTTTGTGGAAACGATGACCGGGGATGAAACCATTGAATTTGCATTCAAAGGAACAGGGATCGATGTCATAGCTCCTAAAAACTCCGGACGTTACGGAGAACTCAAAGTATATATTGACGAAGAAGAAGCGGGCATTGCAAACTGCAACTCCGACAGCGGCCTTGCCAAGCAGGTCGTTTTTTCTAAACGGGACCTGGAGGACGGAACCCATACCATTAAATTAACAGCGGAAGGGCAGTCAGGCAGAAAAATAGAATTTGATGCATTTACGGTATACGAAAAAGGATGGGAGAACATTCCCGAAATTAATGTTTCGTTTGATTTAGAAAAAACGCCGTCGTCCGGTTCTGCGCCTGCGTCACAAACCGTGCTGGCAAGAAGCAGTATCGTATTGCCTGCCTGCAGCGCATCCGTGACGGATTATCGGTTTGCCGGATGGAACGACGGAAAAAAAGTTTATGCAGCAAACAGAGAATATAAAGTATTGTCGGCAGACATGACATTTACTGCCGTATGGGAGCGGACAGCGCAGACGGTTACAAAGCAGTGTACCGTGACGGTAAATCCGCCTGCAGCCGCAGCTGTCACAGAGGTTAGTCTGGAAAAAGACAGAATCGTTTTAAAGAAAGAAGATACGACTTCTCTGGTTGCCACGGTAACGCCATATTTTGGAACGGAAAAAAATATTGCGTGGTCGGTAGATGACAGTTCTGTTGCAGAAGTTAATGAAGACGGAGTGATTACGGGCAAAGCTGTCGGTAAAGCGACTGTCACGGCTACGGCAAATGGAAAATCGGATTCCTGTGAAGTATATGTTGTGGAGCATATAAACATATCCGGCAGGCAGGAATTGCTCTTTACGCTTCAGACACTAAAGGATCTTGCGGAAAAATACGGAACGGATGATTACGATGCACAGGTTGCAGAAATAGAGAAGCTGCTTGAGAACGGAGATGCCCTTTTACAGACAGAAATAGAAGAGAGTATAACAAAAATCGACAGGGCAGAAGCCACACTGATCAAGAAAGGATTGAATCTTGCAATTACAGATGCAGATCATCTTGATTAAAAATATTGTAGGTTCTGTCGTCTGCAGCAATAAGTGCAACATTACTTCCGGCAGATCTTCCGGCGGCAGGTCTAAAAAAAGACTCTTTTTACATATAATGGCAGTAAACAATCCATAGGGAGAACTGTATGAAAACAGGAATTATTACAAAACCCTCCGCATGGCTTTCGTCCGTATCCGGCGGCGGTCATACCGACGAACTTTTTATGGGATGGGCGGTCGGTATTTTAAAAGAAGAAGGCGAATGGATGCAGGTTGTAACGCATTACGGTTACAGGGGCTGCCTGAAAAAAGAGGGAGTGGAGGTAGGAAATGCAAAAGAGCTGCAGAAACGGGAACAGACAGAAAAAATGCTCATAATCACAAAAGCGTTTACCGATGTCATGGAAGAAGCAGATGTACACAGCCGTATTCTCTGTACGCTGCACCGCGGCAGTTTTGTGTCGGCGCTGCCAAAGTCAGAAAATGGATACCGCAGGATTCGTCTAACGGATCAGACAGAAGGTTATATACCCGCAGTTTCCTGCAAAGACAGGAAAGACGGCGACGGATATCTTTATGAAGAAGATCCGGATACTTATTTTCTGCGCCAAAGAAGCGACCGGATCTTTACGGAAGAGGTTTTTCGCCGGCAGGTCATTCTCAGTGCAAAAAGCTATCTGGGAACGCAGTACCGATGGGCGGGCAAATCCGCGGAAGGGATCGACTGCTCCGGTCTTGTGTTTATGAGTTATTTAATGAACGGTATATTGATTTACCGGGATTCCGAACGAAACCATGCATATCCCGTTCATGAAATCCCGCCGGAACGAATGAAACCGGGAGACCTGTTATATTTTCCCGGGCATATCGCAATGTATCTGGGAGAAAAAGAGTATATTCATGCAGCCGGAAGAGAAGACAGTTTCGGATGTACGGTTAACAGCTTTTCTCCGGAAGCATGGAACTACAGAGAAGACTTGGCAAAGTCGCTGCAGGCTGCCGGCAGCATCTGGTAAGGCGCGGGTATGTTTGCGGCGGATATGCATTGCGACACGATTTCCGAAATGTATCACGACAGAAAGCGGGGAAAACATACGAATCTGCTTTCAAATGATCTTCAGGTAGATCTTTTTCGATTAAAGCGGGGCGGATATGTGCTGCAGAATTTTGCGGTATTTGTGGATATAAAAGAAGAACCGGATTCGTATCGGTGTGCAAACGGGCAGATCCGCCTGTTTCGGGAGGAAATCGAAAGATATAAAAATCAGATTCGTCCGGCTGTAACGGCTGAAGAATTGGAACAAAACCGCAGGGAGGGATATATTTCTGCCGTATTAACACTGGAAGAAGGGGAAGTCTGCGCGGGCAGTTTAAAAAAACTCAAAGCGTTTTACACAAAAGGCGTACGGATGATGACATTTACCTGGAAATACGAAAATTCCCTGGCGGCAGCAGGCGGTCTGACAGATCTGGGCTTTATGTTTCTGGAAGAAATGGAGCGGATGGGAATGGTTCCGGATGTGTCGCATTTGTCTGATGCCGGAATTTTCGACGTCTGCCGGCATGCCAAAAAACCTGTTGCGGCAAGTCATTCCAATGCAAGAGCGCTCTGCGGCAAAGCGCGCAATCTGACGGACGAAATGATCCGCGCCGTTGCATCCGGCGGCGGAGTGATCGGCGTAAACTATTATCGTCCGTTTTTAAACGAAAAAACGGATTATGCCGACGAGTCCGAGGGAGTCGCCTATATTGCGGACCATATCATGCATCTGATCCGGACGGGCGGGATCTTATGCGCGGGGCTCGGCTCGGACTTTGACGGCATACACGGCATGGGCGGCATGGCGGATTGTTCAAAGCTTCCGCGGCTTGCAAAAGAGCTTTCCGGGCGCGGGCTTTCCGAGAGAGAGATTGAAGCCGTATTTTACCAAAATGTTTTAAGATTATATAAAGAATGTTGGTAAAGGATGGCTTAAGGTTTGACGGTTGCTGCTAGATTCATTATAATAAAAATAATAGACTGATACATAAATGCCCGGCGGGGCATAATTTTTACAGAGCGTTTGCAGGGAGAAAAAGAGAGGTCTTTTATGGCTAAAAAGAGCAGCAGCAATCATTATCTGAAACAGGCGGGGATTCTTGCCGCAGCAGGTATTCTTTGCCGGATTATTGGAATATTATACAGAAGTCCGCTGACAAGCATTATCGGTGACGAGGGAAACGGATATTATACGTCGGCGTATAATATCTATACGATCATTCTGTTAATCTCGTCCTACAGCATCCCGTCTGCAGTTTCCAAGATCATAGCGTCGAAGCTGGCATTAAAAGAATACCGAAATGCGCACAGAATTTTCCGCTGTGCGCTGCTCTATGTCTGCGTCATCGGAGGAGCGGCAAGCCTGTTTACCTTTTTCGGCGCAGAGCTGTTTTTGGAAGGGGAAGCCGCGATAGTCCTCCGCGTATTTTCACCGACGATTTTTCTTTCCGGTTTTGCGGGTGTGCTGCGCGGTTATTTTCAGGCGCATGGCTCGATGGTACAGACTTCGTTTTCTCAGATCGCGGAACAGATTTTAAATGCAGTGATCAGTATTTTTGCGGCGCATATGCTGATTCAAACAGTGCAGACAAAAAGTTCTACGACGCAGGCGATTTACGGAGCTGCCGGAAGCGCTCTGGGCACGGGCAGCGGCGTGGCAGTCGCACTGCTGTTTATGATGTTTGTGTATGTCTTAAACAGGAATATGTTAAACGGCAGGATCGAGAAGGACAGGCATCGGTATACGGATACTTACGGAGATATTTTAAAAGGAATGCTGCGTACCGTAACGCCGATCATCTTAAGTACGTTTATCTATAATTTTTCCACATCTTTTAACCAGACCGTATACTCGAAAGTAATGATGAATGTCAGGGGGATGAGTCTTGCGCAGACGGCGACGGCGTATGGGGTATTTGCCGGAAAAGCAATGGTGATTATCAATATTCCGATCGCCCTTGCGGCGTCTTTGTCTGCCGCAATGATTCCGGCGATTTCCAAAAGTAATGCGCTCGGCAGCGACATGGGAACGCGGAAAAAAGCCGAAGATGCAATGCTGACGACGATGCTGATTGCGATCCCTGCCGCAGTCGGCTTGTTTGCACTTGCAAGACCGATTATGCAGTTGTTGTTTCCGCAGCCTGATTCTTTGGAATTGGCGTCTGAACTGCTGGCAATGATTGCGGTAACGGTGATTTTCTATTCTCTGTCTACTCTGACAAACGGAATCTTACAGGGAATCGGCAAGGTGAACCTTCCGGTTCGGAATGCCGGAATCGCGCTTGCCGTACAGACGGCGCTTCTGATTGGGATCCTGATGTTTACAGAGCTGGATTTATATGCGCTTGTAATCTGCCTAATTGTGTATTCGCTGTTGATGTGCGTGTTAAACAGTATTTCCGTCCGGCGCTGTATCGGCGTAAAGGAGGATTTTAAAACTATGTTTTTTTTGCCCTCTCTTGCCGCAGCGCTTATGGGGCTGGCTGCAAAAGGCACATATATGGGTCTGAACCAGCTGATTGAGAGCAATGTGATCTGTTTGATTCCCTCCATGATCGTCGCCGTCTGCGTATATGCAGCAGCCGTTTTAAAATTCGGAGCGATCAAAAGAGAACAGCTTTTGGGTTTTCCGAAAGGGGATCTGATCGTGCGGATCGCCGGGAAATGCCATTTATTAAACGAGAAAAAATGATTCACTTTTTTCGTTTAATGTGATATATTCTAGTATATGGAAACAAAAATTTTAAAATTGGACAGTCAGGCGCTGGGATGCGCGGCAATTGGGGAGGCCGCAGAAGTTATCCGCAGCGGCGGGCTGGCAGCATTTCCGACCGAAACGGTTTACGGACTTGGTGCGGATGCGTGCAATCCAAACGCGTCAAAAAAAATATACGAGGCGAAGGGACGTCCGTCGGACAATCCGCTGATCGTGCATATTTCATCATTTGAAGATCTGATACGGATCGCAAAAACCGTTCCGCATACCGCAAGGCTTCTGGCAGACGCATTCTGGCCGGGACCTTTGACGATGATCGTGAAAAAGAACAGGGCAGTGCCCGATGAGACAACCGGAGGGCTGGATACGGTGGCTGTCCGTATGCCAAATCATCCGGCTGCGCTGGCATTGATCCGCGAGAGCGGCTGTCTGATCGCGGCTCCGAGCGCAAATACGTCCGGGCGTCCAAGCCCTACGTTAGCGGAGCATGTAGCGGAAGATCTAAACGGAAAGATTCCGGTTATATTAGACGGTGGGGAAGTCGGGATCGGAATAGAATCTACGATCGTTGATTTGACCGAAGAGATACCTTTGATTTTAAGACCGGGATATATTACGCAGGCAATGATAAAAGAAGTGATCGGAGACGTTCGTGTGGATCCGGGACTGACCGCAGAAGACTCTGAAATTCCGCCGAAAGCGCCCGGCATGAAATACAGGCATTACGCGCCGCAGGCGGGGCTGATGATTGTAGACGGTCCGAAAGATGCGGTCATTCAAAAGATCAATGCGTTGACGGATCAGATGCATGCCGCAAAGAAAAAAGTCGGCATTATAGGAACGGATGAGACGGCTTTTGCTTATCATGGGGATGTGGTTCTAAGTTTAGGAGCCAGAGAAGAGGAAGATGCCATTGCAAGGCATCTGTACCGCATTTTGAGAGAGTTTGATTCGGTCAGTGTGGACATCATTTATTCGGAAAGTTTTCAGACGCCTAAGATGGGACAGGCTATTATGAACCGCCTGCTGAAAGCGGCAGGCCATCAGGTGCTTATGGTGCAGTAAATACAGTGGGGGAAAGAAAAGTGTATACAAAGATAGTATTTGTAGCGGAAAGCGGGACCTGCAGAGAACCGATGGCAGTTGCTATTTTCAATCAGATCGGATGCAGGTATCCGATGGAAACGGCTGCCCGCGGGCTGGTCGTACTGTTTCCGGAACCTTTAAATCAGAAAGCGGAGGCGGTTATGATCAGCAACGGGCTTCCGACAGAGGGATATATGTCGTCTCCGCTGACAAAAGAGGATTTGGAAGGCGATACATTGATACTTACGATGGAGCGCAGACAGCGGGAGAAAGTTTTGGAAAAGTTTGAGGAGGCAGATCCCGGAAACGTATATGTCTTGACGGAATTTGTAGGCGACGAGCTGGAAATCGTCAATCCGTACGGAGGAACGCTTCAGATGTACGGGCTCTGTTATGAAACGCTGCTGACATCGATCCATAAATTAGCGGCTATATTAAACGAAGGAAAATAAGGAGAAAAAAATGTCAAAAGTGATTGTAATGGACCATCCTTTAATTCAGCATAAGATCGGCTGGCTGAGACGAATCGAGACGGGTTCCAAAGATTTTCGGACCCTGGTCAGTGAGATTGCAATGCTGATGTGTTATGAAGCGACCAGAGATTTAAGGCTGACGGACGTAGAGATCGAGACGCCGATCTGTAAAACGATCGTCCGGGAACTCAGGGGCAAAAAACTGGCGGTCGTTCCGATCCTGCGGGCGGGACTTGGGATGGTAGACGGTATGTTAAATTTAATTCCTGCGGCAAAAGTGGGACACATCGGGCTTTACCGGGATCCGGAGACGAAAAAACCGGTGGAATATTACTGCAAACTGCCCGAAGACTGTTCGGAAAGAGAAGTATTTGTCGTAGATCCCATGCTTGCAACGGGTGGATCTGCCGTGGAAGCGATACAGATGTTAAAAGACAAAGGTGTAAAAAATATCCGTTACATGTGTATTATCGCCGCTCCTGAAGGAGTGAAGCTGATGCAGGAGGCACATACTGACGTAGACGTATATATAGGGGCTTTGGATGATCACCTGAACGAAGACTGTTATATTGTTCCGGGTCTTGGAGATGCGGGGGATCGTATTTTCGGAACAAAATAATCTTCCTGACGGTGAAATCCATCCCCGCAGGCCACCAAATATAACAAGGAGATTCTCATGAAACTAATATTTTTAGACACAAAAACGATTGGAGACGATATTGACTTATCCGGCTTCGACGCCTTGGGGGAAGTGATGAAATACCCCTTTTCCACCTCGGCGGACGTGCCGGAGCGCGCGAAAGACGCAGACGTATTGATTGTAAATAAGGTACAGGTAAACGAGCAGACCATCGGCCAGGCAAAAAACCTGAAGCTGGTATGCGTAACCGCCACCGGAACCAATAACCTGGACAAGGCTTATTTAGAGAAACGAGGGATCCTATGGCGCAATGTGGCAGGGTATTCTACAGAGTCTGTGGCGCAGCACACGTTTGCCATGCTGTTCTACCTGCTTGAAAAACTTCGGTATTACGACGACTATGTCAAAGAAGACCGCTATATGAACGATACGGTTTTCACACATTTTGCAGAACACTTCTATGAACTGAAAGGCAAAACCTGGGGAATTATCGGACTGGGCAATATCGGACGGCGGGTAGCAGACATCGCAAAAGCTTTTGGTGCGGATGTGATTTATACCTCCCCTTCCGGCAGCGCGCCGCAGGAAGGATACCGTCAGGTAAGCATGGACGCTCTGCTTGCCGCGTCAGACATCATCTCTGTTCACGCTCCGTTAAATGAATATACGGAAGGCCTGATTGATATGAACTGCCTGAAAAAGATGAAAAAGAACTGTATTTTCCTGAACCTGGGCCGCGGCCCCATCGTCATAGAGTCCGATCTTGCCGACGCGTTAGATCAGGGCGTCATAGCCGCCGCCGGACTGGACGTACTATGCGACGAACCGATGAGCGAGAACAATCCGCTGCGCAGGATCGGGAACAGCAAAAAACTCCTGATCACCCCTCACATCGCATGGGCAAGCGTGGAGGCCCGTACAAGGCTGATGAACATCGTTCTTAGTCAGATTCAGGAGTTTTTTGACGGAACTGCCGCAAAATAACGGTTATATCCGCTTATTTTTCGCCAAGCTTACCCGAATTGCCCGGGGCAGCCGGGACAGAAAGCTTAAGACGGTTCCGGTAAAAAGAGCAAAATCCCCAAGATTATAAGTAATCGCCGAAAGCTTTGGCCATTTCGTCCGGAAACCAATGTAGTCTATCACTCTGCCTCTCACAAAACGGTCAAAGATATTGCTGAAAGCTCCGCCGGTAAACAGCATCATACCCGCCTTTTCCAGATAGCGGCCCGGCCTGCAGAGTAAGATACCGTCGTACAGGAGCGTTGCCGCGCCCAGCGCCGCCGATATCCGTTTTAGGATATCGGGTCTGCGCTCCATAAGGTTCAGCATCGCTCCCTTGTTATACACTTTCCGAAGCAGCACCCTGCCTCCTGCCAGCTCCCTTTCTTCTCCCGGCCAAAGCAGTTCTTCCATTCCCTGCTTTAGAATTACATCCAGTCCAAATACAAAAACCGCCGTCCCCAAGAATACCAGAAGCATGGTTTACGCCTCTCCTTTAATCTTTGCGATCTCCGCCTTAAGCTCCCCGACTTGCACGTCCCGTTTGTCGATCGCCTCGCAAAGCACAGACACGTCGCCGTCAACCACTTCGCCTTTTTGATATCTCTCGTAAACCAATTTTCCGATATCAATATAATCTCTCTCATTTCCTCTGTTCAGGGAACGGATATCGCTTTTCATCTTTTGAATCTCAAGCGTATCTTCCGTCTTTTTCCCAATCTCTGCCGCCGCATCCGATAACTTCTTTCCTAAATCTTCAAAAAAATCTGACATACTTTTTCTCCTTTTCTCCTACAGTTCTCTGATTGTCCTAAGGGTTTCATATAAATTCAGCGTCCCATACCCCCATTCCCGGTTTGGATATTCCAAATCCGGCCGCCTCACGGCGCCCAGGATAAACAGCCCCTTAAGCTGCATCGTATTATACCCTAGAAAACGGGAATTCTGCTGCAGCAGCCATTCCGCCAAAAGCGCGCTGGCTCCCGC
>OFHA01001552.1_pt1 | contig 15479 bp, 13 predicted proteins | sample 1521891 | NCBI WGS metagenome assembly OFHA01 (sample SAMEA3504089, study PRJEB24116) | mouse gut metagenome | biome: mouse gut; feature: mouse-associated habitat; material: faeces | place: Denmark | collected 2011
CATCACGGCATGAGGAAGAAGCAAAGAAGAGGAAGGAGGAAGCAAGGAAAGCAGAAGAAGAGGCAAGAGAGGCAGTGCGGAGCATGCTTGAAATCAGGGAGCTGTCGGCAGAAGAGACGGCAGACCGGCTGATTATTACCTGGAAGGATATCCGCGAGGACGGACTTTCCTTGGAGTACCATATCCGTATTGTGGGGAACGGAGCTGTCTTTGCGGAAGAAACAATCGAGGCCGCCTGTAAGGAAGTGCGGCTGACTGCTGAGGAAACAGAGAAGTTTGAGATTTCCGTATATGCCGTGCTGACCTGGAAGGAAGAAACCGGTGATTATGTTTATACAGGAGATGTCAGCAGGACGGTATATACAGCCGGAAAACCGCTGGAGCTACTAACGAATGCATTGCCGGAAGCCAGAACAGGCGAAAAGTATGAATATGCGCCGAAGGTAGAAGGCGGCGTCAGGCCGTTGCTGATAAAAGCACACGGCCTGCCGAAAGGACTGAGGATTGTAAATGGCATCATCAGTGGCGTCCCGATGTATGGAGGAGGAGAGATGCTGGTCGATATTTCAGTTACGGATGCAAGAGGAAAAGAAGTAAAAAAGAGATACTGGATGACAGTAAGGTAGGAGGATATGCTATGGAATCAAAAATGACATTGAGGGATTGCAGGGATGCGATTGAGCTGGATGTGCCGAGAGGATATTTTATCTGCTGGAATTTCACGACACAGGCACAAAATAAGGTGCGGACAAAATTATATGATAACAGAGGCCGTGTATATATGGAGGAAACACGTCAATCGAGGAAACCGCTGCCTGTGATTAGCGGAAGTGATTATATGGCAGGAGACAAGCTGTTCGTGACGATAGACGTGCCGACAAGCAAAGAGGTCCATGTGTGGAGAGGAACATCGGAAATGAAGAATCAATCGGGACAAATCGTCGCCCGAAGTATTGTGATACTGGCAGAGGACGAGGATGATGATGACTTTAATGATGTACAGCTGAACATCACGGCATTTAGGAGTGAAGGATAATATGCGGATTCAAATCTCAAGCTGGAATGCCCAAGGAGGGTTCCGCTATAAAAGCGATTACTTAGGACGGCATTTAAATAATAGATATTATTATAATGTGTTGCTGGTGCAAGAACAGGGAGTTCCCGGGACAACGGGGTATGCCTTGGGGGAGGAATTTAACATTGGAAAAGAAACCTATCAATGTGTATTGTGCGAGACAGATGAAACAGCGAAAGTATTTCGATGTACCACGGCGATTATGGTGGAAGAGGGACTTCTTGGACAGATAACGGATTTAGGATGGCATACGGAAAGCGTAAGCAGGCCCCTGTGTTGGATAAACCTTTGGGGAATCCTTCGGACTGCCGGCTTTCATGCTGTAGCCAATGACAGCCTGTCGGTTTATGAGGTCAGGAAAATGTTGGGAATGCTGGATGCAGGCGATCCTCCGTTCTGGGTATTTATGGGTGATTTTAATTCAAATCCGACACGATATCCTTTGTATGATACAGATCTTAGAGCAAGGCGTATAAACGAAATTCAATATGCAGGTTCCCATGACCGGAATCAGCAATACTGTAATCTGCTGTACTCCGGGGAGCCTACACAGGGAGCGGACGGAAACAGGGATAGTGAACTTGATTTTGCATTCTCCAGCAATTCAGGAGTAAGCATAGGCGGGATTCAGAATCGCTTGGTGTATAGGAGGTTTTTAGATTATCCATGGCCGGTCAGCGACCATAATATGATTACGGTACGGGCATCTATATGAGGTATTATCATTGTTATAAACTCCAGCCCAATGTAAACAGTTCTCCCTCTTAAAAAGGGAGAATGTTTACATCAGGCTAGTTTTTCTTGACACCACCTTGAGATTAGGACTTTATTATACTTCCAGAGAACCATTGCTGTATGACATTTATCTCTACATCTAAAATATCTGCAATCGTAGCATCTGAATAGCCCTTTTTTTTCATATTAAATGCTGTTTCCTTTTTGCCTTCAATTATATCTTCCTTATAAATTTTTTCAGAAACTTCACACATTTCCGGCCCCTTCCTCGCACTTTAAAAAATGAATTCTTGCGGATAAATCGCCTTGACTCATATCTTCTGGATCAGCCGTCTTAAAATAATCCATTAATTTTGCAACATCGCTGCCATCGTTTACCTCTGCATTTACATATGTTACATAAACACCATCATCATAGGGTATTTCTGTTTCTTTAAATTTCTTTTCCACATTGTAAAGAGCCTTTCCCGATGCCCATAAATCTTTTTCACTAATGTATATAATATGGACTTCTGGCATGATCAATCGTGTCTTTCCTTTGTATCTCTAAATTTACTAGTCGCCTATGGCTATCCTCTGCCAGTATATCAAGAATAGCATCATGTGCCGTAACCTTTGAAATTCTGTGCTGCGAACGCACCTCCTTCACAATTAAGTTTGGGTTACCGGTTATGACACGGATCACATGCTGACAGGCTGGAATATCAGCATCCTCTTTAAGAGTTTCTTTCATGCTTTTTTTTCAAAGAGACAATATTAGCAGCGCGCTTCCGATTATCATTAGTCATTTCCGCATAATGCTTTTTTGTGGTATTTACATCTTTGTGTCCCAATACGTCAGCTACTAAATAAATATCGCCAGTTTCTTTATATAAGGCTGTTCCATAGGTACTCCGAAGCTTATGAGGAGTAATTTTCTTATTTGTATTTATCATTGTACAATATTTTTTTACCATAACTTCTATGCTGCGTACTGCCATACGCTTTCCTCGAAGTGAAAGAAACAGCGCTTTTTCTTCATCATTATCTTTCAACAGCAATTCTCTGGGAGATAACGTTCTTATTTCCTCATTAAGATTCTCCGGATTTTCTTGGATTCCCAAATAATAGGAGAGGGCATCCCGAATATCATCTCCAAAAAATATATATGCCTCATTTCCACCCTTCCGGATTACCCGGAAAGTCTGATTATTAAAGTCTACATCTGTGATATCCAGTCCTGCCAATTCTGATACACGCATACCGGTCCCCAAAAATGAAGTTAAAATAGCACGATCACGAGCCATAGTAAGGTTATGAAATTTTTTCTGACGCTCCGTCATATTAGTTGGACATTCAACCGCATCCATCAAATCAAATATTTGTTCCTGATCCAGAGTGACAATTACTTTATCATGGACTTTAGGTCGGTCAAGTGCATTTAACGGATTGTTTGAAACAATATGCCTCTTATTAAAGAAACTATACATATTACTAAGGGCGGACAATTTTCTTGCTTTTGCAGATTCACCGTTTCGATATTCAGTGTTTTCGAATATGTAGTAATTAAGATGCTCTACATACTCATCAATATCTGCTGGCGTCATTTCCTCAAGAACTTTGAGAGGAATATCCTTAATTTTGAAATCCCTGTATACAGGGTTCCTCATAACAATAAATTGTAAAAAGGTATAGATATCCCTGCAGTATCCGGTCTGTGTTCTGGGGGATGTTGATGAAGCAATTCCTCTGAAATAATCCGTACAGAAAGGAGGCATTTGCTTTAACAATGCCCGTAAAGTCAGTATATTCTGTGTTCTTACAGTATCCGTATATTCACTCATGAAAAGACCTCAATTCATTTTTTATCACACATTATTGCGTAAAATCTGCATTTCACGCAATAATAAATATATACTATCATAATATTTCTGGATATATTTGTCAATGTAAAAGTTATAAAATTAGAATGATGTTTAATATCTAATACTGTTGATTTATTCAATCAATAATTATTAATGACTTTATTTTCCCATTAACTGTTGTAAATTTTTTATTAAAGGTACTATAGCATTTTCAAAGCACATATTCATTGGCTTTTGATAAAGGATAAATAAGCATGACAAACGGGCTGCTAATATATAACAACCTGTTTGTCATGTTTACATTATAACTTGTATTTAGTCGTTCTTCTTATTTCTGTGATCAACATATGTAAGAATTAAAAAAATACATGAAATAATATCTACCACTTCTGAAACACCCATCTCCTGTACCTCCGTTTCTATTGACAATATATCTGATAAGACCTGATCTAATTTGTTTTCGTGTTTCGCTATAAAATGTAAATATCTATGAAGCCATTAATAAATGTGCTAAAATAGATTTATATAGATTAGCCAGGTCTTCCTGATGTATTAATTAAATCATACTTGATGCCAGGCGTCAGTGGCATTAAGGAAGACATTTTGGTGGCGAAAGGAGAATTAAATGTTACTTGCAGATATTCTTCATTTACTTCTTAATGAAATTGAGCACTTAAACTATACAAATCAGGAGCTCTATGAACTTATATTTCTTCGAACAGACGGTTCTTCGGATCTTGATTTAGAAGATACGGTCAAAAAGATATTCAGTAATTCAAAGGGACGGCGTGCATTGCCGGGTGAGGTTACGAAGCAATTTCGTTCGCGTAAAGGGTTTCTTGATTTTTGTGCATGGATAGAGAAAAGCTACATTAGTAAAATCAATTATAAAAACAAACACTTATATAATGAACTTTGCAGACAGATTCAGGAATGTTCCTATCTTCCGAAGAATTATAAAAGGGAACTGCTGAGTAGTTTTGAACCGAATAACTCTTCTCATATGGCAAGATTGATTGCCTGTTGCATATTGTTGGGAAACTATAATACGCGGCAGACAAAATCCAAGTCTCCGTTTATAAAAGAAAATTATAAATTAAGCCTGAACTTCATGGGGATTTCAGATTGCTATTATATACAATCTTATCCAATGACTGACAAAATCTGGGACGCATCCTTAAAGGCGTTTCAATATTCCCATGAAGAGGGAAATAGATTCTATTCCTTAGATATTATTAAACGGCTCCTTCCTAAAGGATACTTAACCGACAGCATACTAAATCTCCGTGGAAAGACTGCGGACGGAGCTATTTCCTCTATCATAGAATTATGTGTAAAAGACACTTTGGATATGGTAGTGATTGGAGAAGGCGGAATTGGTAAAACAACATTCCTCCAGCAGCTTTTGACGGAGAGTTTCTTAGATACATCTGCAGGTGAAAAGAAATATCGCTCATATAGACAAGGTAGACAAATCCCTCTTTTTGTAGAGTTGAATCGATGTCCTACGACGATTGGCAACTGGTATGATCCTGCTTATGGGAAAACAAATTTCATTACAAGATATATCGTTCAACTGTTGGAGAACCACTCGTCTCTTGATGCGGTTAAGCCTGAAAATCTGGTACTATTAGAAAAAGAGTTTCAAAGGACACCCCCAAATGGAATACCCGAGTATCTCCTGCTTTTAGATGGATTTAATGAAGTTAGTACAAGAACTTCCATAAATGGTAAGTCTGTTCGTTCCTACCTGAGTGATGAAATTTCCGTACTACATTCCTATCCCAACATTCGCATTATCTCAACCAGCAGAGAAACGCAGTCTGCTGCTTTCATGCATGAACTTCAAACAGTAAGGCTGTTGGGACTGGAAGATACTGATATTACGGAATATTTAAGAGAATGTGGAATGTCTGACACATCTGTAGGTATTACGATGGCAAATAAGCAATTGGTTACCTGTCTTCGTATTCCGCTCTTTTTGTGCATGTTTGCATCTGAATATGGAGAAAATAAGCTGTTGCCAGAAACATCTGGAGAGATCCTATATTGCTTTTTCCACAGAAATTCTGCGTTTTATAATGCAAGACAGCGTTCAGATGATGCTCGTACTAATCCACTGACAGCAACAGAAACAGCGGTTATACTTGATTTTATCCTTCCATATATTGGATGGATTTTTGAGGAGCGCGATACATTTTCTTTGTCTGCAGAAGAGCTGGAAAAAGTTCTACTTGATTCTTTTAGAATACTGAACAGCTTATTTTTACAGGGAAATGCTATCCCTTTTGAGGACTTCCGTTCCGAAAAAAATGTGTTTATGAAAACTGTGTGCTCACTGTATCTGGAGGACGATTCTCTTCGCATTACAGACATTATTGATTGTATCCAAAGTTATCTTGGAATCCTGTATCACTATTCGGATACTTTTGCAGGTATAGGCGGGCAATCCCGTTATGCTTTTATACATCACCATTTCAGGGATTATTTTTCTGCCATTTTTGATATACAGTTGTTGCGTATGCTTCCTTATATCACGCCCGCGGTATTTATGGGGGCAGGCAGCACATTTCCTGCTGAATCTTATGAATACTATCTGAACCAGAATTATTGGCAGAGCCATAAGGTGAGTTTCATCAGTCAGATTTTGATGGAACACCGTAATCAGCCCATAATCAATGAAAATTCACGGAACTGGACATTGCCGGCGCCAGATTTTGTAGAACAGTGCATTCTGACAAGAGCCATAGATTTTTGCCGTGTACTAACAGCTAACCAAAAAGATATCCATTACCTATTGCAGAATCTTCTCTCTGCTATTGTGTGTGGAAGAAAAGAGCTTTCCGGCATGGATCTTTCCAGTCTGGATTTCCGGCACTGCAATCTATTCAATATTCCTTGCAGTAGAAAGGGGGCAACAAGAAATCTGGCAGCGAATTTCAACTACTCTTCTCTTTATATCGATTGCTTTGAAGCGGCTGAGCATCTGGATGATGTTATAGAATATATTTATTATAAGAGTAACTGTTATTCTCTGGATCAGGCAGGAACAATTAAATGTTGGGATGTACGTTCCGGCAAATTAGAATATTCCCTCCATTCAGAGTTCCCAGAAGGACTTCGTGATTTTTCATCGCGGGGATTTATGAAGATTTCGCATGACGGTCACTGGTTAGCAGTAAAAGTTCAGCCTGAAATTCCGACGGAAGAAGGTGTTCATGCTGCATTGTTTGACCTGACTACCGTGAAAGACAAGCCGATACTCCTGATTCCCCCACAAAAAGGACAGGTTCTTACTTCGCTTACCTTTACTGAAGACATGCAGCATCTTCTGCTTCTTATTGACCGTCATTACTTGTGTTGTTTTCATATCCCAGACGGCTCTCTGAAATATGCAGAAATAGTTGATGATTTTATGATGCATACGGATCTTTATGCAATGGATGGGGAATCTCCTGTTTATGCTTTTACCAGTGAATATAATGAATTTGAACTTGACGAAGAGGTTTCCTATTTCTCTGATGAAAACGAATGGGAGGAGCAGCTTGATATAGATGAGGAATGGGAAGAATCTGGAAGTAAGCTTGAGATTCCCTGTGTTTTGTACAGATGGATTCCTGCTTTTAAAAAGTCCGAAAAACTTTATGCTTTTGTTTCCACCCCTGGTGCTCTCCCCACCGCCAGCTATTTTCACGGTGTGAATTGCTTTTTATTATATAACCACACAAAAAAATGTTTGGAGAAATTTGATTGCGATTTTCTATCGGCAGAACCAGTCTGGGAGAATATTGTTGAGGAAAACGGAAGTCCGTCTTTTATTCTCCCCACCGCAGATAATCCAAATGAATGTTATCTCATGTATCCGGATGTCTGTTATGAAATGGATCTTTCTTCAGAACAGGAGAATGGTATCATTATGGCATATTCCGTGGGTCCTATGAATAAGCTCTTGACAGAATATGAATTAGAGAGTGAGGATGGTCTGCGTATACAGACAGCAACTGCTCCTTCCGGAAACCGCATTCTGGTAAGAAGTGACCGGACCATATATGAATGGAACACAAACGTGGATTCCCTGACGCCAAGATACAATTCCGTGTATTATGGTTGTACAGGACTTATTGCTGATCCATCGCATCACTGTAGTATCTTGGTTCATCAATACAATGGTGTTTCCATTTTTGAAAATCAGGGACAAAGATTAGCTGCTGCTTATTGCTTCCCTTATGCAGATTACTATGTAGAGGATTGCACATACCATGAAAGGACACAAAACCTTGCGCTTCGTTTCTGCCGGCCTGGCCATGAATTTATAAAAGTAATAAATATAAGTGATAGCTCCAGCAAAATTATCTTTTCTGCTATGAAGAATGATTTTACGGAAAACATGAATTTCAGTGCAGATGGTTCCTACCTCTTAATTTGCACGTTGGATTCCTGTGTAGAATATGAGTTTCACACAGGCCTTTCTCACATAGTGGCAGAACATCAGGTTAACTCAAATGAATCTTTTGTTGGTGCAGACTACATTGGGAATGAGATACAAATTGCAATTGCAGCAAGAAAATCTGCTCACGAGAAATTTGTACGTCCTCGTTGCGATCATTATCAGCGTATTAGAAAAAGCGGTTCCTGTTCATATCAACGAAAATGGGGCTACTATATTCCGATTCTGTCGCCAGAGCTAGCAGAATCTTTCGTACATCAGAATCATGATATGGGCGTTGGCGGTGGGTATGATAAAGACGGCATGCAATCCTACTGGCTGACACAGGGCTTCTTTATGACCGAAGATGCTGCCGTTGAACAGTTTTTGACGGTGGAGTGTTTTGAATATAAAAAAGAGATACGAAAGAAGATACCCGCAAAGAAGTTAGACGTTTTTCAGTTTCTTTACGTTCAACATAATTTTTCTATTGATAATCCGCAACGTGTTGGAGGCACCAATTACTGCTATAGTTATCTTAGTGATGATTTTTCGAAAGCAGTATGTATCCGTGACTATGAGGAGTTATATCTTTGGGAAGATATGAAAAAGAAACCGGAATGTCCGATTTTCTTTGATTATAAGGGTAAGGAGGATGAATATGCGCATGCATACTGGGATTATGCTATTCCATCAGGAAATGGCCGACTTTTGTGCTGCTATGAAAACTATCGTCTGCTTCAGGTTGATGCCAAGAATGGCAGAATATATGAGGAAATTCCTTATACACCAGGCATTGCGATCAGCGGATGCAAGTTTAAGAATATTATAGCGGACGAGGATACTAAAAGCTTATTGCAGAATAATGGTGGATTGGTAATATAAAATCCAATATAGGATGTAAAATTCTTATTATACTTTTCAGCAAACCCCTATACAGTTTTGCGTAACCACCAGATTTTGCCAAATTGTATCTAGCTTTCGCCAAAAGGTATATACTTTTTGGCGAAAGAGCCCTAAAGCGGAGGTTTACCCACTCCAAATGTAAAAATGTCTCCTTTAAACACAAGAAAATGATGCATCTTTCAGACCTATGTATCGCAAAAAACACCCAATCAGTATAGGTGGCTATTGTTTTATTTTTCAGACAACCCCTTTACAGTCCATTATTTATGTCTACTATGATTGGCTCGTTGTGTTTTCCAGATGATCTTCTGTCATCATAGTGGTATAACTCTTTACAAGCCTTTCAATAACTTCAGACGGCATATTATTCCATTGATTAAACAAATTCCTTTGGAATTCGTCAACAATCAAACCCATCACATACTCCAAAGCCATTAGTTTTTGTATGAGACATATCCAATTCTTCTTACATTCTGCAAAACAATTCTGCCTTCCATGTAGAATGGGATTTCTTTCCTCGTAAATACAATCGCAAAAATCCCGTATAAACTGTATATCCACATGATTTTTCAATGCAGTTCGTTCTAACACTTCTCGAATCCGTGTTGTTTCGAAGACTTCATTTTTGGATATCTCCAAAAAAGATTTACCATTTTCATCACTTTCATCAAAGATAGAATCTGTCTTATGTACCTCTATAGACAAATCCCAAAGAAGTCCCTCAATTTCAGCATACATAGAAATTCTTGCAATCTCAAATCTTCTGTCTTCAAGCGAATCTAGTATTTCTGTTATAATTTGCTTACGTTTTTTTATAGGATCTATCGGAACACTAAGTTTGGTCTTAATATCCGTACATACTTTTCCTGCAATATAATTCCATTGTTTAGGATCTGATAAATTTTCACATAATTCCCTATACTCACCTATAGTCAGAACATGATATGCATACCATCCATTAGGCACATCCACATCCCGAAGTATATTTACTGCATTCTGTGGCAAAAGACAACTCGGATTAGAAATCAGGCTGACTATCATAGGAATAAGTCTTTCATTTATCTGCAATGCCTTCGGAGTATATATCGACAAATCTATAAGCTCAACATTCTTATTAAATTGCTCAACTGAATCATGAAGAATTTTAACCTTTTTATCCTTCTTATAAAAATTATTTACAATTTCTTTGATTACCTTTTCCTTCCCTTCACGCTTTTGTAAAATACCAACTTGCTTTTTCTTTTCTTTACTAAGATGTTTCAGCTTATATTCTTCAATCTGATTTACAAATACTTCTTTAACTACTTGAGCATTCTTTTCAAATATGGCAATTAGATCTGATATCTTGCCACTATTGCCATTTTTTATAGTATCAACAATCACAGCTACATCTCTTTGTATTAAACGTTCCTTATTAGAAAATAACCCGAATTTACCCCTATCAGTAAATGACGTTAGGAGAATAATTTGGAATAGATATCTTCTATCCTCTTCCGGAAGATTATGTACTGTTTTTTCTTTAACTTTATTCTCTAACCAGATAGGAAGAAAATATTGCAACATTTCATCCATCTGTTTCTTTTCCGTCTTTGGCAATTGTTGAATAAAGGCGCCAACCTGCTCCTTATTGTTTTGATCTATGTCATCAAAATTCATTTTTCTATAATCCATCATAATAATAATCCCCTCTTGAAAAATCAACCTATCCTCGTACCATACCTATCAAAGAACAGTATTACTATACTATGTTATAGAAAAATAATCAATATACATTATCTAACAGATATCCACCCTTTTGTATCCTAAAACTCAAAGTTTCCTAATTAAAAAAAGAGAGATTATAGCTACAAAAAACTATAATCTCTTCTTAGTCTACTTCTTTTTGAATCTAATATCAGCCTACATAAATATTCTTTTGACATAGGTTGGCTATCCCCCTACCAATTCCAACAACCAATCACTATCAGGATTCGTGTTTTCCTCTTGCTGAGAATCGGTCTCCTGCTCCCGCTTTTTTTTATAACGCTGAAGTATTGATATGCCAAATACAAAATGAAACGGAGTTAGCCAATATTCACCTTTCATGGGACTTGCCAAAGTATCTCCAACAATCACAATTCCTGGCATTCCCAATAGTGACATTTGTATATAACACATCTTAGCAACTAGTGGATCGATGTCTTGTGCCACAAAATACACATTTCTCTGATAATTAATTCCTTTTTCTTTCATGACATTTGCCAAAGCTATGAGATTGACGCCTGATCCGCAGGCAGGTTCGTTAACAATCTGCGGCTCATCCTTGAAACCTTTTGGTTCACTTATCATTTGCGCCATCATTTTAGAAATGTTGTAAGGGGTAAAATATTGTGCATTGACTTTACTGTTCATACTCAAAGCCTGATATACTTCTCCAAGAATATCCTGATCTGCACATTTTTCAAGATCTGCAACCAATTTTGCCATAAGCTTACAAAATATTTCTAATTCTTTTTTGTCATATTTTGCTACAATTTGTAAATATGTTTTTTCCCGTTCAGGCGCCTGCTCCAAGTCACATACATTAACTAGTGCTATCGCTGAAATCGAAATAAAATCATTCCATATTTGCCATGCGGAATATCTACCGCACATTTTTTCAATCGTATTTACATACTCTTTAACCATATTATTTATCCTCAATAACGGGTCCGCATGATTTTTACATGCGGACCCGTTTCTTCTACTAAATACTAATCAAACAACATTTTTCCAAACAAAGCCATCTGAAGTTTTCACCATATTTCCACTTTTCAAAAGAAAATTAAAAAGCTCTTTTGCTTCTTGATGTAAATCCATAAATGTATCAACATCATAGTAAAAGTGATTTGTATGAATAAGAAAATTTTTCTCTTGATTATCTATTTTTTCCATCTCTATACTATGCGCTTCACAAATATTTTTTAATGCAACTTCATCTCCGATATTACCCAGAGTTAAATATATCAGTCTTTCTTCATTTGTCATCGTAAATGCCGATCCTTTCCGTTATGTAGATTTGTATACTAGCTTTCTATATAATCGATCGCTATACCTATATTCACCGTTTTTTAGTGTTTTTATATAACTATATCCTGCCAATATATCTCTTCGAGCTCATGTATTAAACTACCAAATAATATGGGCGATTGAAGCGATTTTCCTCCTATAACTAATTCCACAACTTTATCATCTTCTCCCGGAAGCTCCGTTTTTCCTTCGCTCCACCAATTTTTGATAATCTCAGCAATTGACTGGTACTCTCGTTCTACTAACTGGCCGTCTACATTCAATGTCTTGAATCTTATCATATATTCCTCCTGCCTATCCTAAAAAATCTCATAGCTTTGCTATGAGATTTTCCAATTATTATCAAACCTTATATTTCTTCAATTATACAATTGCGAAAAACCAGAAACAGAAAAGTATGTTCCATTTCTAGTTTCTTAATGACTTATGCATATCAGATATAAAACGCCGGGACAGATACAATAATATCCTCAATCTCGTAATATGTGGCCGGCATAACAGATTTGCATAAATTATAGAGTATATCTAACGCATTATCTGTTGCTAATAATTGCTTTAGCTTATCTTCTGCTAATGCTTGAGTTGTAACCACTTTTAAAATCATGGCTTTGAGCGCCAATTCCTCAGTATCAAGCATTGAATCCTCTTCCTGACAGTATAACTTCTTTTTCATAAGACTTGTAAATTCATAGTTAAGTTTTCTATCTAAAGTGTTTTTATCTTGTTTTGGGTTCTTCAGAAGAATATATCTGGCGTGAACCTGTCCATCCCCCATAAGCAAACGATAGATATAACCACCAATATATTGCATACGGTCAAAGGCAGCTTCCGTTTCAGATAAAGTCTTTCCAGTAATAAAAGACATTTGCTTATAAGTCTTTTCCTCCGAATCAAAAATATCCATAACAACTTCCAAATAAATCCCTTCACTTCCTCCCCATTGCGCATTACAGGATAAGTTTGAAATTTCCGGAAATGGTTCATTGGCATGGCAGCTCATATTATAACTTAGTGAGAAATATTCTTCCGGACATAGCCCTTCCTCTTTCAATATTTTTTTAATATCATTAAATACTTCCTGAATCGTTCGTGGTTCATAAATCCTAACTCCATCAGCCTTTTGAAAAATATTTTCTGTTTTGACTCTCATATATAATCTCCTCTTGCAAAATAATTGTATTTCCCTTTGTAATAGATGCTAATTGCTTTGGTTGAGCTGTGCTTCGTATTCCCGGCAAACATTACGCAGACGTCGGATCTCTCTTTGACATTCTGCAAGTTGTGTTTCCAGTCTGTCGATTTCATTTTGCTTTTCTCTTAATTCTTGTTCATAATCATATTCATACATGGAATAATTCTCCTTTGTTATGTACATTATTCTCGGCGATACATATTTTTCGATATATCCGAAATTCATGAGACCGGACAAAAGTCTTTCCTGCAGGCAGCTTTAGCCCCAGTGAAGCCGCATAGTTGATTGCTTCGCTAGAGGCACACTGGTTTTCTGGCAAACGGCGAATATAACCACTTCTTGTTCGAATCTCCTCCTGATATTCTTCTTTGATATATCTTTGATTAGTTATTTTTGAATTCTTTTTTGAAGAACCTGCTTTTTTCTGATAAGTATAAGTAACAAGCGGTTGATACGGATAATGAAATTCTTTTTCTAAAAACTCTACCTGTTGGATTGCATAGTTTTTTTTCTTGTCAATCTGATAATCACAAGTAAGAATCATATAGTTTTCCAGGATAAAGTTCTTAAGGCATTCATGGCATTTTGACAAATTTGTATGTTCAAAGATACTGTAAAAAAACTGCTGCCTTGTATGATAAAATCCAGAAAATTCACCATTATCATATGTGATGACACGATATAGTAAAATAATTTCATTATTACGTATAGTCTCTATAAAGAATATCTCTTTTATGTCCCCAGCATTTTTAAATCGTGCGGTTACACCAGATGCTGGCAACATATAGTTTCTTTGAAGCAATTTCTCACAATAAAATCCAGTTTCTTTCCACTGTCTGGGAAAATGACATTCATGTTGTTTATAAGGCTCATGGACAATAATCTCCATTTCTCTTTCTGTGATATAAGGAATCATAAAAAATGTATTATTGTCATAAACCTTTGCTATTGCCTCAAACGTCTCTATTTCATTAATGTCGTAAACATTATAACCATATGGGCCATAGGCTTTATGAATCTGTTTAGGAGAGAGACTATTTTTTCCTGATAAATAGTCTTTCATGTTCTTTTCCAATATATAGCCACCTATATCTATATATGGATGAGGATTCTTTTTATATAAAAGCATCCCATTTTCCGTTATACCAATAACACTGTTTTCTAATTGGTTTCGGCAAAAGTACGTAGCTTGTTGCATCAACAGACTTAAATAAGCATCAAATAATTTCTGATATCCTTGAAGAATTTTTAACCTTCTCTGGAGTGCCAGTAAATTGCAAAAGTCATAAAAATCCTGAAATAGATCATTTTCTTCTATATATTTACAGAGTTTGAAAAAAAACATATCCAATTCTTTTACAAACTTATCAGGATTAATGGCTGCTAATTCTATTTGGCTTTCATATGCACGGATAAAGGTCATAAAACGTTTGTCTTCACAATGAAAATAAAGCGCACTTTCCAGATCCGTGAATTCTATATCAGTAATACTGCTGATAACCAAGGCTGCTATATTAATTGTCCGCTTGCGGAGTACCCATGATGACCAGGAGTCATTACCTCTTTTTCCATATTTTTGCTGGTAATTTAATAAAATATCAATCGTACATAAATGTTGCATATATATTCTCCATTCATAAATTATACAAAATAAGCTGCTCCATGGAGCAGCCACATTCCTCATATTATTAAATAATAATGTTCTTGACAGCAAAACAGAGAATCCATCTAAATAGATTCTCTGCTAATTATCATGTATATTAAAACTTAAATTTGCCAATCCCATAAATCGGAATAGTATATATGTTATCTACAATTCCTCCATGCGTATTGCCTTTTGCCAATAAAACAAAATCAGCTTTGTTACGTTCTAATACAGTCTGTACCGTTCTGCTGCCTTTTTTTCCGGCTTTAACTTCAATGGCATAACTCCTATGCCCCTTGATAGTTTTAACATAAAAGTCTATTTCACCATTGCCTAGTGTTGCAAAAGCAGGGGTTTCAAGTGCAATCTCACTTGGATGGCCAATCCTGCGCCTTAAATCCAGATACACGAAATTTTCATTTACTGTGCCCGCAATATCTGCTTCAGAACAACCGATATGCATCAGGAAATAGGATGTAAGTCCAATATCCATGAAGTAACACCGGGATTTCGCCTTAAATTCTAAAATATTACATTCCGGAAGCTTTCCTGCAAAACCAATAATGCCAGAACTACTTAACCAGTCTATTGCACGGTTGACAGATGCT
>OFHA01001554.1_pt1 | contig 15467 bp, 13 predicted proteins | sample 1521891 | NCBI WGS metagenome assembly OFHA01 (sample SAMEA3504089, study PRJEB24116) | mouse gut metagenome | biome: mouse gut; feature: mouse-associated habitat; material: faeces | place: Denmark | collected 2011
TGCCGGCTTCCTGAAACTGTTCCAACAGGGTATAGAGTGTACCGGAGCCTATGCTGACACGTCTGTCTGTCATTGCAGGTATTTTGTCCAAAATATCGATCCCGCAGCATTCCTGTTCCAGGCAAAGCAGTGTGTAGAACATCTGCTCGGTCAAAGTATGAAATTTTGCCCGTGGTATAAGCAGCACCTCCTATTCTCGAATATCGAGATATCTTTCCTTTATTATAATCTCGATATTCGAGAATGTCAATTGTTAAATTGTTCATTTGTAAAAACACATTGAAAGATGAAAAATAATATACTATAATAATGAAGAACTCAAGCAGGAGAATGCGCGGCTGGAAAGATATGCCAGTGGATCCGTGGAAGCAGCTGAGACAAGGGAACGCAACCGGCTGGCAATGGAGATCCATGATACCCTGGGACACGCCCTGACAGGAATTATTACAGGTATCGAAGCCTGTACCGTATTGATGGATGCGGCGCCTGAAGCTGCTAAGATGCAGCTGAAAGCGATTGCAGAGGTGGCTAGGCAGGGACTACGTATGTAAGAATATCTATCAAAGCGCTCCGTTCTGACGTATTGGAAAAGATGGATCTGGAAAAAGCGCTGACACAGATGATAGAGGAAATTTTCTTTATTAGTATTCTATATTGGGGTATCACTTAATTTGGAATGTGATTTTTATATTGGCATTAAAAAGAGTATTGATTTCAATGTTTGTAAAGGGGAAAGAATAGGACATGCTTGGACGGTAATAAGTGGTCAAATTTTAGATGAAACAAATCTGTTATTTTGGAATTCAATGTTGTTATATCATAATGAAGGGATGAAATGTGATGAACATTATTAAAAAAGAAAAAAAATGGATTGTTATTTATTTGATTTTTTCTTTGCTTCTTACTGCTATTCGATTGATAAATCCTCTTTTAGTATCAAAATTTTTTGATAATGCGAGTGGCTCAGAAATTAAATACTTGTTAAGAATAGTTCTGATTATATTGTTTGCATCAATATGCGGAGGCTTTTTAAATATTTTTTGTTCTATTTTAGATACTAAAGTAAGAAACAGGATCGTTCGAAAGGCAAAAAAAGAGTATTTGGAAAAACTGTTGAATCTTAATTATGAAACACTTGAGAAAATTGATTTTGGTGATAAAAAAAACAGATATGATTTAAATGAGGTTTATGGAGAATTAGCGATTTCTTTTGTTTCTGATACAGTTATTGAAATTTTCACCTGTGCGTTTATTTTTATTTATTTGTTAACAATAAACAAGATAATGACGGGGGTTTTTGTATTTTGTCTTTTGGTAAATTCCGTTCTTGAATTTCATATCGGTAAAATAAGTTATAAATTTTCGAAAGAGGTCACAGAAATTGAATCTGAGGGCGAATCTAAAGTCTGTAATGCCTTGAGGAATATAGCTTATATTAAAACTAATAATTGTTCAAATGTTATTGTTAATAATATAGATGCCCATCAATTGCGCTTGTCAAGAAGGCAGGAGCAGCATACAAAGGAAATTGTTTCAATTGATAATTTGAATTTGCAAATTTACAAACTGATTGAAGTGATAATATTTGCTGTCGCTGCTTTTATGTTAAAAAATAATTCTATTTCGGTGGGGCAAATTTATTTATTCATTAATTATATGGGTTGGATAGACAACGCATTTTCAACAATTTGGGATAATCATATTAAATACAAGTCATCAAAGGCAAAAGTTGATACGATAGAATCAACATTCCAAAATAAAAGTGAAATAAATGATAAGGACAATGGTAAATCTTTAGGCTTGATTCATAAAGACAGCGTTTCCTCATTAACTATTAACGATATAGGTTTTAAGTATCATCCAGGAGAATTTGAAATTTGTGGACTGAATATGAATTTAGAAAAAAGTGATTTTGTTGCAATTATTGGCGGGTCTGGTTGTGGAAAATCTACACTAATGAAGATTATAAGCGGTTTGTATCATCCAAAGACCGGAAAAATTCTATACAATGGCGAAGATATTACATCACTTTCTCCGGAAAGCAGATCCTATATTATGGCATATGTTTCACAAAACATTGCGGTAATGGATGGCAAATTATATGATATTGTTGATTTTTTAAACATAGGAGTGTCAGAAGAAGCAATTAATCATGCATTAAGGCTTGCTGATTTATCACAATTTTCCAGTGAATTAGAAGATGGTTTAGATACTTATATTTCGGAAAGCGGTATCAATTTGTCAGGTGGCCAATTACAGCGCTTAGCTGTTGCACAAGCAATGATCTATAATAAGGAAGTTTATCTATTTGATGAAATTACTTCCGGATTAGATGATTTAACACAAAAACAATTAATAGATAATCTTAAAAGTATATCAAATGATAAAATAATGATTTTTGTCACACACAGATTAAATACTTTAAATCAATTTAATAAAGTATTCAAAATGGAAAACAGTACAATGAATCAAATTAAATGAAAGTGATGTGTTTGTGATGACAACAAAAGAAAATATTATAAATCATTTAAATGAACATAATAACATTACACATGATTTTTTAAAAAGTAATAGTCTGTTGTCTTTGGGTGAATATTTTGGTTTTGATGATATATGTTACAAAAACCAGAATAAATTGAATTATCTATATAACCAGAAAATTCTTTGTTCATTAGTAAAAGAATTGAATGATAGAAAAATAGGATATATTGTATTTAAAGGAATTTGCTTGGCAGAAATGTTATACGATAATCCCGTAGATAGAAAAGTTGGAGATATTGATCTCTATGTTGAGTACGATAATCACTGTAGGGTTATAAAAATATTAAATCGGTTAGGAATTAATAAAGAAAATGAGAATGAATGTGAGTATGACCACCATATAGTATTAACAAATAGCAAGGCTTTAATTGAATTGCATAAAAATATTTTAAATCCTTGTATAAATATTGATGAAACATATCTCAAAAACAATACATCAGTTGTTTATATTAATAAAACGCCGATTGTAACTTTTTCATTGACGGCAACGATACTTCACTTAATATATCATTTGTATATGGATAGTTGGTTTCTAGCAGGAAGCTTATATAACATTTATGCTACTAAAATCGTTTTAAAAGCAGGACGTTTTCTATATCGAGCATATGAAATTGCACTTTATTCAGAAAAATATTTCAAGGAAATTAATTGGAATGATGTTGAAGAAGACATTAGACACCAAAAACTATGTCTTGTTTTCAAAAAAATGATGCGAGATATTCTTGAAATTTTTCCAAATGCTTTTCCGGATAGTTTTGCTCAGATGATTTTGCAACTAGAATATGTTGATGCAGAGGAATAGGAAAAGCTGCAGGCGGATATGCGGCAGGTCATCCGTTTTTCGCATATAGAAAGCATAACACAGGAACAGGTGGATACGTTTATTCGTAAGATCTATGTTTATAAGGATAAGCGGGTAGAGATTGAATGGAATTTTAAGAAGAACGGCATATGGGAATCATGAAAGTATACCTGGACACTTCGGTTATCAGTTATCTTGATCAGAAAGATGCGCCGGAAAGAATGAAAGAAACACAGGATATGTGGGAATTTTTCAAAAAGGGCCAGTATGAGGTGTATATCTCGGATGTTGTAGTTTACGAGATTAAAAAATGCAGCATGGAAAAACGTGAAATTTTATTGGATTATCTGGACCAGATAGAATATAATATAATTGAAACTGATGAAAATACGGTAAGCCTTGCGGAAAAGTTCATTGACTTTGGGGTTTTGAAAAGAAAAAGCTATGATGACTGCAGGCATATAGCGGCGGCAGTTCTTGCGGGATGTGATATAATTATATCATGGAATTTTAAACATATCGTGAATGTAAAAACAATTCAGGGAGTAAAGGCTGTTACAACATATGAGGGCTATAAGGACCTGATGATTTATCCACCGTCGGCTTTATTGAGAGAGGAGGAGTGACTATGGCAGTTGTGGTAGAAGAACCTGAAATCAGTGAACGCTTTGATCTGGACGATATCAGGAAGATACGGGAATATAATGCGGCGAGGTATGAGGGCATGACACCAGCAGAGATTGTGGCTGATACGAAAGCAGGTGCGGCAGACCTGCTTGAAATAATGAGAAAGCGGAAAATGGCAAAGATTTGAAAAGATAATGGAATAGTATAAACAACGATTGAGGAAAAGACATTTACTGGAAGTGGTGAATGTCTTTTTTCGTGCATAGTATAAATTTTTTGTGTGTTATATGTATGTAAGTAGTTAGATAAAATATTTTATAAATTTATATTGAGGTAGTTAAAGGAAACTAAATGTGGTATTATTATAAGAAAAATATGACGTGAGGCAGTTAAATGGAATTGGTATTTATATATATAGTCGGTTTAGATGATGATTTTATCAGGAATCAGGGATTTAATTTTTCTTCTAATTATAATTTTTATGTATCATTTTGTAATGAAAGATATGAGCTGAGGCAAAAAGAATGCAGAAATATTTTGCCGGAGAATTTTTTTGACAGCAGTTCCTGCATAACAAATATAACGGCTATTATTGGAGAAAATGGTTCAGGAAAAACGACACTGCTTAATAAACTGGCAAAGGATTATTTAGGAGTCAGAAAGATTAAGTGTGAACCGGAATATGAGATTTATTATGAAGAAGAATATAAAAAAGATATGTATATTGCCGTGTACATAGAAAATGGCGAATTAATATGTTATCGAAATATAGATAGATTTGCCAATTTTACTGGTGTTAAAGATATATACTTATTTGAAGGATCAGAAAAATTGACTGAGATGGTTAGAAACAATACCAGGTTTAGAAATATTAGCAGAATATGCCTGACGAACAGCATGTACCCTGCATGGAACGGTATTGCTGCGGATAAAAGCATTGATAAAATCCATCTTAATATGAATTCGTTAAATGTTTTAAAAAATATGTTTTATGAAAAGAAGTGTAAAAAAATAAAATCTGCCAGGTTTCTTCAGTATCAGGATATAATAAAAGAATGCCGTAAAAATCAGGATTTTCAGCAGGTGTTGGATGTTATTTATTTGCAGTATATGAAAGAAAAAGAGAATGGTATTTTAACGCAGAATATTAATGGAAATTTAACCGTCAGATTTCTGCTGTTTACTAAATATTTTTATGACAAGTTCAAAGGAATCGAAAATTCAGGAGAACAGGGAAAATACCTTAAAGAATGTTATGATAAAGTAAAAGCGCTTATGTCAAATTTTGATTCGCAGTTGTTGAAGCAGGATGTTTTTTGCAGTCTGTATATTGATTTATTATTTGAGCTTCATGCATATGCTCAGGTTGTTGAAACTGATGAGGGCAAGAATATTAGAAATAAGCAGGCATTATTAAAATATTTGAAAGAATCCATAGATATACTGTCTGAAAGAAAAGATGAAAATGCTGAATTTTTTAATGAAGCACTAAATGAGATACAAGAATATGAGCAATGCCTTTCTTTATGCAGGATGCATCCGAATTCACTTCCGGTTTCTGATTCTGCATATGTTGCATACAAGGAAATTGAATACGAAAGCAGCAGCTACTATGGAATATTAAATCTGGTAAGGAAGTCAGCGTTTGAGAGGAAGTATTCTTTTGTATTAAAGTATATTGATATTGGTGGATTGAAACTTGCTTCAGGAGAAAGAGCGCTGTTAAATTTCTTTTCGTGGCTGTACATAGTTCCTTATTTCAGATGTATAGATACCAGTCTGGAAACAAGCCTGCGTGATAATATATTGCTGCTTATAGATGAAATAGACCTTTATTGTCATCCGCTATGGCAGCAAAAACTGATATATTATCTGATAGAGGAGGCAAGGGCTTTGTTTTCGGGAAAAAAAGTTCAGATTGTATTTACGACACACAGCCCCATTGTATTATCGGACATGCCGCAGAATAACGTTATTTATCTGACAAGAAAAAATGGGAGATGCGTAATAGACCATACTATGCAGGATACAAAGACATTTGGTGCAAATATATATAAATTGTTTAATGATGCATTCTTTTTGGGAGAACGGGGACAGACAGGTGAATTTTCCAAAAATAAAATACGAACAATCATTGATGCAGTGAAACCCCGTCAGGAACAAAATGGAGATGTAATATATCCAGAACTGACTGAAAGAGAATCAGAGGGATTAAAAGCAGAGATTTCGTTGATCGGGGAACCAATTATCAGGGATAAGCTGTACGAGATGCTGTATAAATGCAGATATAGAAAGTTGGATACACGAGAAATGAAAATAAGGATTTATGAAGAAAAAATCAAAAGATTAAAAAGAGGAGAAGATTAGTGATTCCTATAAAATTTAAAGGAAGTGAAAAAGAAACTGTTCATGAATTATACCATAAGCTGCTCGATGTCAGTAACCAGAAAGATAAGAAAGGGTATATAACACATATCAAATCAATAAATGCGTGGTGTTTAAACAATATCTGTATAAATGGTCATTCGTTTACATTTCCAGAAATAATAAAGGCTGATTATGATACTCTATGTGAAATTGCGCAGAAATACGGAAAGGGAATGCCGGAAATGTCAGATCAGGATAAAAAATTCATGATTGAGTATTTATATAATCAGCGATTTTCCGTTATAAGAAAAGAATTTTCTGATAAGCTGGAAATGAAAGTCTGTCCATACTGTAACAGGAATTTTGTTAATTCGGCAAGCAACAGAACGATATGTGATCTGGATCATTTTTTTGACAAAAAAGAATATCCTGTCATGGCTGTTTCCTTTTATAATCTTGTGCCGGTATGCCATTCATGCAATCATGTAAAGAGTACTGAGAAAATATCATATTCGCCGCATAATAAAAAATATAATACAGATGATCTGTTAACTTTTGGGTATTATATCAGTGGAATTGAGTTTTTGGCAGATGAAAATCAGATTGGGATTGAAATTATGGATGACATAGTGATTAGAGATAATATAAAAAAGTTAAAATTGCGGGAGGTATATCAGGTTCATGCTGATTTAGTACAGGAATGCATAAAAAAAGCGATTGTTTTTCATCCGGATTATCTAAGGTACCTTTATAGAACATATGGCGAGCTGTTTGAATCAGAAGAAGAATTATACAGAATAGTATACGGGAACTATCTGGAAGAAGTGTCTTATGGGAAAAGGCCGCTGGCAAAATTAACCTCAGATATAATGAAAGAACTGCTAAATACGTGTTATGGGTTAGACTGGTAATATAGAGATGGAGCAGCAAGAGATTTAAATCCAACGAAGTTATGCAGCTGACAGTGTATTGTCATGCTGCAGTTTATAATAATGTATACAACAGAAGCGGGATATAGGTACAAATCTGGTTTTCGAAATGTGTTTTTAATGAGGGATCAGTTATTTTGCTTGTGAAGTATATAGTACAGAGATATAATATCGTTAATAGAATAGACAATAATGTGCATAATAAATCTATAAGCAGAGTTCAATGGAATGCAGTTTACGTTTGGAAATATATTTAAGAGAAGGTAGTGGATTTTACCTCAACCCCAACGAAGTTATGCGGGTTACAGCGATTTTTGCCGAAAAAAACTTGGAATTTTTTGTGACATTAACCTGACTCAATCGGGCTGGGGGAGGCTGGATTTGTATAAGACGTTTGAGAATTTTCGGAATGTGTAATGTTTTGCGAAAGAATATCCGCTGACAGTAGAATGTTGGCGGATTTTTGTATAGAAAATAAAATTACAAATTAGATACTTTTAGTAAAGCTACAAAGGTTATGTTGCTTATATAGAAAGAATTATGCTATCATTAAGAAAAGTTAATAAGAAGACACAAAGTTCATAATATATAAGGAGCAGGAAACATGTCTAAATTAACAGATATAAAGAAAAGAATTACTGAGCTGGAAGGCGGTGCATTTCAGGAGTTATGCGACGCATTATTATCAAGATGTGGGTATGAAGGCATACATGCTTATGGAATGCAGGCGGGAACAATGAAAACAACCAAAGGAAATCCAGATACATACTTTAAAACTGATACTGGTAAATATATATTTGTAGCATATACTACACAGCAGGACGATTTATATAAAAAAGCTCAAAAAGATATTGAAAAATGTTTAGATACATCGAAAACAGGTATTTTGTGTGAAGACATAGAGGAAATCATTTTTTGCCATACATCGTCGGGCTTGTCAGCTGGAGAAGACCAGCAGTTACGAAATATATGTCAGGCAAAAAACGTATTGTTTGATATATACGGCATTGACAGAATTGCAGATGAAATATACAGACATTATAAAATACTGGCAAAAGATCATTTGGGATTAAGTATTGATACCGGTCAGGTTATGGAAATAGAGGATTTCATAGAAAGGCATGATGCTGATGAAATGGCAGTGCCATTATCAACAGTTTTTCAGTTTAGAGAAAATGAATTTACAGAGTTAATTAATAGATTAAGTACGCATAAAGTAGTTGCTGTAATAGGACATCCAGGTGTTGGAAAGACGAGAATAAGTATTGAGGCTGCGAAAAGATATGTGGGTGAAAAGAAATGCAGAGTATTGTGCATTAGAAGCCTGCATATTCCAATTTTAGAAGATCTTGCATCGTAATATTGAAAAGCCTGGGAACTATTTAATTTTCGTTGATGATGCAAATGAATTGGCAGATATCAAGATCTTGTTGGAATATTTAAATAAAGGCAGGGAAGGTTATGATGTCAGATTCATTGATACTATGAGAAATTATGCAGCAGATGCCGTCATTAAAAGCATAGAGGAACATACTGAGCCGTGGGTTCTCAGAGTAAAAGGCTTTTCAGATGATGAAATTAAAGAGTTTTTGAAAGTAAATATGCAGATTAATAATCCCAGATATGTGAATCATATCATCAGGATAGCTGAAGGAAATCCAAGGATTGCATATATGGCGGGACAGCTGGCGAAGAAAGAACAGTCTTTAGATGCTATTGGGGATGCTGTGCAGCTTTACGAGAATTATTATGGAAAGTATTTGTCAGATTCTAAAATAATGATGGATAGGAATCTTGGTTTGACAGCAGGAATTGTTGCACTGCTGAAGGCTGTATATCTGGACAATTTGTGCTGTCTGGAAAAAATATTTCAAAAGGGTGTTATCGATGATAAAAATTTTATAGACAGTGTTTTTAAATTATTCGATTTAGAAATAATTGATATTGATTGCAGAGAGAAAAGGGTTGCTGCGATTTCTGATCAGTGTCTTAGTAATTATTTATTATTTATGTGTTTCTTCCAAAAACGATATTTAGAGTTTTCGGATGTCTTAGAAATAGGATTTCGTAATTTTCGGAAAGGAATGGTGAAAGCAACAGGTGTATTGTGGAATGTATTTTCATCGGAGCAGCTTCATGATTATTTAACTAGTGAAATTATAAAAGTATGGGATATTTTTGAAAAAGAAGCTGATGAAAGACTATTTGCTGATTATGTCAAGGAATTCCATTTTTTTAGGCCTGAATCGGCTTTGTTGTTTGTTGAAAATTGGATTGGGAAGATCAAAAGTAAAAAAATTGATTTGGATGAAGCTGATTTTAATAAGAGTATTTATTTGAGAAGAGACAGCATTATTGATTTGCTGTCAGGTTACAGACATTTTAAATTATTACCAGAAGTAATTGAAATTCTGTGTGATTATGTGATTAAAAAGCAGGATGCAGTCAGGGATGCATTTGAGTGTATAAAAAATAATTATAGTATTGACCAGTATTCATATGATTATGATTATTATACTGAGAGAACCGTATTAAAGGTGCTGGCAGAAAAAAGAGAAAACGATATCATGACAAAATTATATATTTATACTGCAGCACATTTTTTACTAGCTTTCTTTCGTACGACAGAAGTGGGGAGGGGGAGAAAACTTATCAGTTATAAAATACCAGTATATTTGACGAAAGGGAGTATGTCTTATAGAGAGTCCATTTGGAAAGAACTGATTTGCATTTTGCAGGAAGATGAAAAGTGGCAGATCATGGTTTGGGAGGAGTTGTTAAATTATGCGAGAATACGGCGTGAAGAAGAAAAAGATGTAATATTATTTGATAAAAAGTATATTCCATACGTTATCGAATATATGAATCAGGTGAGTAGGCTTAAAATCTGTGTATTATGTCAGAAACTTGAAAGAAAGTGGAAAATTTATGGGGTACATACAAAATGTTTTGAACATATTTATAATATACCTGTCTGGAATGCATACTGTGTTTTTACGAAAAGTTTTAGGGGTGAGGGGATTTCATTTGAAGAGAGTGAATGCAGAAGAAAGGAATGGTTATCAGATTATGCAGATGCTAATGGGAATGAAATTAGAAATATTGTAAGAATGATGAATGGAGCAGCAAATGAAATAGAAGATAAAAAATATTTGATAAGCGGTTCACTTCAGATTTTTATTTCAATAATACTGGAAGATAAAGAAAAGGCGCCTCTTGTAGCAGAAGTTTTATTGGAAAACATTCAGCTTGAGCTGTATCCTGGACCTGTTGTAAAGCGGCTGATTGAGTTATGGGGAATAGAAAAAACATATGATTATATTAGTGAAAAAGGGCAGAATGAATGGCAGTTTTTATTTTTCGAAATGCTGGAGTTAGAAAGTTATGATGATAAAGTGAAATGGAGAATGAAGTTTTTGGAGTTTTTGAAAGAGGATACGGACAAAAATATAGTACATGCTCCTTATCGTAACTTGGCATTCCTTCAAAAGTTTTTGGATGTAGATCCTCATATTTATATAAATGTGTCCAAAATCATTCTACAGAAAAAGAATTATAATGATTTTATGCAATCGATTTATTTTGGATTGCTGTTTTATGAAAGAGCATTTTCACCTGAAAACGTTTATAGTTATTTTGAAACAGAAAAATTTTTATTAATAGAGATATATTTTTCTATTATCAATGAAAAAAATGTATATATTGATTTTCATGGAAATTATATCAGGTATTTTATAGAAAAAGATACTGCATGGATAAAAGCTTATTCTAAGAATTTTTGCAAAAAGAATATGCAGACATCAGAATATGAGCCGGACCGGATTATATCCTGTTGGAAATTGGAAAATTATAATGAGGTATTTGACTGTATGTTTGAAGATGCTGCAGACAATATACAGAGCGGACACTGGTGGATAAAAGATGCATTTAGGTGTGTTTTGATTAATGTAAATAATGAAGAAGAATTTGTTGAAAAAAGAAATCATTGGTTTTTACATGCAGTTCGTAAAAATATTAATAATGATAGGATATTCGTATTATTTGATATTTTATCAGAGTTAGATACAGAATGCCGAAAAGCAGCTTTAAAGCAATTTATCATGTTGAATCAAGATTTTGAAATATTTAAAAAATTGCAGTTAGAGGCGGATATTATTGGAGGTTCGGGAAGTATGCTGCACGAAATGAGGGCAAGAATCGAATATTACGAAACGCTATTACCGCTGTTTACGGGAAGAAAACTGTTAAAGCATAAGCAGCTGATAAAGGAGAGGATAGATAAATGGAAGAAGAGGAAAAAGGATCAGGAAATGGAAGAAATAATATTATCTTTATATGATTAGGATGATATATACAGTTTTGAAATCAGTCATTTTGCTTGTGTAGAATATAGAACAGAGATATAATATTGTTATTAGAATAGATAGGATAATGAGAGTAGAACTATACTTTACAAACAGAAAGAAATATAATAAAATTTTTCTATTGGAGCTGTAAATACAATGAAAATAGGAGATTGTTGGAAAATGCAGGATATGATAGAAGAATTAAAGCTGCGACTGCAAAAATTAAAAGGAAAAACAGATTCAGAAGAGAACCTAAAGGTTCATATTACTATGTGGCTGTTAGAAAAATTGGGATATGATAGAGACGATATGGATTTTGAACATAGCCTTTGCAGAAAAGATAAAGTCAGGTATGCGGATATCTACGTGCAGTTAAATGGTAATAATGGATTGTTTGTGGAAACAAAGAAATATGGTAAAGATTTGGAATGGGATGATATTAAGCAGCTGGAAGAATATATGAATATGCATCAAATTATTTGGGGAATTCTTACGAATGGACGTCAGTATTATCTAATTAATAGTTCGATTATTTTAAATGGAAGTAAAAATGACGTTCTGGGCAGAGTTGTTTTATATGTAGAAATCGGAATTGGGAAAGGGAAAGGAAAAAATGAAAAATATTTAAAATATTATTCAGAAAAAAATATATTTGAGGATAAAGGAACCTATTTCTATAGGGATATTGCTCAATTTTTTGCATTCCATCAATTAAAGGATAGCAGCAAAGCAAAGAAAAGTATGAAAATACTTTATATAATTTTTTTGATTATTATGTTCAGGGAGGACATAAGTATACAATTTATAATTGGGATCGGCATTTGGCACTGGAAGAAGTAACTGTAAATGATGTTATTGATTTTCTAAAAGCTGAGAGACCGTTTGGTCGTCCTTATTCTGGTAACGTACCGAAGGCTAAGTGTGCTCATATTATTACAATGTTTCAAGTATTAGAAGAAATGGGGTATATAGGGAGCCATAGAGTAAAAAATCTGCTGGAACGGGCATATGAAGAATTTGAAGTGAAAGATGGCGAAGAAAATTTCTGTAATCTTTTGACGAAGAATAATATTAATACTATTTTAAATAAATTAAAAGAAACAAATAAACCCAATAAAATAATGATCTTTACATTATGTTCTTATTATGGCTTTGATAGAAATACGATAGTTGAATTTTTTGCATTGCCATGGGAATGCGTTGATTTCTTGAATCATAAATTTATGCTGCATGGGAGAAACTATCACATGGTATCACTGCTGGAAAATGCATTACATGATATGAAAGAAAAATATAAAAGCAGAGGAATTAAGGCAAAAGCAATCTATGTATCAAAGAAGGGGAGCAGATATCTTCCGGTGAACAAGGATTCTGTAAATGCAGTATTTGATGAAGACATAAAAAAAATAAATGAAGGCGATGAATCCTGGAAATTATTTAATCCACAGAATACAAGGGCATTATTAATTTCAGCTATGTTTGATTCCGGCTGTTCTTTGGAAGAAATTTCGTATTTAACAGGAGCATCTGTATCACAGATTTTAAGATATGTTACAAATGAGCAGATTATTAAGGCAGGAGAAAAAAGGTGGAAAAATGGAAGTAAAAAGGGAAAGGATAATCATCCGTTCAAAGATATTTTTGATGAAGTATTGTAGAATGCAGTGAAATATAGACTTATGGAGGCGTTTTGATGATTTGCCAATTCAGTTTTTCTAATTTTAGATCTTTTAAAAATGAAGCTGTTCTTGATTTTTCTGCCAGGCCAATTAAGGAGATAGAAGATTCATTGATTAATGCAGATAAAATGCTGTTTTTGCCGGTTTGCGTAATCTATGGCCCGAATGGAGGTGGAAAAAGCAGTGTTCTAATGGCTTTAAAAACATTACAGGAAATAATAATTGAACCTTTGCTGCAGATGGGATTTATGAAAAATAAAAATGAGAAGCTTGCATCTTATCCGGTTGAGAAACTTCGCAAAGAGATCAGCCGTGAAGGATGCAGCGAAATGTACTATAAATGGGATAGAAGAAGCCGAAATGATGCGGTTGTTTTTCGTATTCTGTTTGTTGCAAAAGATAAAAAATATTGTTATGAGGTAACATTTAAGGATCAATGCATAATTGAGGAAAATCTTTATACGAAGAATACATGCATGGAAGAAATCAGAGTGATATTTGAACGGGATTATGAAGGGGTTTATCTTTGCGAAGATTTGAGGAATATGGATGTTGATAAATTGAATGCAAATCTTCCGTTGATTTCTTATATAGCGATGTTTAAAGATTTTGAAGCTGTGGATGATGCCATTCGCTTTTTTATGAATATGCAGGTGCTGGGGTTTGACAGGTCGGAACAGAACTGGGATATTCTCGCAAGAGTGATAGAGAAGAATAAAAAGAAGTTTTTGAATGTGATCAGCAGTATGGGGATTGATATTGCAGATGTCCGGATGGAATATAATAGTGATGGAAAAATTACTGAAGTTTATACGAAACATTATGGCACAGACAATGAACTTAGGATGAAAGAAGAATCCAGCGGCATTAGAAAAATTCTTAATGTTTTGCCGGTAATTCTGGAAGGAATGCGTGCAGGAACTCTGTTTATCGTAGATGAATTGGACGCAAAGCTTCATCCTGCTTTATTACAAAGTATGATTTCTCTGTTTACAGATCCTGTAATAAATGCGGCAGGGGCTCAGATGCTTTTTACTTCCCATGACCTTATTACAATGAATAGTAAGGTGTTCAGGCGTGATGAAATCTGGTTTTCTGCTATTAATGGTTATAATGAGTCTGTACTGTATTCCTTGGCGGATTTTGAGGAAGAAGATGAAACTATTAGAAGTGTAATAAATTATAATAAGCAGTATCTTGAGGGAAGATATGGTGCAGATCCATATATGAAGAAAATAAAAAACTGGGAGGTGCTTTCATGTCCCTAAAACCAAAGAAGCATAGTGATAAGAAAAAGATTCAGGAAAAAATGCAGCAGAAAAAAAGCAGAATGGGAACTTTGCATAAACTGCCGCCATATACCATGATTATATGTGAAGGTGTGAAAACAGAACCATTATATTTAAAAGGATTTGTTAATAAAATAAACGAAAAATATAAGGAGATTAGCAGAACAGAACATATATTTGTTTACGGAATTGGAAGGAATACAAAAGGATTGTTAGAGTTTGTAGACCGGATGGCTGCTAGTGGAGGATGGGACAGATACGAAAGATTTTGGCTTGTATACGATAAAGATGATTTTCCATATGATAATTTTGACAATACGCAGTTTAGTGCGGAAAAAAGAAAAGGAAGCAAAATAAAAGTAGCCTGGTCAAATGAGTGTATTGAGCTGTGGTTTTTACTGCATTTTCAGGAATATGTTTCTAATAATGGCAGAGAGCAGTATATTAAAAAGTTAAATGAATATTTTGAATATTCAAAAAGCAGAGAAGATTTATATGATGTTATGATTCGGAAAGGATCATTAGAGGATGCGAAAAGAAGGGCAAAAAGATTATTGCAGGATTTTCAAGAGAGAGGAGTAACAAGTCCATCTGCTATGGTTCCGGCAACAAGGGTTTTTGAATTGATTGAAGAGTTGGAAGGTTACATAGAGTGATAGTCTGTATTGATTACAGTATTGTTCAGTACAGAAATTTATTGCAGCGGAAGTGATTTGCAAAAAGACAGATGCAGATTAGGACACGAAATTAGCTTTTTTGTAGTGTATATTGTAAAAATTGCTTCATCGTGATTGAGAATAAAATAGATTTTGGGAACATATGTTTGTGACACTAATTTACCACCAATTTTTCGCCGATTTAGCATTAATTTACCTCAACCCCAACGA
>OFHA01001560.1_pt1 | contig 15392 bp, 13 predicted proteins | sample 1521891 | NCBI WGS metagenome assembly OFHA01 (sample SAMEA3504089, study PRJEB24116) | mouse gut metagenome | biome: mouse gut; feature: mouse-associated habitat; material: faeces | place: Denmark | collected 2011
CCAAACCACCGGCAGAGCCGGTGGTCAAGCCGTATGGCTGTGATTTCTCTATATCTGAAATGAAATGGTTATATGGAGAAGCAGATATTACGGTGAAAACAAATGCGTATTTTTCAATGAGAACATTTAGAGATATAGAACATGCTACGAAATTTGTTTGTAAAGATATACCTGTAAGAAGATATAAAAGAAAAAGATATATAAAAATATTGTTGGCAAATAGAACTAAAAGTGAAGCCAGAATAATTGGAACTTGGCTGAAAGAGGCGTTATATACACTATGTCCCAAGGATGTAGATTATATTGCAATTGGCATAAGTGGGTGCAAAAACTCGATAAGTGTTGATGATGTGGAATTGGAGAGCTCAACGCCGAAAATTGAAACAATCTATATAATTGAAGATCGTAATTTTGATAGCGGCATTTTACAGGATATGTTTGAAAAGCAAGAGGAAATTATAAAGATGATGAAAGAATATATGGATATAGTCGATCCAAATGAGATAAAGCCTTTTTGGCAAAATGTAAAGTAGGATCTGAGGTTGGGAAAGTATGAATGGTAATAAAGAGAAAACAGATTTGGAATTTGTACAATCATATCAAGCAGTAAAAGAAATGTTTCAAAATGTAAAAGTCATGTCTGTAAAAAAGAAAAAAGAAGAAAAATTGGAGGAAGAAGAGAAAGATACAGGGATGGTAAAATCTAATACAGAAAAAATTAATATTGGTTTAGAGGTTTTATCGGATATTAGAAATATATGTAAAAAAGAATATCCAGAAATAGAAGAGTGTACAATTATATTTGAAAAAGAAAAAGATGAAAGGAAAAAGACGTTAGAAGAAAATAATAAAAAGGGCAGAGTATGTCTTGGTGATGGATTATCGTATCAATCGACATATGAATTCTATGCAAATCAAATTTTTGGTATCTTTGCTGAAAAAATTTTAGAAGATAGAAAATATAATATTAGCGAAGAAATGAATGATATAAAGAGAGATTTAAATTTCCGATATAGATCCTATATGGAGTTATTAGGAATCAAAGGGGTAGATTGTGAGTTTATAAGGAAATAAGTGAGTAGTGCTTTGTAGCAGAACCGATATTAATAAATGTGGGAGTTTAGAAAAACCTTTTTTCTCTGGTGCATGCAGCAAGTTGCATGGCGCATGTGCGGACAGCGTAGCAAGTGCGCAGTCCTGATGGTAGTGTAAAATAGTTTGCGCCTTTGGAAAAAATTACCCCTTTTTTGGTAAGAATCAAGATATGATAATTCTTATCAAAAAGGAGTGTTAAAGGAAAAACGACAGAATATTGCAGATAACAACCTGAACAAAGTGGCTGATGCTTATAACTTTCTAACCTAAAAGTCGTAAAATATATACTCAAAAGAGAGTGTAAAATGTGAAGAGATTATTTCAATACAAAACCTGATAATGAACGGAATCTGGATTGTAAAAAATGAGAGGGCATATGTGGAGAAGGTATATGCCCCTCCTATTTTTTATGAATTTATTGAAAAAGCGGAAACTATGAAAATATAATTCCTATTTGCTTATATTTATGATATACTAAAGCTGTTTATGACTTACTATATTAATGAATTATTTAGAGTAAAGTGTAGAGAAGGTTAAAAGGGAAGGATGAAAATATTATTTGCAGTAAATTTACCAACGAACGAATTAAAAAAAATTGGTGAGAATATACAGGAATTAAAAACAAATAGAATGCATTTTTTATTTTCTTTGATAAATTATTTTTGGCAACACAATTATGAAATTGTAATTGTCTCTTCAGATAGGACTATAGATAAGGATATGGTATATGAACAGAAGAATTTGAGAATATACATTGTGAAATTATGGATGCATGGAAAAATAAGTGCAGCAGATAACTTTAAAAACGATATTTTAAAATTAAAAAGGGTTATCAGAAGTGAGATATGTGATGTGTATAATGCACATTGGAGTTATGAGTATGCACAAGCATGTTTGGAAGTAAATGCAGAGAAAACTGTTATTACAGTACATGATTGGCCAAATGCAGTATGTCCGGCAATAGGGAATTATTATTGGAAAAAAAGAAATATATTAGGAAATAAGGTAATAGAAAGAGGAAAGCTATTTACGGCAGTATCTCCTTACATTAAAGAAAATATTGAAAATGAAAATAAAATGGCGGAAGTATTTTTAACACCAGATTATTTATGTGAAGAGGAACTGCAAGTAATTACAAAAGGTGGAAAAAAGAAAGATGAGAATTTCAGGATAATATGTGTGAATAACGGATTTAATGGAATCAAAAATACTGAAAAGGCTATGGAAGCGTTTCATAAATTTCATAAAGAGAATCCAATGTCAAGTATGAATATGTATGGAGATGGTTACGAATCAGGGGGAAGGGCTTACGCTTGGGCAGAAGATAGAGGATTGCTGGAGGGGATTACTTTTAATGGAAGAGTGGACAGAAAAGAAATTGCAAGTGCATTTCAAAAAGCAGATGTTTTGCTGCATACTTCTCGGGAGGAGTCATTTGGATTAGTATATTTAGAGGCTATGGCGAGTGAAACGTTAATAATTGCCGGAAAGAATGCAGGTGCAACTTCATGGGTGTTGGATGGTGGAAAAGCGGGGGTATTGGTGGATGTAGATGATTTAGAAGATATATATAGAGCACTAAAAAGTGTTAATAATGATGAGAAAAAAAGGGAAGAGCTTATAAGTGATGGGTTAAAAAGAGTAAAAGAAAGTTTTTTGTTTAATTCTGTTGTGAAAAGTTACAAAGAATGCTATAAAAAAATTTGCAACTTTTCAAATGAGTGACGATAGATATTAGGAAGGGTATGTTGAATAGAATAAAAAATATTATAAGGATTAGTTTGTTCAGGAAAATATAGGGGGAAGAGATGCTACCAGAAATATCTGTGATAATGCCTGTCTATAATACGAAGGAAGAATTTTTAAGGGCTGCAATTGAAAGTATATTAGTTCAAACTTTTGAAAACTTTGAACTTATAATAATAGATGATGGTTCGACAGAAGAAACGAAAAAAATAGAAAAAGAGTATAAAGATAAAAGAATTGTTATTATAGAAAATGCAACTAACTTAGGATTAGCCAGAACTCTAAATATAGGGCTGAAAAGTGCAAGAGGGAAATATATTGCCAGGATGGATTCGGATGATATCTCGACTGTTGACAGGTTGGAAATCCAATACAGGTATATGGAAAGGCATGAAGACGTTATAATTGCAGGCGGAGCGGCAAAAATTCTTGGAGATAGAGAAATAATAGGGGTTTTTAGTCGGAGAAGCCAAGAGCAGATAAAAGTAGAATTGTTGTTTAATAATATCAGATTGGTCCATCCCACAGTTATGTTTAGAAGTAGTATGCTTAGAAATCATAATTTATGGTACAATGAAGAAATGGTTACAGAAGATTATGAACTCTGGACCAGGTGTGTATTATACGGAAGAATTGTAAGTATACCTAAATTGTTATTATATTATAGAATTCACGAAGGACAGATAACAACAGAGAAGCGGGAGGAAATCATTCGGGGGACAAATTATACCAGAGTTTTGCAACTTAAAAAATTTAATGTGATATTTTCGGAAAAGGAAATAAGAGATTTTATATTATTAAGAGAATTTAGGAGCGAATCCGGAAATGATATTTTATATAAATTATTAAGAAAAATTCTAGGGGGGGGTATTGCATTATACGATAGAAAGCTTCTAAAAAAGAATTTATGGCTGACATGGTTGATTATTGCCAGGAAAACGCAAGCCAGAGGCGAGAATAATATTTTAAAATATAAAATAACATACAATATTTTGAGACCAGATTATTTGTGGTTTGCAATTCGTTATAAAATTTTAGAAAAGTTGTATTTTAATACTATACAGAGATTATTGGGAGGAAAGTGAGAATGGAGTTAATTTATCAGATTCATAATATTGGTATATTTTTAGATGGACCTGAAGGGGAATGGCGTGAGAGAACACTAAAATTATTAAAGGATCAGTTTGATGGATTTGAGGTTTATTTGAATAAGAAAATAGTGGAGTATAAGTTGATTATAAGAGATTTAGAAAGACTTGTAATACCAAACGATACTATTGTTGTTCCGGAAAATTCTTATTTTTTGCCAGATGGTACTATTTGTTGGTTTGAAAGACATATTGCATATAGAATTGATAAGAATGAAATATATTTTTGGGTTAAGGATGAAACGTGGTTTGCTCCATATTTAATAGAATATTTATTAGAAATGCAAAAAGAAACTTTTGTGCACGGAGCGGGAATATCTGTTGGTGAAGGGAATGCTAAGAGGGGAATTCTTCTCTTGGCATTTGGAGGAATAGGAAAAACCTGTTTTATATCTAAGGCTCTAAGAAAAGAGAATATAAAATTATTAGGTGATGATTTGATTATATTGGATCGTGAGGGATGCCTCAGGTCATATCCCAGACCATTTTGTATTTACAAATATCATAAGAATTTATTTAAGGAATACTTTAGCAATCATAAGTTGGATATTTATTATGTGAAAAATAATCAGTATCTGTTGAGAGGAATTCGAAAGATAAAAAGAAAATTAGGGATGCGTGTTAGGCCAAGTAGTGAATATATGTTGGTTTCGCCAATGAAAATTTTCACTGATGACAAATTGGAAATGGAAAAGGTGCTTTTAAAAGATGCATATATATTGAGAAGAAAGACGGGACTGGATAAAATAGAAGTGACAAAGAGTAACGATATAGAAAAGGCAACTATGTTTGCACAAAACGTTTTGATGCATGAATGGGACATTGGTATGAAGATTTTATATAATAGAAAGGCGGAAAGTTTTGAAAATATTGTATCGTATATGAAAGAAAATTATGATACAATTTATGATTGCTTGAAAAAGGCGCATAATATTTATTTGGTTGATATTCCAGAGAGCATGGATGCGGAGAGCGTTAGTGTTGGATTGACAGAAATTATTGTTGAGGAAAAGAGATGATTATTGTTCGGTTTCAGGGAGGCCTTGGAAATCAAATATCGCAGTATGCTTTTTGCAGACTGCTTCAAAAGCGATACCCGGGTATTACCATAAAAGCTGATCTGGATTTTTATCTACATAATTCCAACCATCAAGGATATGAGCTGGAGAGAGTCTTTGAGGGGATAATTTTGGAAAAAGTAAGTGCAAAAGAGTTTTTGAGAGTTACAGGAAAAATATCAGAGGCTTTTCTCTGTCAAAGAGGTTATGAGAAAAAATTAATAAAGATTATCAATCATTTTTTGCCGTTGAAAAAGGCGAACTGGTTATATCAGAGTATAACAACAAAATATCCGGAAGAAGATATTTATCGGAATTTAAATGTAAAGCGCGATTGGTATCTAGATGGATATTGGCATAATTATAATTATAATGAAATAATGGATCAACTGAGAGAAGAACTTAAATTTGTGAGATTATCAGACTCACAAAATAGAGAATGCGAAAAGCGGATTATCGAAGATGAGAACTCGATAAGTGTACATGTTCGAAAAGGGGATTATGTAGGAAGCATGTATGATATTTTGGGGGTGGATTATTATAAGGAGGCGATAAAAGTTATAAAAAATTGTAGGACTAGCCCCAAATTTTATTTGTTTTCTGATAATATAGAAATGGCAAAGAAAATATGGACGGAAATTAATTGTGAAAATAAGGTGGAGTATATTGTTTGGAATAAGGGCGTAAATAGCTATTACGATATGTATCTTATGAGTTTGTGCCGGGATAATATTATTGCAAATTCGACATTTAGTTATTGGGCAGCTCAGCTTAATAAAAACAGAAAAAAGATAGTTATAAGACCTAAAATGCAAACAGCGGAACGCGAAACCTGGGATGTAGAAAATTGGATAAAAATTTAAATAAAAGAGAAGAATGTGAAATTTTTATGAAGGTGAGAAATATGAATTGAGCGAAAAGCTTATGCTTGTACACAGGTCATAAAAGGTATGAGTTTGAGAGATATGGAGTATAAAAAGAGGTGTTAGATTGAAAAATTATTTGAAAAAATTTATAACTGATCCTGCGGCAAGAGCAGGATATATCAGTAAACTCGACTTTTTATTGTCTGATAAGAGATATTTAAAAAAGAAATTTAGACAAAAATTTGGATATAAATTGAATCTAAAGAATCCTGAGACGTTTAATGAAAAACTTCAGTGGTTAAAAATATATGATCGAAAGCCGGAATATACAAGGATGGTGGACAAGTATGAAGCAAAGAAATTTGTCGCACAAAAAATAGGAGAAGAGTATATTATTCCAACTTTAGGAGTCTGGGACGCTTTTGACGAAATTGATTTTGATGCATTGCCAGATCAGTTTGTTTTGAAATGTACACATGATTCTGGGGGGGTTACTATATGCAGGGATAAGTCAAAACTTGATAGAGAAATAGTGAAAATGGATATGAATGCACGTTTAAAAAGAAATTATTATTGGCCGGGAAGAGAGTGGCCTTATAAAAATGTGCCGCCTCGAATAATAGCAGAAGAGTATCTTGAAAATAACGAAAAAGAAGGCTTACATGATTATAAAGTGTGGTGCTTTAATGGTGAACCTCTTTTTGTACAGTATATATCCGGAAGAGCAGGAAATTGTACATATGAAGGATTTTATGACCGTAATTGGCAATTTCAGAATTTTACTTACCTTAACCCTATGGTTATGTATGCTGTTCCAAAGCCTGGGTGTCTTGATGAACTATTGGAGCTGTCAAAAAAGTTGTCAAAAGATACTTCATTTTTAAGATGTGATTTTTACATTTTACCGGATGGACAGATAAAGTTTGGTGAGATGACGTTTTATCCAATGTGTGGTATGGAGCATTGGCATCCGGAGAAAATGGACAGGACCTTGGGGGATAAAATTGTGATAAAGTAAAGAATAGGGTGTAAATATAAATTCTACAGAAATTTTATAATTGTAAATGAAGGTATTAGATATGAATTTTATGATGGCTTTTGGATGGGCGAGTATTATGTTGCTGGTAGGAGTATTTTTACGAGCTAAGATTGCCTTTTTGAAAAATATGCTTGTTCCGGCAAGTGTGATTGCTGGAATTTTGGGGATTGTTTTTGTTAATATTATGAATGGAACAGATGTCAATATAGGCACGGATATGGATATGTTTACTCAAATTGTAAATCATTTATTTACTGTTTCGTTTATATCAATTAGTCTGACCAGTACGTCGGGAACTAACCGCGCTAAGAATATTTTTGCAGGGGCAGTTGGCATGGGATTTGTGTGGTGCTTTTTATATGCTTTGACTCCACTGCTTTCATTTGGTATTGTTTATATTTTAGGGAAGTCTGTAAGAATGGATGGTATTTATGGTATGTTGATTCAGTTCGCATTTTGTCAAGGGCCCGGACAATCGGCAGCTTATGGAATGATATTTGAACAATATGGGTGGGAACATGCAGCCATGGTGGCAATTGCTTTCTCAGCTATTGGATTTGTAGTAGCGTTTCTTGTAGGAATTCCGGCTGCGAAAGCAGGTATAAAGCGCGGACTTGCAAAAAACTGCCTAAAAATGGATAATGCGGTTTTGAAGGGGTATTTTAATAGGGAAGAACAGCCGGAAACAGGAATAAAAGATACTACCTGCAACAGCAATATTGAAACATTGACATTTCACTTCGCAATCATCGGCTTATGTTATATATTGGCTACAGGAATTGCGTCTGTTCTTTCGCATTTGCCTGGATTTTTCGGTGCATCCATGAGTAGTATGATGTTTATGAATGGAATGTATGCGGCTTATATTGTAAAATGGATTATTAAAAAATTAAAACTGGATTTCCTTATGGAAAATGTGCTTCAAAATAAGATTACGGGATGGACAGCGGATTACCTTGTGGTATGTGCATTTATGTCAGTTTCTATAAAAATGATTCGTGCATGGCTTATGCCGATTTTGGTGGTTGCTGTGAGTATGACGATTGTTACTGCTGGTGTTTGCTTCTATTTTGGGCAACGTTTTGGCGGAAGCAATGATTTTGAGAGAATGGTTGGTATGTATGGGATGTGTACTGGGACTGTTCCTAGTGGGATTGCTTTGGTGCGCATTGTAGATCCTGAATTCAGAACATCTACAGGTATTGAACTGGGAGCGTGTAATCTGGTTATGCTCGCCAGTACACCGGTATATCTTTTGATCTTGGCTTATGCTTCCGGCAGTCTTGGCATTAATATTGTGCTTTTTGGGCTCTTTCTATGTGCGGTTGTATACCTTGGATTTTTAAAAATATGTGGTTTGTGGGGTAAAAGTTCTTTTAGTTGGCGTTAGATAGGGGAACACAATATGAAAAAAATTTATTTTAATGGTAAAATATTGACGATGAGTCATAGAAATGGGGAAAAAGCAGTTGAACAGGCACCGAAAGCTGTGTTGGTTCAGGATGGTGTAATTACTGGGGTTGGCAGTGAGCAGGAGGTTTTTGGATTGGCGCCTAATGCTTTGAAGTATGACTTGAGAGGGAAATGCCTGATGCCATCTTTTATTGATGCCCACAGTCATTTTGTTATGAGCGGGCAGATGGCATTCTGCGCGGATTTGTCAGAGTGTGAATCTTATGAGGATATTATTTATGTATTGAAATGTTATATTGAGAAACGGCAGATAGGGGAAAATCAGGTGGTGTTAGGATTTGGTTATGACCATAATTTTTTGCAGGAAGGCAGTCATCCGGATAGGTATATTTTGGATCAGGTCAGTACAAAGATCCCCATATTTGTATTGCATGTATCAGCCCATTTAGGTTGCGCTAATAGTACAGCACTTGCTTTTGCACACATTACATCATCTACGCCCGATCCGGCTGGCGGCGTGATTGGGAGGCTTGCAGGCAGCAAAGAACCGAGTGGTTATTTGGAAGAGGCTGGAGTGCAGCTTTTTCTGATGGCGGTGGCATCGATGGTAAACGTTTCCGGCGAAGAAATAATGAAACGTGCGCAGGAAGCGTATCTGGAAAACGGTGTTACCACAGCGCAGGATGGGGCTTCATCAAAAAATGAGATACAGATACTAAAGCAGATGGCAGACTCAGGTATGCTGTTGATGGATGTGGTTGCCTATCCTATGATATCTGGAGATGGGCAGGAAATTATCGCGGAAAATCTTCAGTTATTTCAAAAGTATAAAGAACATTTAAAGATAGGTGGCTATAAACTGATTCTTGACGGATCACCTCAAGGGCGTTCCGCATGGTTATCTGAACCGTATTTGGGTGGGGAGGAAGGGTATTGCGGATATCCATGGATGAGTGATGCAGCGGTAGAAAAATATGTACAAAGCGCTTTGTCTGAACGTCGTCAGATTTTGGTTCATTGCAATGGGGATGCTGCAAGTGAACAGTTTTTAAACGCATATGAGAAAGCTGTCAATACAACCGGTATTCAGGATAATTTACGTCCGGTTATGATTCATTGCCAGACAGTGAGGAATGATCAGTTGGAGCGGATGGTGCGGCTTCATATGATTGCGTCAATCTTTGTGGGACATGTATGGTATTGGGGGGATGTACATAAAAAAAATCTGGGTACAAAAAGAGGTGATCATATCAGCCCTGTAAAAGATGCTCTCGAATTGGGGGTTCGTGTGAATTTTCATCAGGATACTCCTGTAACAAAGCCTAACATGCTGCATTCCGTTTGGTGTGCGGTAAACAGATTGAGCCGTAGCGGAGATGTTATAGGCGCTGAGCAGAAAATTTCTGTGTATGACGCACTCAAGGCTGTGACGATAGAAGCGGCTTATGAGTACTTTGAGGAGGATTTCAAGGGGACAATTGAAGTTGGTAAACGTGCAGATTTAATTATTTTGGACCAGTCGCCGTTAGAAGTAGAACCAATGAAGATTAAAGATATTAGAGTGCTTGAAACGATCAAGGATGGAGAGACGGTTTATGCAATATGATGTACAAGTATAACGTCTATTTTTGTCATATAAAAGGAAAAACAGATGAATTTGGAAAAAGGAGTTATTAAAAAGAGAAATATCAGTGTGTACGAATATGAAAGGATTTGAGGAAATCAGCAATGCGACCAGAAATATCTGTGATAATGCCTGTTTATAATGTTAAGGAAGAATTCCTCCGAGCGGCTATAGAGAGTATATTGATCCAGACATTTAGAAACTTTGAACTGATAATAATAGATGATGGCTCAACAGAGGAGACTAAAAAAATAGAGAGGGATTATGATGATGAAAGAATTGTTATTATAGAAAACGGAATTAACATGGGACTGCCTAAAACTTTGAATATAGGATTAAAAAACGCGAAGGGAAAATATATTGCCCGAATGGATTCGGATGATATTTCAGTGGAAAACAGATTAGAAATTCAATATAACTATATGGAACGACACAAAAATGTTATAGTTGCCGGCGGAGCAGCAAAGATACTTGGGAGTAAAGAAATAAGAGGTATATTTAGTAAAAGAAAAAAGGAACAGATACAGATGGAGTTATTGTTTAATAATATTAATTTAGTACATCCTACGGTTATGTTTAGAAGTAGTGTTTTGAAAAATAATAATTTGTTGTATAATGAAAAATATAATAATTCTCAAGACTATGAATTTTGGACAAGATGTATAGAATATGGAGAAATGGTGAGTATCCCCAAATTATTATTGTACTACAGAGTTCATGAGAAGCAAATAACAACAGAAAAAAAGGATATGGTTAGTGCTTATACTAATAGTATTAGAATTTCACAGTTGAAGAAATTTAATGGAGAGTTTTCTGAAAAAGAAATAGAAGAGTTTATTTTATTAAAGGAATTTAGAACGGGGGAAGGAATTGGTTTTTTATATAAATTACTAAAGAAAATATTGAGTATAGCGCCTGAGATGTATGATAAGGAACTTTTGAAAAAAAATATATGGTTAATATGGCTGATTATTGCAAAAAAGAATGGGATTAAAGATAAAGAGAATATGTTCAGATATTTGATAACATATAATATGTTTCGACTTGACTATTTATGGTTTGCAATTAGATATAAAATATTAGAGAAGATTTATGCAGATATACTAAAAAGGAAATTAGGGGAGATCAAATGATCATTGTCAAGTTTCAAGGGGGACTCGGAAATCAAATATCACAGTATGCTTTTTGCAGGCGTCTGCAGCATTATTATCCGGAAGCCGTTATAAAAGCCGATTTGGATTTTTATATATATAATCATGATCATCAGGGATTTGAGCTGGATAAAGTTTTTGCGGGGATATTATTAGAAAGGGCATCGGTAAAGGATATTTTAAAAGTTACAGGGAAGATATCGGCCTCAGTTTATTCAACAAAAAGATGTTGTCGTAGGGCAATAAGAGGGATTAATCGTTTCTTACCAACAAAAGATGAAAATAGGCTGCGTCAAAATACAATAACAAAATATCCGGAAGAGAACATTTATTGGAATTTAGATTTGAAGCAGGACTGGTATTTAGATGGTTATTGGCACAGTTATAATTATAATGAGATAATGGATGAGTTAAGGGAAGAATTAAATTTTGTAAGATTGATAGATGAAAAGAATAAAAGTTGTGAAAGACGGATCTTGGAAGATGAAAATTCAGTGAGTATACATATAAGGCGGGGGGATTATGTAGACAGTATATATGATATAGTGGATGTGGACTATTATAGTAGAGCGGTACAAATAATTAATTCCCAAATATCTGATCCTAAATTTTATTTATTTTCTGACGAAATTGGAGATGCGGAAAAATTGTTAAATGAAATAGGTGGTCTCCGGAAAGTAGAATGTGTTTCTTGGAATAGCGCAAAAAATAGTTACTATGATATGTATCTTATGAGTCTTTGCAAACATAATATCATTGCAAATTCTACGTTCAGTTATTGGGCGGCACAACTGAATAAAAATAAGAATAAAATAGTTATTTGGCCTAAGTTGCAAACAACAGAAAGAGAATCATGGGATGTTGAAGGCTGGGTGAAAATTTAGAAATAGTAGAGTGAGTTAAAATTTATTATTGGAGAATTATATCATCAAAAATTATTTAGTTTATATGATGTGGATAAGGATTCTATTTTTAAGATTATCATCAAAAGGAAGGACGAAGAAATGAAGTTTTTATTGATTTTTATAGATATGTTAAGACCAAATTTGTTAAATGTTTATGATAATAAAAATAGGGAAAATAGAATAGATAAGCAGTTGAAAATGTGGGGGGGTACAGTATATACGAACAGCTATACGCCTGCGCCAGATACACCGAGAAGTAACGGATGCTTATGGACATCAAGGTATCCTAAAGACAATGGATGTGATAATAGGCTTAAATATCCCTATTTTTTTAAAAAAGAGGATTGTGTAGATTTGTTGACTTTATTGAAAAAAGAAGGGTATCAGTTTAATATATATGCTCATGAGGCAACCGGGAAAATAGGAGAATTTCCAATAAGCGTATCGGAGATAGACAATTATTCTGGCGACGTAAAATTAGAAGAATACTTAAAAACACTAACTATAGAAAAAGATTCTTTTACTTATTTTTGTTTAGAAGATTTCCATAAGGTTGTTACTAACTGCTATGCACAAAAAAAGTACATTGATTTAGGATATGAAAAAATAGGAGGGGCGTTAGAATTAATTCAAAGATATCTTGATATTGATACATTTGATTTGACGATTTTGTTTTCGGATCATGGATTTAAGTTTAGAGACGAACCATATTGGAATGATTATAATTATCAATTAAATAATGATCGAATTCAGATATTTATGATGACTCACAGAAAGAATGAGAGAGAGATAAAATATAATTATAAATTGTCGACGATCATGGATATATATCCTACTATATGTAATTATGCTCAAATAGATATTCGACATGAAATAGAAGGTATAGATTTATTTGAGAGAAAAGAATATTCCAGTTTTTTTATTGAAGATCATAAAACTTTTAATGCAGAACTGGGGCAGACAATAGAATTTTGGGCAGTTGTAAATAAAAAAGGACGAGCCTGTGTTAACTGTGATAAAAGCTGGGTGGCGGATTACGAAATGACGGAGGAGGAAAAGAAGGAGTATGAAGATATTTTGACTAATAAAGCAAGCTGTTTTGCAGAGAATACAAAAATGCGGACTATACAAAGATATTATGATGAATGTTTGAATTCATATGCTCAATATTATGATGGAGAATTGCGGACTATTAAAAAGCCGCTGAATGAAAGGTTTAGAGGCTGTATTTTACAGGGAATAAAAAAATTAAAGAGGTTGAAACATAAAAGATAAGAAAAATATGGAGGAATGCAGATGAAAATAAGAGGGGTTAAAAAGAGATTAATAGATTTTTTATGTGGAGAAGCAAGTAATGAAAAGGTTAGAAATAATTGGATCAGCGGTCAGCTTGCAAAGCTGGAGGAAGGAAATAAAATACTAGATGCGGGAGCGGGAGAGCTGAGATGGAAAGAAGCATGTAGTCATCTAAGGTATGTATCACAAGACTTTTGCGGATATAATGGTGCAGGAAATACAGAAGGACTGCAAACAGGGCAATGGAATACGGAGAAAATAGATATTGTATCTGATATTATTAATATACCAGTTGCGGACAATTCGTTTGATGCTATTTTATGTTCTGAAGTATTAGAGCATATTCCGTACCCGGAAAAAGCAATAAAAGAGTTTTCACGAATTTTGAACCCGGGGGGGGTACTGCTACTTACGGCGCCGTTTGGTAGTTTAACGCATTTTGCACCATATCATTTTGCATCAGGATTTAATAAATACTGGTATGAAAAATGCCTTATGGATTATGGTTTTCAGATAGAAACAATAGAGCAAAATGGAGGATATTTTGACTATCTTCGTCAGGAGATAATGAGGGTGCCATCTATTAGTGAGAGATATATAGCAAAGCCATCATTTTTGGCGAGAGTATGTTGCATTATTATGGTGAGTATTTTAGAAAGAATGGCCAGGAAGGATAAGGATTCGGGAGAATTATTAACGTTTGGATATATGGTTCGTGCTGTAAAACTATAGAGGAAAAATGGCCTGTTAATCCTCTGGTGTGAAAGGAATGATGTTAGAAAACAAAAACCATTTGCGATGGAAGAATGGGGAATATAAAAAATGAAAATTATTTATATTACAGATATTCATGAAATGAAATATGAACGATTATCTGGAGAAAGTTATTTGTTTTTGCATGGAGGAATTAATGGTCAAGAAATTTCTGTAAGGTATTTGGAGGAAAAGGGATGGGATGTATTACCTTATTATCAAGGGACTAATTTAAAAGAGGCAGATGCAATTCGGTTTTGTGATCATAAGTGTTTTTATGAAGGATGGAAGTTGTTGAGGGCGGAAGGTGTTTTGAATAGAAGTATTTGTGAACTTAAAGAATCAAATGTAGTAGATAGAAAATGCGGAAAAAGAGTTTTAAAAAAGATAAAAAATGCATTTCCATTTTTTCTTACATATGTTGATGATATAGTTGATAATAAGAAATTTTTTAAAACATGGCTCAATCATGATGAAAGAACATTTGTATATAAAGAAAGAGAAGAATTTTATAAGAGAGGATTAGCTGCTATAATTTGTACGAATGTAGTGTATAAAGAAGAAGATGGGGAACTGTATACAACGCGTAAAACAATAATTGAATTTTTTGAAAATCATTTGGAATATAAATTTGGATTATATGGTCGTTATTGGGATGGATATAGAAACTGGAGAGGGATTGTTAAAGAAAAATCGGATGTATATGGAAAATATAAATTTGCTTTTTGTTTGGAAAATAGCAGAGTAAATGGATATATTACAGAGAAAATATTTGATTGCTTTCAAGAAGGTATTGTGCCAATTTATGGGGGGGCATATAATGTGAAAAGCTATATACCAGAAGAATGCTTTATAGACTTCTAGTGTGCCGACACGTTGATATTTAGATTTACTACTGCCTCTTTAGGCAGTAGTAAATCTGGGATACAAAGAACTAAGCTTTATCCGGGCATCGTTTGTCCGGAAATGCCAGTTGACTTTTGCCGCGGATGTATTCCTTTCCGCTTCCCATGCTGATAATTCACTGCGTAATAAGTCTATTTCAGCAATACGGCGTGAAAGGCACTGCCTGGTCATTACATTCAGCTCAATTTCAGCAATGTCCAGCCAGCTCCCATGTTTCGGGGTATAATGTATTTCCAGCCTTTTCAGAATGCGTCTTGCTTCTTCCGGCGGATAACGTTTATACAGGGAAGAAGGCTTGTGTGTATTGAGGTTATCCATTACAAGGATAATCTTTTCTGCATCCGGATACATGACATCTGCAAGGTATTTGATTTCCTCTGCCCAGTCAAAGG
>OFHA01001566.1_pt1 | contig 15373 bp, 11 predicted proteins | sample 1521891 | NCBI WGS metagenome assembly OFHA01 (sample SAMEA3504089, study PRJEB24116) | mouse gut metagenome | biome: mouse gut; feature: mouse-associated habitat; material: faeces | place: Denmark | collected 2011
TTTTAATGGTTCGGCCCCGCAGGGAGGCTTGTATCCGCCTGCGGCTCCAAGACCTGCGGATATCCCTGCACATTTTAAAGCAGATTGTCCGGATTGGAATTCCCTCCGCCTTGCAGATGGCAATTACCTCCTTTTCAAATGTATTCGTTCAGTCCTATATTAACGTATTCGGTCTGGACTGTATGTCCGGCTGGACCTCCTGTACCAAGATCGACCAATTTCTACTCCTTCCGGTGCAGTCTCTGGCGCTAGCCGCCACTACCTTCGTAGGACAAAATCTAGGTACCGGCCAAGTGGAGCGAGCCAAAAAAGGCACTCGGTATGCCCTCTTTCTGTCTTGGGGCATCGCGCTTGGGCTGGCCGCGCTGGTTGTACCCACCGCCCCTTGGTTGGTAGCCTTCTTCAATGACAAACCCGAGGTGGTGGAATACGGCGTCATGTTCCTTCGTCTGCTCTGCCCCTGTTACCTGCTGGTGTGCATCAATCAAATCTACGCCGGTTCTCTGCGCGGAGCGGGGATCAGTCAAGTGCCAACTTATATCATGCTGTTCTCTTTTGTCGTATTTCGTCAAATTTACCTCTATATTCTCACCAATTTCATCACCAATACCCCGCTCCCGGTCGCCGCAGGCTATCCTTTGGGCTGGCTGATCTGTAGCATCCTCACCTTGGTCTATTACAGCCGGGTAGATCTGGCCGGTAAGCGGGTGGTTGACGACCCCACATCTATGCCGGAAAAGACATAAAAAAGAGCGCCTACGCGCTCTTTTTTTATAGATTAAGGACGAAGCCGGAAACGCTGGACAGAGGCCGTCAACGCTGCTGCCTGACTGTGGAGCTCTTCAGCCGAGGAGGCTGACTCCTGTGCCGTGGCTGCGTTGGTCTGTATTACGCCAGAAATCAGTTCCATGCCCTCGGTCAGCTGCTTCAAAGACATAGCCTGCGCTTGTGCGGACTGGGCAATCTGTTCCACCAATTCCTCAGACTGCTGAGAACTGTTTACGACATTGGTAAGTGCCTTGGTGGTCTCTTCCGACAAGGATGTACCGTATTGGACCAGCTGAACTGAGGCGGCAATCAATTCTGTGATATCCTTGGCAGACTCTGAGCTCTTACTCGCCAGCCGCTGGACTTCATCCGCCACAACGGCAAAGCCCTTTCCTGCCGCCCCGGCCCGGGCCGCCTCTACCGAGGCGTTCAAGGCCAGAATATTGGTCTGGAAGGAGATATCCTCAATCGCCTTGGTGATACCGCTGATCTGATTGGAAGAGGCGGCAATATCCGCAATGGCAGAGGTCAGCTCCTTCATCTTCGTACTGCACATCTTCAGCTGTTCCCCGGCTTCTGCCGCAAACTTCCGGGCCTCCGCCGCATCTTCCGAGGTACGGCTGACCTGACCGGAGATATCCTGAATACCAGCGGACAGTTCTTCGACTGTGGACGCCTGCTGCACAGCTCCCTCTGACAAGGTCTGTGCGCCAGCCGCCACCCGCTGCGACTCTTCCGATACCTCCTGAGCGGTCTGGCTGATACTGCGCAGTGCCTCATTTAACGAATCCAAAATCTGACGCATGGCATTTTGAATCGGCAGAAATTCGCCGCGATAGTCGTTGCCGATCGAAAGATCCATGGATCCCTGTGCCATTTGCGATAATGTATGATCGATATCCTGAATGTATTTTTTTAATTCCTGCTTTGTCTCATGGATGGATGCGACAAGCATTCCGATTTCAGAAGTATCTGGTTCCAGAGAAAACGCAGCGGACAGATTCCCGTTTGAGATTTCTCCCATCTGATCACGGACGGCTACAACAGGCCGCATTACCCGTTTGTTTGTAACGAACATAATCATCAGCTGAATGATTGCAATCAGAAACAGGGTAGCGGACATTACCACCCGAATGAAAGCAGCCTGCCCGTTCAGGTCATCCAGGCGAGCCTTTGTTCTTGTATCCAGCGCGGTCAGAAATTGTTCTTTCAGGGCGCTGATCTGTGCAATGGCACTGTTGTAATCGGTTCCGTTTACATAATTGATGGCACTTTCCCGATCGCCGGCAGTTACCTGATTCATGGCTTTTTCTTCCAATGGAACAAGTTCGTTGGACAAGGCGAACATATCGTCGATCATGTGCTGTTCGTCTTCAGTAATTCCGATTTCCTGCATGGCCGCAACGCCAAGGTCCCGATTTTTTAACTCGTTGACTTCTTTCCAGTAGTTATCATAGTGTTCCTGTATGCCGGTTGCTGCAAAAGCACGGACTTCATTGGTCAGGTATGCGGAACCGTTCATAAAACGGTTGGCATTATAAGTCAGGTTAAACCGTTCTTCATTCGCGCTGTTTAACAAGGTACGTATGTGGCTGTTTGAAAACAGAGCGAAACCCATAAAGATCAGGGCGAGAATAGATATCCCGTTTAGAATCATGGTCAGTGTGGATTGGTTCATTGCTTTTTTCATGTTTGTCTGCTCCTTCCGGTATACCCTGTCTGCTCCTGACCGGGGAAGGCAGAGTAAAATATCTCATGGTGATATTACATAGTTTACAGGATATTCGCGGAAATTTCAATTTATTTTGAGACTTTTTTGTTTATCTTTGGCCTGCGCGCAGCCGATGAATAAGGTCTTCTTTTTTATTCATTGTGTAAAATATGAAACACGGCACACATAGCGCTGTCAGACATCCGATCAGCCCGGGTATCAGAAATGTCTGCGGATAAAACCGGTAGTGAAAATACCGGATGTCAGACAGAGAGACCATCATATAATATGCGACTGGCAGACTGAAAAGGATGCCGCAAATCCATGCTGTCAGCATATAATAACCGCCTTCTGCGATCAGCATTCCATATACCTGACGGGTTCCCATTCCCATGCTCTGCATAACAGCCAGCTCATGACGTCTGTCATAAATGCTGCTGTACAGGACATTTATGAAATTCATAAGTCCTATGACGCCAAGAATGGAGCTGACGGCAATGCCAAGCAAAAGAAATCCTTCTGAAAATCCCTGAAATTGTTTTCGAAAGGTCGATTTGGACTGATAGGCAAATTCACGTCCGCTGTCTGCCAGATCGGATAACTGATTTTCCCATTGCGGCTGGCATTCTTTTGTGACATCGAAGGCATACATATAGTAATCCTGTGACTGCATCTGCATCATCCATTCCTGTGACGGCAGATATAGTTCGACGCTGTCTGCGTAGCGATGCCGGACTGTGTAGTCGTATGGCAGTTCACTGACAGCCATTACGGTATATTCTACAATCCTGCCGCCGACAGGCAGTTTCAGTTTGTCGCCGGGTTCATAGCAGCTTTCGTTATCGGCACTTTGAAAGAAACCGCTGACTACGATATAATTACCTGTCTGAAATTTTTCCGGATCCAGAGTACCGTTTGTGGCAGTCATCTGGCTGAAAATATAATCGTCCAGTCCGTAAACGAGCGTGTTGTGCATTACGCCGTCCTCATAAAAATAATCTTCTCCTGCGATCTCCAGAAGTTTTTGATATGCTTTGTCGTCCAGAGGAACATCCAGCTCACACATACATGCGCCGCCGGACTGGGTAATACCGTCGGCCTGTTTTAATGTCTGCAACAGGACTGCGTCGATTGCCGATGGATCAGGTTCCATCCGGTTAAAATAGCTGCTTCCTCCTACAATGAAATCATTACGGATTGCATTTTGTAAATAGATATCCATATCCAACCCCCTGGACATGGTGTAGAAAAAAGATGCCAGTACGATGCAAATCATAACAGAGCAGATAATGCAAACGCTTTTCAGGCGTTCCCTTGTAACATTTTTCCATGCCATCACCCATATTTTGTGGCCATTTCTGGAAAATTTTTTCTTTCCGGATGTTACCGATACATATCTTTTGGCCTGAATCGGAGACATTTCCGCTGCCATACGGGCAGGTTTCCGGCAGCTGATGCGTACGGTGACGTAAGCAAATACCGCGGCGGAGACAAACATCAGAGGACCCGGGATATCCCGGATGTCTATGGTGATAAACGGCTGCATGATTTTTGGGAGAAAACTTCTGACAAGCAAAAAACCGGATGCTAATCCGACAGGGATGGAAAACAGGCACAAAACATCTGATTTTATGCGAATCATCCGGCGTATCTCTTTTTTCGTAAACCCCAGCGTTGACAGAGAGCCGTAAAACCGGGTATCCTGCATTACGGAAATATAAAAAATATTGCTGATAATAAAATAAGCGCAGCACATAATTAAAAACAATACGAATACTATGGCAGCGGCAATACCCGGATCTGTTTGCGAATTGTCAGCATAAGCAGGATTTAGGAACCATGTATGGTCCTGTACGCCTGTTTGTGTGACAAATTGTTCCATTTTTTTATCTATATGGGAAGTGTCTGGAAACATGACTTCCACAACTCTTTTTCCGAGCATGGAATCCCTGTTTTCCTCGCCGGATACCTGTAAAAGCTCCTCTTCAAAAAATGCCTGTGATACAAACAACACTTCATTGGAAGTCGGCTTTTTTTCATAGGCGCCGCTTACGATAAAATCGCCTTCTTTGCGCGTTCCATTTATTTCGTACCGCAAATGAATGGGTGTTCCTTCTGCGGAAGAATCCGAAGGCATGTTTTTGCTGGTCAGAAGCTGCTGTGAAAGCGCTACTTCGTATTTTTCCGAAGGCATCCTGCCCCAGGACAGACCAAAATTCATCCATTTGGCAATGGTATCTTCACTATACTCTATTTCGACCACTTCATCCTGCGTTTCTTCTTTTAAAAACCCCAGATGCTGATAGCAGCTGATATCAGAAATGTCGGGATTTTGCTTCATTGTCTCATATTGTTCGTCCGTTACTTCGGCAACTGCTCCATGCGCAGTCCAGGAAGCGTTTTCCATCACGACTTTTCTTATGCTGTCTTTAAAATAGAAAATAGCAGAAAATGCCGTCGTAAATAAAACGGTAGTCAAAATGACGGACACAATCATGCAGATTGTCTGCGCTTTGCTTTCCAACAGTTTTTTTACAGCCAGTTTTCTGCATAAATACTGTATATTTTGTTTCATCGCATTCACCTTTCCTGTCTTACGCTGCCGTCTTTGATAATAATTCTTCGATCGCATAGTTTTGCAATTTGCATGTTATGTGTGACAAGGACTGTGGTATGCTGAAACTGCCTGCAAAGCGCAGCAAGCAGCTTTACGACGATGACAGTGTTTTTGCTGTCCAGATTACCGGTCGGCTCGTCTGCCAGAATCAGGTCCGGTTGATGTATCAGCGCGCGGATAATTGCGACACGTTGTTGTTCTCCTCCGGATAATTGCGAAGGAAGACAATATTTTTTTTCTGTTAAATGTAATTTATCCAGTAAAAAGTTGATTGTTTTCTCATTCGCCGGTTTATGCCCCAGTTGTAATGGCAGCATAATATTTTCGTAAACATTTAATACCTGAATCAGGTTGTAATCCTGAAAAATGAAGCCGATATGTTCTCTGCGGTACAGGGTACGCTGTTCTGCTTTCATATTTGAGATCTCTTTGTTATGTATAAAAATTCGTCCGCTGTCCGGCGAATCCAGCGCTCCAAGAAGATTCATCAGCGTGGTTTTACCGCTTCCGGAATCTCCGGTTATTGCGGCGAGTTCTCCTTTTTCAACGGTAAAACTGATGTGATTGAATACCTGGCTGGTTATTTCTCCATTATGGTATGATTTTGACACGTCATCGACATAAATCATCGGTTTGTCTGCCATATGTTCCACCTGCTTTCTTTATTATTTGTTGTTTTTAAAAGAGTTGCCTATAGCGTTAGTCACGATGTGTTCTTGTGGTGAGATAAGATAATAGATTTTTCCGGATTCTTTCCTCAAGGTCGCAAAACGCAGTTTAAATAAATCAATAATCAGATCCATTGACACTATTATATAAAAATTATCATTACATTTAATTTTTTTATGTTATTTGGGTATGAAATTTATTTTCATTGTAGCTGCCTTTTCTGTATAGTTTTTGATAATAAGCATTTGAGTTTATTAAATCCTGATGTTTGCCTTTGTCAATACATTTTCCGTTATTCAATACAAAAATACAATCTGCATCCGTAATGGAATTTAATCTGTGCGTAATAAGAATAATTGTTTTAGTACATGACAGTTTCTTTATATTGTCCCAAATCTTTTTTTCTATAAAAGAGTCTAAAGCAGATGTTGCTTCGTCTAAAATCAATATAGGCGTATCTCGAAGAAACGCTCTTGCGAGACAGATTCGCTGTTTTTCACCTCCGGATAATTTCATACCTTTTTCTCCAATTAGCGTATCATATCCAGCTGGTAAAGACAATATAAAATCATGTATACAGGCTGCATTTGCAGCTTTCATGACAGCGCTATTATCCTTAGCAGATCCCAGTGCAATGTTGTTGAATATGGTATCATTAAATAAATACATATCCTGGCTTACGACAGTAATTTGCTCTCGAAGATATTCAATATCATATTCCTCAATGTTTGTATCATTTATTTTTATAACACCATTTTGAACATTCCAAAAGCGGTAAAGTAGTGATACAATCGTAGATTTTCCAGTGCCACTTTCTCCGACTACTACATTTATGCTATTTGGCGAAAAATTTAAATTGGTTTCTTTCAACACATGATTTTTTTTATATGAAAAATCTACCTGCTGAAATGAAATATTGTTGCAATTTTCTCTAATTCCTATTTCCCTTTTGTCTTTTTGTTTTAATCCAGGAAAATCCAGAAATTGATATACTTTTTGCAACGATACTTTTCTTGTCTGGAATTCTATAAGAACAGCAGATACTTCGAATAATGGTATTGCTAATTTAGATGAATACATATTAAAAGCCATAAATCCACCTATTGTCAGATTTCCTGTGACAATCTTTATTCCACCATACAAAAGAACTATGATATTAATCAAAGCGGATAAAAATTTTAATATACCATCATTTTTAGCGTATACTAATTCAATTTCCAAGTCATTTTGGGTAAATTCTTTTATATGATGGTAGTATTTTTTTGCGAAAAAATGTTCTCCTTTGCTATACAGCATAGCCATTGTATTTGATACCATATCTTCAAGTAATCCGGTAATTCTTCCATAACTCTCCCTATACTTTGTGACTTTCTTTTTCTGAATATCTTGAAAGTATTTTTGAGAAAAGTAGACAGATGGAAGGACAATAACCATAATTAACAGGAGATCCCATTGAAGATATAATAAAAAACAAAACATGCATATAGCCAGAATAATGTCTGATATGAATTGAAATACTGTTTTTGAGACAAATCCTTTAATATTTGAAATATCCTGAAAAAGGGTAGTAAACATTTCTCCATTAGAAGTATTACTATAATATGTTCCACTCATTTCCAATAAATGGTGGATACATTTTTTCTGAAAATAAGTATAAATATGATTACCAAATTTGCAATATAATTTATTTAAAAAATAATTCAGGATAGAATCAAGTAAAGTAAATAATAGTATTCCTAATCCTAAATAAAATATGTAATCTATTTTATGAGCTGGTATGGCATAGTCCAGTACTTTGATCATAAGAATGGGCGGCACCAATTCAACAATGATCTTTAATAAAGACAAAAAGACTATAATTAGAATAGTTTTTCTGTTTTCTTTAATCAAAAGATCTTTATAAAATCGTTGTACATATTTATATTTTAGGGTTTGCCCGTTATGTATTTTTGTAGGTTTGTATATTAAAAACATTTTATTTTCTCCATATAGGTGTTATCTTTTTTAATAATTGTTATTTTATATCAGATTTCGTTTAACAAACTGTTTAAACATTTCGTAATTATAAAAATCTTCAAGATAAATATGTTTCAGATCAAATTTACATAGAAATATATCTTCTAAGAGGTGAATAATCCTAATCGCTTTCATTGCGTTTAATAATAAAGGAGCAGATAGCCAGTCTTGCTTGTATAAAATAGATTTATCCTGAATCTTGAATACCTCAGTCAATGCATTATCTACTTTATTTGCATTACAATAAAACTTTTCATCCAGCTCTTTCGAATTCTGAATGTCTGATTCCCTTTTAAGAGACGTATTGATTTCCTGTATTTTTTTATCTGCATGATATTTGAGTAACTCCATATCAAATTTTTGTGTATTATCATTATAACAGTGAATTAAATGACTTGTAAAAAGTGCTGCCGCTTTACTATTGCCATCAAAAAAACGGTACCACTTATCACCGCATTGAACTAACATTGGAGAATTATCTGCAATTCCTTGCATTAATTTGTCATTAAAACGGTAAAAGCTGCTATTTCTAAAAAATTGGCCACGTACAACTATCACACCATTTACCTGTTCTAACGCCGTTGTATTGAATTTGTTTGAATATGAAGTAACTATTTTTATTCCCTTTTTTAATAATTTATTACAAATATTTCTTAATTGATCATGAATAATGTTGGTTGAAACACTAAGACTCATATGAATGACACTTAAATCAAAGGTATCAAGAAATTCTAAAGCACTGATTAGTGTTTTTGTGTTTGCAGCAAGAGTTTGGTCGAATATTCTGGCTGAAATTATCTCAATTTCTCTTTCAGAAAAGTTTTCAATTGTCTTAGCAACCATGGTACCATGTCCATTTATATCTCCAGTGTAATGATTTGGACAGTTAGTAAAATTTTTTTGTTGAATTTGATTCTTTAGTGCAGTGCAGTTAATCCCACTATCAATAATTCCGATTCTCATGTATTTCTCCTTTTAACTATAAATGGGCAAATAATGTGATTAAAGTTCCGATTTGAATCATATACATCTTATGTATCATGAAATAGTATAAATTAAATAATGGTCAAATAATTATGTTTTGCCCATTTACAGTTAAATAGTTCTATGACGGATACTAATGGATAATAAAAATTATTTTATCGTTCTGGAGTTATCCATGCGTCATAATCAATTTTACATCCAAGATCTTTCATTCCTGGCAGTACCCAGGATACCTTATGTTTGCAGTCGTGCATGCAATCACCAGTAACTTCACCATTTACAACCAACTCTTCATCATTAATAAAATCTGTAATTTTTTGCATATCATTTTCCTCCTGATTTCTTAAATTATATTTAAAAGACTAAATACCAGTCATAGAACTGCATACTCTATATTTAACATTTTCAATCTGGCACATTAGTTCAGATGGCAAATGATAATCTCCAGAGTTCAATTTATTTAAGTATTTGCATCTTGTTGCCAGGCAATATTTTATATATGTGCATCCGTTACATGCTGAATTATTAGTAGAATATAGATTCTTCAATTGGTCTGTATTAATAGGGGATTTTTCACATATATTTCCAAGTCTGTATTGTTTTAAACCGCACACATATGAACAAGGATAAATATCTCCATTTGGCAGAATATCAAACTTTGTTATTCCTCCACTGCACAGACCTTTTTGCTTAATTTCTGATTTATTTGTCATAGCAATCATTACATCTGTTCGGTTGATATATCTGGACTTAACTTTCATGAGTTCGTTTTCCAAGAATTTTATTTTTTTGTTATCCCAGTTTTTATCCTCATATGCTATTCCAGGGACAATCATTCGAAACCCCAGTTCTACTATATGAGAAATACTATATGAGAGATTTTCTACATTTTTGGAATTTACAGTCATCCTTACTCTTATTTTATTTTTATCTATTTTACATTCATTTATATTTCTTATAATATCTGCATAAGTTCCATTTCCGTTAATATATTTTCGATTTAAATCATGCATATTAGCATTACCGTCTAAACTAATAGAAATGGAATTCATAAATTCATTTAGCCATTTAGCCTTTTCTGCGTCAAGTAAAGTTCCATTTGTTATTATATTATAAAGAACATTATAGTTTGCTAATTTTTGCCGGCTATGTTCCACAAAATATACTACTTTGTCAAAATCCAATAATGGTTCGCCACCATGAATATTAATTATTACTACATCTTTTGGTTGTTGCTTTGCTTTAGTCCAAATAAAATCTATTGTTTCGTTCAACATTTCTATAGACATGTGAAGAGCTCTGTCATTTTTCCCATTTTCGTAGCAATAACTGCATCTCATATTACAATTTTCAGTTATCCATACATTAAAACCGAACATAATTTAATCTCCCCAAACAATGGAATTTAAAAATTTCCATCGATCAATACATTCTTTTGATTCTTCTTTTCCGTCTGGAAATATTGAATAATATTCTTGTATACATCTCCAGCAGAAATCTTTTACATCACATTTGCTGCATTTACCTATTTTTTTTAAAGAAATATCTGTATAGTACTGGTATCCTTCCAATTCATCTTTTTTTGACATAAATTTATGAAAATCATCTATATTATTTATATTTCCCATTCTCATTTTTTCGTTTATCCCTGAAACAGGGCACGGATATATATCTCCATTAAATTGTATATACAAACGATCAATACCTGCGCCACACCTTGTTGTCATAACAAGTCTTTTTCTATATTCGGAAATCTCTTTAGTGCTTAAATGATTACCTGGATGGTGTGATTCTATGTTATTGAGAACTAATTGATCTCTGTTGGCATATCCTCTGCCTACAGACAAAAAATTTCTGATGGCTGGTTCCGTTTCAAGTTCTTTACATAAGTTTATAAATTGTTCTGTTTCATGCCGGTTTAACGCGGTTTCTGTAAATGATAAAGAAATATCTCTAAAATTCTTTTTCTGGAGTATTTTTATGGAGGATATTACTTTTTGGAAAACTCCTATTCCTCGCATCTTATCACACGTTGATTCCGACGCGGCATCAAGGCTGATAGCAACTCCGTCAAAATTATTAATAACTAAATCAACATTGTTTTCGGTAATCAGGGTGGCATTTGTCATTAACATCTTTTTTCCAGATACATTTTTTCCAATATACTCTGCAATTGATGGGAAATTTCTGTGAAACATAGGTTCTCCACCAGTTATTGCAAAAACATCTACGTCCTTTAATTTCGAGATTACTGTAATGATACTTTCTTTGCTTAATTCGTATTCATTATTTGGATCAGCTGAATATCCACAATGCATACATTGTAAATTGCAGCGATTTGTAATTGAAAAGGTTACAGAACGGAGTTTTTCTTCCGGATTATTGTCATAGTCGGTAATCACTTCAAGATCAGTTAATGTTTGAATCAACTTTTCGATTTCTTTAAAATCAATTTCCTTTTGTGAATTATTCAGATATAAAAATTTTTCAAATATGTTATATAATTTTTGACTAATTCTAATCCATTTTCCGGTATTGGTATTGCCCAGAATTACGTAGTTATTCTTTTTTCTTATAATCGCATGTTGGGAATATTTCATAAACTTTTCTCTTGATATGTTTGATTACATATCTTGCCTCTCTATAAATATTTTCATTTGTAGCTCTTTCAAATTGTTGGATGATATTGATAATTTAACATGGAGTTTATAATTTGGCATATTTTTTCTTAAAAGACTCATATTATTCTGTCAACGTATAAAATTATATTTATTTGCGACGTTAAAGAAATATAATATAGCTTAAAAGTACATCTGAGATTTATAAATATCAAATAAATAAAGCAATCTATACATGTTAATAAACAAAAAAGTGATTTACGATAATATCGCAAATCACTTTTTTGTTATTCAGCTGTTAAATGATTAAATTTGTGGCTATCTTGACGATAACAAAATTTGTGACAGAATTTCCAGTTTAATGTTATTATTTGGAAAATACAATCACATTCCAGGAACATTTTTTCATAACAGTATGGAACATTCCGTTTTCGAGAGTATAATCCGTACGTGTCTTAGGAACGACCGGACAGTTTTGCGCAGAGTTGGCAGCTTTCATATCGTCGCTTTCCATTACGATATACTCTTTCACCTGCCAGCCTTCGAAACCGCGGATATCTGCTTCAAATTCAATGTCAGATTCGGTATTGCGGTTTACGGCAAATATGGTTACTTCGCCCTTTTCTTCGTTGTACACAGCTGCGGATTCGATATCTGTTACGTTGCAGTGCTGTGTCGTATCGTGCGTGCCGGTAGATATAACCGGTGTCAGCGATACGCCGCGGCCGTATTTGGATGCATGTAAAAACGGATAGAAAATTGTCTGGCGCCATGCTGGTCCGTCGGTTTCTGTCATAATCGGAGCAATTACGTTGACCAGCTGTGCAAGACAGGCAATTTTTACACGGTCCGCATGTTTTAAGAAAGTAATCAGGATCAGTCCGTTTAATACCGCGTCTTCAAAGTTGTAAATATCTTCCAGCAGATGCGGCGCGGTCTGCCATGGCTTTCTGGCCATTTCGTCGTTGTCGGCGTCCATGGTATGATACCATACGTTCCATTCGTCAAAGCTCAGGCAGATATCCTTTTTGCTGCGTTTTTTCGCTTTGACAAAATCGCAGGTAGAAATAACGCTGTGCAGGAATGTTTCCAGATCCTGTGTCTTTGCGAAAAAGTCGGCGGTATCGTTTTTGCGGTTTCCGTAATACTGATGCAGGGAGATATAGTCAACGTATTCATATGCTTCTTCCAGTGTGGATGCCTCCCATTGCGGGAATGTCGGCATTTCAACGTTGGAGCTGCCGCATACGACAAATTCCAGAGAATCGTCCATGGTTTTCATCGCTTTGGCTGTTTCCGCTGCCAGATGGCCGTATTCGGTCGCTGTTTTATGACCCATCTGCCACGGACCGTCCATTTCATTGCCGAGACACCAGGTTTTAATGCCGTATGGCTTGTCGATGCCGTGCTGTCTTCTTAAGTCTGCGTAATAAGTATTGGTGTCCAGATTGCAGTATTCCAGCAGATTCAGAGCGTCTGCGGTTCCTCTTGTGCCGAGATTCACAGCCATCATAATTTCGGAATTGACTTTTTTGCACCAGTTTGCAAATTCACCCAGTCCGACTTCGTTGCTTTCCATCGTACGCCATGCCAGATCCAGTCTTTTTTTGCGCTGTTCCTTTGGACCTACGCTGTCTTCCCAGAAAAAGTTAGACACAAAGTTGCCGCCCGGATAACGAATAATAGGTACGTTCAGTTCCTTTACAAGATCGATCACATCCTTGCGGAACCCTTCTTCATCTGCGCTGGCATGTCCAGGCTGATAGATGCCGGTATAAACGGCTCTGCCCAGATGCTCGATAAACGAACCGTACAGCCGGTCGTCGATATCGGCCAGTTTGAAATCTTTGTCAACGATCATTTTGGTTTTCTGTCCCATAATCAAATACCTCTCTTTCCCTTTTCAAACATTACATAGATTAAAAATTGGATGATTTGCATAAACAGGCAAACGAATTGTGTCGGTAAATCATTCAGATTTAAAATATGATTGTGATTATCATACTCAATAATTTGTAGAAAAGCAACATATTTTTAGAAATTTCTAAAATATTTTTATTGTTTCAAAAAAGTGTGAAATATCGAAAGAGGATCAGCGACGGATGAGATTAAAAAACAGGATTTTTCAGAAACGGCATTTCCTGAAAATCCTGTTTTTTTATGCTTATAAAGTTTTATTTACCTGTCAGTTCGGCAATTATCTTTTCCACTTCTTCCACGCATGCGCCGCAGACCGTACCGACGCTGGTCGCATCCTGTACCTCTTCGAGCGTTTTGGCTCCGTTATGGACAGCTTCCTGTATCATGCCTCTTGTAACGTTCAGACAGCTGCAAATGACTTCATCTGGGTTCATAATAAAATCTCCTTTCTGAAAACTAACCTATTGACCTTATCCAGTATGCGGCAAATTAGAAAAAATATACAAATCTATATAGAAAATTTGTTATCTATTGAATTTCCATACAACGCGTGATATAATATGACCCAGATCAAGGTAACAGAAGATGGTATTTGTAAACTTGTAAACAGATATCGGAACAGGAACGAGGAGGAGAATATGCAGTTACTACAGGAAGCAGGGTATGAATATGTAGAGGGAGGCGTCTGCGCGGCTTTGGGATTTGCAGCAAACGGCTGTCATTGCGGTCTGGACCACAATCCCGAAAAGAATGATCTGGGGATTATTTACAGCGAGAATCTCTGTCATGCAGCGGCCGTATATACGACGAATAAAGTAAAGGGAGCGCCGATCCTGGTGACAAAGAAAAATCTGGACGCGACCGGCGGGAAGGCCAGAGCTGTTATTGTAAATAGTAAAAATGCGAATACGTGCAATCCGGACGGAGAGCAAAAAGCGTGGAATATGTGCGAGCTTACGGCACACCAGCTGAAAATTACGCCGGAAGAAGTACTTGTGGCATCTACGGGTGTGATTGGGCAGACGCTTGCGATCGAACCGATTGCGGATCATATCGGGCAGCTGGTATCTGGTATGTCGCCGCAAAATCATGGTGAAGCAGCGACTGCGATTATGACGACGGATACGCATGAAAAGGAAGCGGCGGTTTCGTTTGAAGCGGGCGGCGTTACGGTAACGGTGGGCGGCATGTGCAAGGGTTCCGGCATGATTCATCCGAATATGGCGACTACGCTGAATTTCATTACGACAGATGCGGCAGTATCGGCAGGCATGCTGCAGAAAGCACTGGGTGAGATTGTAAAAATAACTTATAACTGCCTGAGCGTAGATGGAGATACGTCTACGAATGACATGGTCTGTGTTATGGCAAACGGAGCAGCGGGCAATACAGAGATTACAGAAGAAGGGGACGCGTATGAATCCTTTAAGACAGCACTGTATCTTGTAATGCTGCATATGACGAAAATGCTGGCAAAAGACGGGGAAGGAGCAGGCAAGCTGCTGGAATGCATATGCGAAGGAGCACCTGATCTGGATACAGCCATTACAGCTGCCAAAAGCGTAATCCGGTCTCCGCTGGTAAAATGTGCAATGTCCGGGGCAGATGCAAACTGCGGCCGCATACTTTGTGCACTCGGCTATGCAGAGGCAGATCTGGATGTGCATAAAATCGATGTTGAGCTTGCTTCGGCAAAAGGCTCGGTTATGGTATGCAGGGACGGAAATGGACTTTCGTTTTCGGAAGATGAGGCAGCCGAGATATTAGCAGAGGATGAGATTAAAATCTGTATTCAATTAAATCAGGGAAATGCGAAGGCTACGGCATGGGGATGTGACCTTACTTATGATTATATAAAAATAAATGCAGATTACCGCAGCTGATTATAAAAATACAACGGCTTATGAATGGAGCGTGTTTGAAAAATGCCCTGCATAAGAGAAAGCATTTTTCGAACACGTAAGCCTGCGCATTTACACATGCTCCCTTACATGTGCCAGCACCATCATCGACAGCTTAAACGTCATAGCATCTTCAAATTTTCGAATATCCAGGCCGATCATCTTCTCC
>OFHA01001571.1_pt1 | contig 15318 bp, 21 predicted proteins | sample 1521891 | NCBI WGS metagenome assembly OFHA01 (sample SAMEA3504089, study PRJEB24116) | mouse gut metagenome | biome: mouse gut; feature: mouse-associated habitat; material: faeces | place: Denmark | collected 2011
AATCCTCCTGCCACACATCATACCAGCGACAGCCTCTCATGTTTTCCCTTTCTTTTACCATATCCTCCAGCTTTTTCAAACCTTCTTTTTGTGTATCAAATGGTATATCCATCGCTTTCACTTCTTTCAAATTTCACATTTTTCTATTTTCTTTTACTTTAAAATTTTGTCTTGCACTGCTTGGACACATATTGTTATGGTTGCTATTCTGATTACTATAACAATTCTATCATTCTGCAAATTACTTTACTAAATATTTCTAATATTAGATATCAACATTTTATTTTGTGTTTCAAATTGATATAAAGGTAACACACCTATATAGCTTGTATTTCTTTTCTTTCCTGCATCTCCAAAAGCATATGGTAAACAACCATTTTGAATTGCTTGTCGTACCCATGCTACACTTTTTCCCAAATACTTTGCTAAATCTATTGCTGCTATCTCCCCATCAACAGATTTATTTGTTACTAGGTCATATAGTTCATCATATCTAGAAAGTATTACTTTTGGTATTTCAAATGTTTGCATAACACTCACCTCCTAATTTGAAAATGTGCTGCACCGCTTGGACACTATATTGCACTTCCTTCATCTTCATCATACAAATCATTTAAAGTACAGCCTAATGCTTTTGCCACCAAATAAACTACTTGTATATTAGGATTTCTTACATTTGTTTCCATTTGAGTAATGTATACTCTTGATACGCCTGCTTGTTCTGCTAGTTGCCCTTGTGTCAATTTCTTCTCTATTCTTCTTGTTTTCACATTCTCAGCTAAACTCATACTTTCTCATCTCCTTTCACTTTACTATCTTTTTGTTGCACCGCTTGGACATCATACTGCACTTTTCTCTTTTTCTTTTAGCAAATCATCTGTTGTACAATCCAACGCTTTAGCCATAAGATACAGCGTTTTCACCGAAACACTTTTTACTCCTGTTTCGATGTAGCTTATCATAGTAGCAGAAACCGCTGCTTTTCTAGCTAATTGCTCTTGTGTCATTCTTTTAGCAATTCGTCGTAATCTGATATTTTCTCCTACATTTTCCCAACTCAATACTTTTCCTCCTTCCTTTTCACAATCTCATCAACACTATTTGTCAGTCTTTCTTGTACTTCCTGCAAATTTTCACTTTCTATATTGGCAGCTAATAATATATCTTCTGCTGTATAGATTTCTATACCAGAGCCTAACTTATCTACTATCGCTCGTAATATAAGTGCATTTCTGTCTTTAGACATTGGTGTTTTCTCCTTTTTATGGTATAATCAAGTTAATTTTCTTAACTTGGTTATATTTTAACTCGTATTTACGAGAAAGTCAATATGTAATTTCGTATTTACGAGTTTTTGTTATATCTATACAAAAAAGGAGTGCTATAAATGGTAAATTTAGATAATTTATTCTTACGTATTAAAGAATTAAATCTAACAGCTAAAAAACTTTCAAATGATACAGGTATTTCAACAGGAAATATTAGCGACTGGAAAAGTGGGAGAAGTATGCCCACTGCTATAAAACTTGATACTCTTGCCGACTACCTTGACTGTTCTGTTGACTACCTGCTTGGCAGAACCGATAACCCAGAAGTCAATAAATAGCTCCCATCTTTCTCGGCTGTCATCTGACAGCCTTTTTTCTGTCATACTTTTATTCCCTATTGCATCGCTTGAACATCATACTGCACTTTTCTCTTTTACTATCTTTTTGTTGCAATTTGTGTTAAAATGTAACTGTGTTACTTTTTCATTTAATATATTTTTTATTGGAGGTGTTTATATGAATAATCCTAAACCAAAACCTATACCAAAAGATATTTGTGAATATTGTCCTTATATAGATGACCATCGTGAACTTGTTGTTTATTTCATTCCACAATCATTTGTTGGTTCTGAAACTGTATATGTAGCAGATAATTTTGATTGTCCTGATTTTTCCAAATGCACCATATCTAACGGTGACCATTATAAATGTCCTATTTTTAATAACGCTAGGTTTTAAAGATTAGAATATTCATTAGACACTCTAATATGTATTATTACAATATTAGGGTGTTTTTGTCGTATCTTATCTATGTCTTTCGTTGTTTCTTTTGTAACTTCTATTGCATCTCTTTTTGTTCTTAATATAATTTCAACTGGTATAAAATTCATTTTTTATATTTTCCTTCCTTCAGTATTAAAAACCAAACGCTCTGACAAGCCCTATTTTAACATTAGGATGTTTTTGTTGTATTTCTTCTATAATACTCAATACAGTATCTAAACTTTCTGTTATGTTTAATTCATCCTTTATTGTAAATTCCACTTCTATTCGGTTATCTTTTTTTTCCTGCATATTATTCTCCTTTCACTATTCACTATCTTTTTGTTGCAATTTGTGTTAAAATGTAACTGTGTTACTTTTAACTTGATTTTATATTATCATAGTAAACTAAGATTGTCAATAGTTTTTTCTTAGTTTTCTAAAAAATATTTTAGGAGGATTATCTATGACATTTTTTGAACGCTATGAGCAATTATGTACAGAAAAGGGGACAACACCTCAAAATGCTGAAATGATTAAAATAACTGGTGTATCGTCTGGTGCAATCAGTGGCTGGAAAAAAGGTTCTTTACCTAAGGGGGATGTTCTTTGTCGTCTAGCTAAATTTTTTGATGTTACTACTGATTATCTTTTAGGACTTAATGAGCTAAGAAATTCTTATTATACAAATAACATCAATGATAATAATGTTATACAAGGTAATAGTTCTGTTGCTGTTAATGGTTCAGTTTTTAATTCTGGCTCTATTTCGGCATCTATACCTACTAATGAAGAAAAAAACTTATCTAAAGAAGAAATTGGAATATTAAATGTATATCGTTCATTGGATATTCGTGACAGAACAAAATTCATGAACTTCGTTTTTGATATGGAAGATAAGGCTACTAAAAATAGCAACTTATAACAGTAGAAGATTACAGCAGGACTAGCAGACTACAGCAGAACAGATTATAGCGATTTACAATAGATTGCGAGCAATTGAAATCAGTTGCATACAATTGAAATCAAATGTAAACAATTGTTTTTATAATTTAATCTAAATATGTACTTTGAGCAAGACCAAAAATAACAAACAATCAACAAACAAATAACAAACAGATAACACAAACCAATATACAAGTAAATATTGTGTCGATTAAACCGACACAAGACCAGACACAAACCAGGACACAAACAGGGACGCAAACAGGGACGTAAACCAATACACAAACCAATACGCAAATCAATACACAAATAGAAGGGAAGTAGAAACCTATGGAGTCAAACAATAATCAAACATTTACAAAGTTTCCTAATGAATTGTTAGAACATATCATGTGTTCTAAATTAAATGCTTCAGAAATAAAAATATTGCTTTGTGTAGTTAGATATACTTATGGATTTCATAGAGACCAGCACGAACTTTCTCAATCTTTTATTCAAAAAGCAACTAATATTAGTAAAAGACATTTGCAGGAAATGACCAAATCTCTAATATCTAAGTCTATTTTAATTGAAACGAAAAAAGCTACTCCTATCACTCCTCGTCGGCTTGCTATTAATCCAAATTTTGACTTTATATCTAAATTAAACGAAAACCAAGAAAAGCAAAACTCTAGTAAAAAAGGGCAAGAGTGTAGTGAGTATGTAGCAAATTCTAGCGAAGATGTAGCAAAGAAGTACCTTAATGATAATATTGCAAATTTAGATAAGGACGCTGAATTCAGCGCTATATCTTCTGCTAAATTCAGCAACTCTAGTGATGTTGAATTCAGCAACCAAGAAAGAAATCCTTTAAAAAAAGATTTTAAAGATAATTCAAGGGTTGACACTTCTGTCAACAGGGGGGACATTAAACCATTTAATATGAATATCTTAAAAAATCAAATTGCTCAACAATATCTTTCTGTTTCTACAGAAAATAATACATATTCTTTTACATTAGAAGAAGTTGTTGATATATTTGTATTTTACTATGAAGAATATAAAAAACATACGAACACAGACCACCCTATACTAAGCAACAAAAATGTTAAAAAGATTATTGAAGAATTACCTTTATGTCAAGATACTCCTGATAATAGCAATTATCCCATTGAACTATGTCCTGATTTTTATCCTGATATGATTAAAAAACACTTTGAAACGTCTTATCAAAATTGTGATTATAATATATTACATTTTATAAGCGGTTCAATTAGAGCATTACGATATTATGAAGTAATTTATGAATAAAAAAATTATGTGAATATAATCTTATAATAAATATCACAAACTTGACATTTATAATATTTATGCTAATATTAGTTATAGGAATTTGAGGACGGAACGGGCAGCCGTCACCCTTTGTTAGGAGATGTGGGAGTGTCGCCCCACCTTATTTCTATAACTATTTTAGTGATTATTTTAACTGTCATTTTTGGCAGTTTTTTTATTTTCATAATATTGTGTATATATCATTTACTCGTGACAAAACAAAATTTATGAATTTCATTTTTGATATGGAAAACAAAGCTATTAAAGCATAACATGATAATAAAGGAGGAATTTATATGTCAGTATTAGAAAAAACAATTACTTTATTACAAGAAATGCCTGAAACCTCTATTAAAAAAGTTTATCAATTTATACAAACTCTGCAATCACAGCAAAATAATGCAATCACAACTATACAAAAAACAACTGAGAATAATCAGTCAAAAGCTTTAGAAAGTTATCAAGCGCTTCAATCGTATATTGGTATACTACCAAAAGATTTTGACTATGAAAAAGAATTAGAGCAAGCGAGGGAAGAAAAATATGGTCGTTTTGATTGATACAAATGTTATACTGGACGTTTTTCAAAAAAGGGAACCTTTTTATAAAAGTTCTAATAAAATATTGAATTATTGTGCTTCTGGAGAAATTAAAGGCTATATTGCAATTCACTCTATTTCTAATATCTTTTTTATTCTTAGAAAACAGCTTTCTACTGATGAACGAAGAAAAATACTTCTTATGTTATTAGATTTTCTTGAAATTGCCAATGCTAATCATAAGGCTGTAAAGCGTGCTTTACTAAGAAATGATTTTAATGACTTTGAGGATTGTCTACAAGACGAATGTGCAAAACAAATTTTTGCTGATTATATTATAACAAGAAATACATCTGATTTTTTAACATCAGAAATACCTGCAATTTCTCCAACTGATTTTTTAGAAGAATGGAAGGATATACAATAATATTAAAAACCATGGTTCATACTTTATTTGAAGAATTAAGGAGTTGATTGGTATGGCTAATGTATTTGATGAAGCAATAAAGGCACTAGAAGAAGCTATTGAATATGAAAAAAGTAATCAAAAATGGAAAACAAAACCACCAAAACATAAATATATGAGGAGGTTTTTATGGCAAGAAAAAAGAAAGAAGCACCAAATCGCAAAGACAACCTTTATGAAGTAAAAGTAACTGTTGGAAAAAAGTTTGACGGTACACCCATTAGAAAATCATTTTACAGTCGTATCAGCAAAGAAGATGCAAAAGAAAAGGCAAATCAATATAAAATAGAAAAGGAAGTCGCTAACAGAACTGGTATAGGTTTTGTTAATCAAAACGTCACATTTGCTGAATGGGCATATCAGTGGCTTGAAACATACAAAAAGCCAGATATAGACGAAAATACCTATTTATATACATATAAATGTACTATTTACAAACATCTAATACCTTATTTTGGTTCGGCTCAATTAAATAGTATAAAACCCGTTGATATTAAGAACTTTTACTTAACTAAAAATCATATGTCTAAATCTAGACTATCAAAGATGCATATCTGTTTAAATGGTATATTTGAAACAGCGATTGATAATGACCTATGTTATAAAAATCCAGCTAAAAAAATAAAGTTTACTAGTTTGCAACAAAAAAAAGAAAGGAAAATATACACTGACGAAGAAATCGCTATTGTAAAAGCATTTTTCTATAATAAACTACCAGAAGTTGTATTACTACTCGAAACAGGATTGCGCAGAGGAGAATTATTAGGCTTAAAATGGGAAGATATTGATATGGAGCAAAAAATACTTTTCGTTAATCGTTCTATTGCTGAAAAATATGGAGGCGGTGTAACAATAAATCCTCCAAAGTGGAACAGTTACAGAACAATACCTCTATCTGACACAGCTATACAACTTTTAAAAAATCTAAAAACAGAAAGACAAGGTTATTTATTTCCTACTCACAATAATACCCCTCAATCTCCTAATACTTGGTCGCAAAAATTAAATAGGAATATGAAAGGGTTGCCCCCTTCTATCCCTATATTAACAGCACATGAAATTCGTCATACTTATGGAACTTATTTACGCCGACATGGTGTCGATATTTATACTATACAAAAGCTATTAGGACATAAAAATATTTCTGTTACATCTGAGATTTACGTCCACAATGAAATCGGAACATTAAAAACAGTACTAAAAAATATTTAATTTTTACGACATCATTACGACATTTTATACCATTTTATACCATGTTACACAACGGCATTACACCAAAAAGGCTATATTTTAGCGGTATTTCAATATTTCTTTTGAGGACTTAGAATCCAGTCCGAGAGGGTGCAGGTTCGATTCCTGTTATCCGCATAATACAAAAAATAACCCTTGATTTTTCAAGGGTTATTTTTTGTATTGCAGTCAAATATGATTACGACACCATCACAGCAAATTCATATAAATTCATTTATTTTATATTCTCTTATCCCTAAGATACAGCACAATTAAAATAAATAAATATCAACAATTTCTTCATAAATAATATCATTTTTTATAATAGAAACATATACCGAATATTTAGCATTGTTATAGCACTATACTTTGCCAAAAAATGCCCTCTACTCATAACAATAGAAAGCATTTTATGAATTATACTGCTTCATAATTTTTTCCAAACAAAATGAAAAATAAGATATCGTATATTGTTCTATTTTTTTCCATTCTGAATAAGGAATTTTTGTCACTTTATTTTGATAATCTAATGTAACGCCTTGTAACTCATCAATAGAAACAACTTTACAATCCTTTTCTGAACAAAGGGAACACAGAGGATACTCCATAATAAATCTCCTTTCCAATATGTATATTTTTAAATATAATATTCATATTTATAATATGACACATATAAATATATTGATTCTATACTATACACTTACTACTTTTTATTTTACAAAAAAATCACATAAATTACACGATTTATAAAGCTAAATATTCGGCATAAGCCTACTTATTATAAAAAAACAATATAAAAATATAAAGAAATCAGTTTGCTAAATTCTAAAAACTACAAATATAACAAAATCATACTGCTTACTGATTATAATATCACATTTCGACTATGAATTCAATCATTATAATTATTTTATAGTATTATATTTCTATAAGTATTTTTATTATATCTCTGAATATTATTCAATTACTAATTCTTTATCATTATATATCTATAAGTAAAAAAATACCCTTATCACTATTTATGATAAGGGTTCGCACAACCACAATCAATATAATCAATTATATATTATCATTATATTTATTGCTAAAAATAAATACTATTCTATTACCATTTAATTGGTTTTCCTTCTTTTTTCCATTGTCTAAATTCAGATGCTGCTGTAAACAATGCGTCTGTGGAAGAATTCAAGCCTGTTTCACAAGAGTCTTGAATTACACCAATAATAAATCCAACACCTACAACCTGCATTGCAATATCGCCAGAAATACCAAATAATGAACAAGCCAAAGGTATCAAAAGCAATGAACCACCTGCAACACCAGAAGCACCACAAGCAGAAACTGCTGCAACAACGCTCAATATAATTGCTGTTGGAATATCCACTGTAATACCTAATGTATGTACTGTTGCCAATGTCATAACTGTAATTGTAATCGCTGCACCAGCCATATTGATAGTTGCTCCCAAAGGAATGGATACAGAATAATTATCTTCATCTAATCCCAATGATTCGCAAAGTGCCATATTTACAGGAATATTCGCTGCAGAACTTCTTGTAAAGAATGCAGTGATAAAACTTTCTCTTAAACATTTAAATACCAATGGATATGGATTGCTACCCATTGTTAAAAATACAATGATAGGATTTACTATAAATGCAACCACTGCCATAGAACCTACCAATACACCTAACAATTTTCCATAGTCTGCAAAAATACCAATACCATTTGTAGAAACAGTTGTAAATACTAAACCAAGTATACCAAATGGTGCACAGCTAATTACCCATCTAACTGCCTGTGAAACTGCTTCTGAAAAGTCCACAAGACCTTTTTTCGTTGTTTCAGATGCTGGTTTTAAAGCTAAGCCAAATATAACAGCCCATGCTAATATACCAATATAATTTGCATTTACAATAGAGCCAATAGGGTTTGCAACGATGTTCAAAAGTAATGTTTTTAATACTTCTCCAATACCTCCAGGTGCTGCACTGCCTGTTGCTGCTTCTGGTAATGTCAATGAAACTGGGAACAAAAAGCTTGCAATAACTGCAACAACAGCCGCTGCAAAAGTACCTACCAAATACAATACAATAACTGTACCCATATTGCTTGCTCCACCTTCTTTATGTTGTGCCAATGCACTCATAACTAAGAAAAATACCAATATTGGAGCAACTGCTTTTAATGCACTTACAAAAATATCACCCAATATGCCAATTGGTGTTAATGTAGGAACAGTTACACCTAATAATGCACCAATTAACATACCAGCAATGATACGTTTTACTAAACTAATATTATTCCATTTTACAAGTATGTTTTTCATATTATCGCTTCTCCTATTAAAATTTATAATGCTGAAGGGTTGTACGATTGTTTATGTAACAAAAAACTCTGTTATTTTCAATTTTATAACAGACTGGTTTAAAATACAGTTTGAAAATATCATTTTGAATCATAAAATATAATTGCGCAAAAAACTGTATTTTATTATTTTGTAATATGATTACCTCCCTTCTGCTATAAACCAAATTTACAGACAACACAATATCATTTTATTTTTTTATAAAACAATATTTGAATTATCATTTTTTAAAACACAATACAAATGACTTGTTATACTATTTTGTTACATAACCATAATATACAAATCTTAAATTTGTTTTATAAGTATAAATAGCTTATTTAAAAAAGTCTTTTTTCTCCATTTTCTGAATAGACTTTTTTAACAAAATTTAATATAATTTTAAGATTTGCTCTTATAATTATATATGATGTTTTTCTGCAAAGTCAATAGAAAAAGCAAAAATAATACAGACATTTTTTGTATGTTTCACACATTTGTCTTTAAACGAGAAACATATAATAAAAAACTGCATAAAAAATAACATTTTTATACTTTTCATTTTGATTTTACCGTCAAAAACTCTTTTTATTATTTTCTATTTTTATAATAATACAGTATTCTTGTAAAACAACAGCAACAATTTAATAATATAACTATCAAATATTAATTATTGTTACTATACTTTAACTATGCCATACTACAATGCATACAAAAAAGAAGTAATTCCATATAAAAATATATTTCATTACCTCTTTTTTATTTTATTAAATTATTTTTCTTTTATCATATAAAATCTAAAATATTTTAGAATTATTCTGCTTTTTGTGCTGTTTCTCCTTCAGCTGGTGTTGTTTCGCCTTCTGCTGGTGTTGTTTCACCTTCTGCTGGTGTTGTTTCGCCTTCTGCTGGTGTTGTTTCACCTTCTGCTGGTGCTGTTTCACCTTCTGCTGGTGTTGTTTCATCTTCTGGAGCAACTGGATTTGTTACAATTTCAGATAATGCAACTACTTTATCTGTGCCATTCCATTCTACATTTAAGCCAAATTGTTCACCAATAAATTTTACTGGTACAAAAGTTCTATTTTCAACAATTTTAGCTGCTACATCTAATTCCATAGCCTGTCCATTTACAATAGCTTGTTTGCTGTTAATTGTTAAAACAACTGTTTTATCACCTTTTGTAGCTGTTACAGTTTTTGCTGCTGCGTCCCATTCTACAGATGCATCTAAAGTATCCATAATTGCACGCATAGGCACTAATGTAATACCTTGTTCAATAAAAGGCTGTGCATCAAATGTAATTGCTGTTCCATTCATTGTTACAGATAAATCTGCTGCCTGTACGGAAACAGTACCTACTACTAATACCATACCTAATGTCATTGCTGCTAAAAATCTTTTCATTTTGTTTCTTCCTCCTCATGTATGTAATTTCTTACCCTTAATAGGCTCTAAAACATTATAACTTGTTTTTTTCATAAAGTCTATAACTATATATTGGTTTTTTATTTTATTGTTTGTAAAGCATTTTTTAAAGAAGAAATATATTTATCATATAACTCTTGTTCTCCTGTAATAGCACAAACAAAATAATGACTTTCTGTTTCAGCATATACAAAAAATGCTTTTGATACAGTATCATTTTCTTCCACTATAATTTCGTCTGCTCCCACTACATTCATATTACTTAATACAATATTTTGTTCTGTTACTTTACCCATAGCATATACTGCATAGTAAGCACTTTCTTTATTAAATTTTGCAAATTCTTGTGCTGTTTGTATACCAGATGCTTTTAATTCTTGTTTATCAAAATTAGAAACCAATACAGAAAGTTCTCCTTCAGTAGAATCTGCAATAATGGTGTTTTCTAAATCTGAATATTCTTCTTTCCAATTTTCTCCAGGCAATGTAATACTATAATTTTCATTTTTACTTGTATATTGTGTTGTTGCAACTTTTTTTGGTATTTCTGCTTTTTCTGTTAAAGCAATGGTTTTTGTTTCTTTATCCCAAACTACATTTAAGCCTAATTGTTCTCCTACAAAACGTAATGGCACAAAAACACGTCCATTTACTACTTTTGCAGGCATATCTAACAATATATCTTCTCCATTTTTTTCTGCAACGGTTCCTCCTGCTGGAATTTCTAATATATCCTGTCCTCTTTTAATTGTGGCAACTTTAGAAGAAGGCGACCAAAGTACTTCTGCACCCATTTTTTCAGCAATCGCCCTCATAGGAATCATTGTTGTACCATTTTCTAAAAATGGTGCTGTGTCAAAAGAAATGGTATTTCCTTCATAATTTACTGTAATGCTATCTTCAGCATACACAGGTACAATACTGATTGCAGATATACATGAAATACACAATGCTATTGTGGCTAAAAATTTTTTCATAATATAAGAAACCTCCTTTATGTTATATGAAACAATTGCCCCTATTGTTTCCCCCAATATTTAAAAATTTTATTGCCCAAAATATATATCTTAAAGTCTTTCATACAAAAATTTATTATACAATTTTTTGTTTCACTGCATTTTGCTGATATTGCTGGTTTTCATATGTCAAATAAGCATATTTTATACCATTTTCCTCCTGAATTGGTTGTTGCTCTATCAGTTTCCAATGATAATCTTTATCTAAATTTTTAAAATAGGTATCTGCAACAAATGTTTGATATATTTTTGTAACGTAAGCTCTTTCACAGTACTGTAAAAACTGTTGATAAATACTTGCACCTCCTACTACAAAAACATATTTTTGTTTTTCCTTATGTATTGTTCTGAGTACTTCTTGCACATTATGACACACTTTCACTCCTTCACAAGTATACTCCTGACTGTGTGTCATGACAATATTAATTCTGTTAGGTAAAGGCTTTCCTTCTGGAAAAGATTCTAATGTTTTCCTACCCATAATAATAATATTGCCTGTTGTCATTTTACGAAATCGCTTTAAATCTGATGAAATTTTTGCCAAAAGCTGTCCATTATTTCCGATTCCCCAGTTTTCATCTACTGATACAATTAAGTCCATTTTTTCACCTCTTTATTATATTGCAACAGGTATTTTACCTACTGATTTTCCATATTCATATTGCTCAACAATAAAATCTTCTACTTTAAAATCATAAAAATTTTTAATTTCTTTATTTAATGTTACTTTTGGTGCTTGTTTTGGCTCTCTTTGTAACAATTCTTTTACCAATGAAATATGTCTGTCATAAATATGCATATCTGAAATTACATGAATCAATTCTCCTGCCTCCAAGCCGCTTACTTGAGCAAACATCATAAGTAAAGCAGAATATTGTACTACATTCCAATTATTTGCTACTAATGTATCTTGTGAACGCTGATTTAATATTGCATTTAATTTTTTCCCTGTTACATTAAATGTCATACTGTAAGCACAAGGATACAAATTCATTTCATGTAAATCACTAAAATTATAAATATTGGTCATAATTCTTCTGCTGTAAGGATTTTGTTTTAAATCATAAAGCACTCTATCCACTTGGTCAAATTCGCCTTCTTTATATTGATGTTTGATACCTAGTTGATAGCCATAAGCCTTTCCTATCGAACCATTTTGGTCTGCCCAGCTATCCCAAATATGACTATTCAAATCATTTACATTATTTGATTTTTTTTGCCATATCCATAATATTTCATCTATTGCCGCCTTCCAATTTGTATAGCGAAGTGTCATTAATGGAAATTCCTTTGATAAGTCATATCGATTGACAACACCAAAACACTTCATAGTATAGGCAGGTGTACCATCTTCCCAATGAGGACGCACTTTTTCATTTTCAGAGGAATAACCATTTTCCAATATATTTTTACAATTTTCTATAAATATGTCGTCTGCTTTACTCATACAAGCACCCTTTCTTTTTTTAAAATGTATATTCATTCTACCATGACAACAACAAAAAAAAAAGAAGTGTTTTTGACACACTCCTTAAAAATTGATAACAAATATTTCCATTTTTTGACATAACAAACAAAAATGTCAATCATATTGCTATCATTTTTATTCTCCTTCTGCTACACAAAGTGCAAAAAACAACACTTTTTTCGCACCATTATGATAAAGTATTTTAGCACATTCATTTACAGTTGTGCCAGTTGTAAAAATATCATCTATAAGCAATATTGTTTTTCCATCAATTTCCTGATTATTTTCCAGTGCAAATGCTCCTTTTAAATTTTGCTTTCTTTGCTCTGCATTTAAAGTATTTTGAGGTGTTGTATTACGTATTCTTTTTAAATTATTTTTACTACATTGTTTATGGATTCTTTCCGCCAATACTTCTGCAAGTAATTCAGATTGATTAAATCCTCTTATTTTTTGCTTCTTTTCAAACATAGGAACAGGAATAATTAATTCCACTTTTTCTTTCCATTCTGGATAATATGTTAGTAAATAATCTCCCATTATTTTGCCTAAAGGTATGGCATCTCTTTTAAAATATCGAAATTTAAAATGAAATATAGTCTGTCTGATTGTTTGATAAGAAAATACAGCAATACCTTTTTCAAATACAAAATTTGCTTTTTGACATCTATTGCAATATTTTTCACTTGTATATACACTACAACCACATTTTTGACAGACATTTCCTTCTTTCCAATGTATTGTATTTTGGCAATATTCACATAATATACTTTCATCACCTATTTTCATAATCTTGCCACACAATATACAGCGAGGGGGATAAAACCATTGTAGAAACATATAGAATAAACGCATTTTAAATACACCCTCTCATACTGATATCAGTAATCTATCACTAATATTCCAAAAATTTATATAAATCCTGCAATCGACAGCACAAACTGGAATAACGATTGATTTCCCTATTATTTGCCACCATAGCAGAAATTCTATCTTCTAATCCTACAAGTACAACTAATTTTTTTGCTCTGGTAACAGCTGTATAAAGCAAATTTCTAGTCATAAGCATAGGCGGACCATTGTGTATAGGTATAATCACAACAGGATACTCACTACCTTGTGATTTGTGTATGGTAATAGCATAAGCAAGTTCCAATTCTTCTAACTGTGTAAAATCATATTCTACACATTTTTCTTCCTCAAATGTCACTTGTAATGTTTCGTTTACCTCATCAATATATGTGATTCTGCCTTCATCTCCATTAAATACCCCTACACCCTCATCTGTTACTTTTCCCCAATGATTATACACTCTCCAAACAATATTATAATTGTTTTTAATCTGCATCACTTTGTCGCCTTCTCTAAATACAACATTTCTAAATACCTTTTCTTTTTTATTTTCATCAGGAGGATTCAATGCCTGTTGTAATACTTCATTCAAATGATACACCCCTATAGGACTTTTGCGAATAGGTGTTAATATCTGTATATCATTGATACTGTCACAACACAAAAAATTAGGCAGGCGTCTAATTGCCAATTCCACAATCGTCTTTACAATATCTTCGCTATATGCTCTTTTTACAAAAAAGAAATCTTTTTCTTTTTCATTTAATACAAGTGTCTGTCCTTGATTGATTCTATGAGCATTCATAATAATTGCACTTTCCTGTGCTTGTCTAAATATTTGATTTAACCTTACGATAGGCAGTTTTTGGCACATAATCAAATCTTTTAATACATTGCCAGCACCCACTGAGGGTAATTGGTCTACATCTCCCACCAATATTAGTCTTGTTCCTATACTTACCGCTTTTAAAAAACTATGCATTAACGCAATATCTATCATAGATGATTCATCAATAATAATGACATCTGCGTCAATAGGATTTTCTTCATTTTTATCAAATGTTTGTTTACGTTTATCTTCATTTACAAAATTGATGCCTAACATTCTGTGTATTGTCTGTGCTTCCATGCCTGTTGCTTCTGTCATTCTTTTTGCAGCTCTACCTGTTGGTGCAGCTAAAACAATATCATAGTTTTCTTCTTTTAATATTTGTATAATGGTGTTGATTGTTGTCGTTTTTCCTGTTCCAGGACCTCCCGTAATAATCAATACACCATTTGTCATAGCATCTATTACAGCCTGTTTTTGTTGTTCAGCCAGTGTCATACCTGTTTGCTCTTCTACTCTTTTAATAGCATTTTCTATATCTGCACTATTTTTTGATTCATAATCCTGAGATAATTCCAACAATTTTTTTGCCGTAGCAATTTCTGCATAATAAAAAGGTGCTAAATAAACATTATATTGTTCTTCTCTTTTTTCTAACCAAATTTGATTATCAATCTGCATTTGTTTTAAATACTGTTCTATATCAATTTGATAAAGCTGAAGTAATTCTTCTGTTTGCTGTGTAAGCAATGTGATAGGCAAATAAACGTGACCATTTCCTAATGCTTGATTTAGCACAAATTTTATACCTGCACAAATTCTATAAGGGCTATCAAATGGAATCCCTGCCGCTGATG
>OFHA01001575.1_pt1 | contig 15298 bp, 21 predicted proteins | sample 1521891 | NCBI WGS metagenome assembly OFHA01 (sample SAMEA3504089, study PRJEB24116) | mouse gut metagenome | biome: mouse gut; feature: mouse-associated habitat; material: faeces | place: Denmark | collected 2011
ATGTGTTAGGCACGCCGCCAGCGTTCATCCTGAGCCAGGATCAAACTCTCATGTTCAAGTGTTTTCCCGTTCAGAACCAGTCTGGCACTTTATCAAATCATGTTCTGTCATGCTGATTATCCATTTGATTCTTCACTGTTTTAAAGGTGCACTTTTGTTTTTCTGCAAAAGATGCTGTTCCCGACAGAAACCCGCGCATTTTCCAATGCTTGGATGTCCGTCCAAGAATTTACTCATTAAAATTTTATGAATCTTTCAAGGTTATTTCACTGTTCAGTTATCAATGTTCGAATGGCTTGTTGCTAAAAATGTTGCTTGCTGTTTCTGTAGCAACTCTGACATTATATCAGCTTGTTTCTTGTTTGTCAACAACTTTTTTTATTTTTTTGAAATCTTTTATTGCTGACTTTTGGAACAACTTTAGCTGCTATAGATTAACACTTTTTGCATCTCTTGTCAATAGCTTTTTTTATTCTGCTATCGAACTCTGCATTTTGTGTCCGCCACTCCCGCGGCGAATGTTATATTAGCATAGTTAATTTTAGATGTCAACCATTTTTTTACTTTTTTTCAAAAACATTTATGATTAATAGAAAAGGCCCCTGCAGACCCTGCAAAGACCTTCAAACCTTATCGCTTTTTTCTCCCGCGCAGTTCTGCAAAAAACTGACTCAGCATAGCAGAACATTCTTCCCCGAGAATCCCCTTTGTGATTGCTACCTGATGATTGAATCTTGGCACCTGCAGCAGGTTCAGCACAGACCCGGCACATCCTGCTTTCGGATTCATTGCTCCTATCACCACTTCTTTCATCCTGGACTGCACGATAGCCCCCGCACACATCTGGCATGGTTCCAGTGTAATATACATGGTACAGTCTTCCAGCCGCCAGTCACCTGTTTTTTTGCTGGCTTTGCGAATTGCCGTAAGCTCTGCATGGGCCAGCGTATTTTTATCTGTATTTCTCCGGTTATAGCCCCTTGCTATAATTCTGTCATCCTGTACAATCACACAGCCAATCGGCACTTCATCCATAAGATACGCTTTGCGCGCTTCTTTGAGTGCAGCCTTCATAAATTTTTCCTGTGCTGTCAGTTTTACCGGCATGTTATCAAATCTCCTGTATATTTCTTTTTGATTCCTGTCTTGATGTATCTTTTTTCTTTTATTATACTATACTGAAACTGCGTTCCGCAATGTTTTTATTCTATAATATAGATTCCCACGCACGATACGGAGGAAACTTATGAAATTTACTTATGAAACAGACCGGCTGATTCTCAAAGTCCTTGATGGAAACCATGCCAGCGACGTGCTGCGGTTTTATCTGGCAAACCGGGAACTGTTTGAACGCTCCGAAGCAGAGCGCCCGGACAACTTCTATACAGAAGCTTTTCAGCGCCGTATTTTAAACCACGAATTCAATATGTGCGTCAGGCAGTCAGGAATCCGTTTCTGGGTTTACCAAAAGTCCGACCCGGAACATGTGATTGGCACCGTATGCCTGCGCAATATTACACGGCATGTTTACCAGAGCTGCGAAACCGGCTATAAATTTGACCAGCTTTCCTGGCACCATGGCTATGCCCTGGAAGCACTCTGCAAATGCATTCAGATTGCTTTTTATGAACTGAACCTGCACCGGATTACTGCTTATATCATGCCGGATAACGCCGCATCCATACGGCTGGTGCAGCGTGCCGGCTTTGAACTGGAAGGAATTGCAAGAAAGAATGCCATGGTGCGGGGCGTCTGGGAAGACCATGCCGTTTACAGCATTATCTGCCCCTGAACGCACCTGCCGCTATATTTCCAGAATCCGGTACCAGCACCCGGCCTGTTCTCCCTGTTCATTCCTGCAGGCATACGGAAGAAAATCCGGGAATCCGAAAATAGAAGCCATTGCATGTTCCTGATTCTGGTAAATTCCAGGAATTCCGATAAACCACTTCTTCCTGATTCTGCCAAATACCAGATAACGGCAGCTGAAAAATCCATGCAGCAGAAAGCTGTTGTTCACAATGCTCCAGTATTTCTCCGGAAGCAGCCGCACGTCTTTTATTTCAATACGGACACACAAAACCTGGTCTTCTTCCCGAAAGCAATTCAGGACAGGATATGTACGCAGCATTCTCCGCCACGTCTGCTCCCAGCAGTTATTCCGCTGCGGCTGCAGCTCTGCCGTGCGGATATCCGACATCTGCCCTTCACTGCCATAGCCTGAACTGCCCGTACTGCTGTCTGGTTCTGCCTGGTTCCCAGGCTGGTTTACATTCTGATTTTCTTCCTGATTTTTATTCAGGTTTTCATGCTGATTTTTATTCTGAGTTTCTTTCTGAGTTTCTTTCTGAGTTTCTTTCTGAGTTTCTTTCTGATTATCATGCTGAACAGGATTGCGGTTTTCAGATGCCGGCATGCTTTCAGCGTTTTCCATCTGCGGCATGCCGCCCTGGCCTGGCTGTGATGCCTGGTTCATCCCCGCATCCTGTGTCGGAGCTGTTTGCTGGATTTGCGCCGCACCCTGCATGGAATTCTCTTTCTGACTGAATGCTTCTGCCGGATTTTGCATCGTCTGCTGATTTAAATCTGCTGGCTGATTGCGGGCTTCTCTTTGATTTCGTACTGCATCCTGATTCAATGCCGGCTGCTGGTTCTGCGCTGGCTGCTTGTTTCTTGCTGGTGATAGATTCTCCTGCACTGCATGCTGATTTAACGCCGATGCCTGGGTCTCCTGCACTGCACGCTGATTTAATACCGATGCCCGAGTCTCCTGTTCTGCTTCCTGGTTTAACATGGCTGTCTGTGTCTGAGCAGCTGAATGACTCAACGCTGCTGTATGATTCTGTACTGCTTTCTGGTTTAGCGCTGCTGCCTGATTTTGGGCTGCCTGCTGATTTAACACTCCTTTCTGATTCTGTGCTGGTTTTCGGTTTAACACTGCTCTTTGATTCTGCTGCACTGCATGGTTTTGGACTGGCGGATGATTCGGGGCTGGTTTTCGGTTTGATCCTGTTTTCTGGCTTACGGCTGGTTTCTGATTGCGGGCCGGCGCATGGTTTAAGACTGTCTGGCGCTCCTTTTCCGATTTTTGGTAAGAGCCAGGCTGGCGGTTTTGAGCTGACGCAGGGTTCTGCTCTGCTGCGGAATGCTCCTGTCCTGTATTTCCAGAAAGCGATGCATTCTGGCCGGGAACTGTGCTGTTTTCCGGATTTCCCTGTCTGGCCTGCATCTTCTGCTGTTCAGGATGCGGTTCCTGCTGCGCTGCTTCCTGTTTTTTTCCGGCGTCTGCTTTCTGATTTCCTTCTTTCTGGTTTCCTTCTTTCCATTCTTTAAACCTGCCCGTATCAACCGGCTGTTCATCCCACTGGGTCAGAAAAGCTGCCCGGCCGTCTATCATCACAAGAATTCCATTCATTTGCATAATCTGCCAGGGTGTCTGTCCAATATTTTCTTCTGCCTGCTCATAACGGAAGTCTGCCTGATTATTCCGAAACGTAATGGTTCCAATGGAAATTCCCTGTATATTTTCCCGGTTTCTGATAAATAAATAAACGGTACCTGTTTTGCCGCTGTAGCCATTTTCCCTCATATGAATATCGATACGGTTGCGTCCTGCCCGCAGTTCTACCCGTGCAAAACCGGCATTATGAATTTTCTGATTATTATGAATAGAGTACAGATAACTTACAAAACGTTTCATATGCCTGATACTACTCCAATCCTGTCATTACTACAATGTATGCACCGGATTCAGATTCATACATGGAATTTCAAGCTGCTGCGAAAGCTTTCTCCAAGACAAAACTGCCTCTGAAAAAACGGAATTCGCGGCTGAAATCACAAATTCCTATCCGCCAGAATGCCATAATTCCTGACAGAATTTACAGCCAGAATCACAGATTGCCATCCGCCGCAATACCATATTCCTGACAGAATTTGCATATTGACTTTTACCGCTATCTCTTTTAATATTAATAATAATTACTAATATTGAAAGGAATATGGATATGAAGTACAGCAGACAAAGAGAAAGCATACTCCAATATCTCCGCACCGTAAAATGCCACCCTACCGCGGAAACCGTCTATCATGCCATACAGGCCGGAAATCCGAATATCAGCCTGGGAACCGTATACCGCAACCTCACCCTGCTAACAGAACTGGGCGAAATAAAGAAAATCACTGATTTTGACGGGCCTGACCGCTTTGACGGAAATACGGCCCTGCACTATCATTTTATATGCAGAAAATGCGGAGCAGTCCTTGACCTGGAAATGGATTCCCTGGCTCACATCAACTTGCTTGCCGAACATAATTTTGACGGCACAATCGAAGGGCACCTTACACACTTTTACGGCTTATGCCCGGAATGCGCAAAATCAAAAAAGGAAGAATAAAACAGTAATTATTTCTATTTTAATAGTTGACACCTTATAAAATATATGATATAAAGTTATCAGTGAGTTTTCCAGACAGGCTGCTGAAAAAGCTGGCTATTTTAACTGGAAAATATAAAATAAAACAATACGAAAAGGAGAATTTAAAATGGCTAAATTTGTATGTCAGGTATGTGGTTATGTTCATGAAGGAGATGCTGCACCAGAACAGTGCCCGCAGTGCAAGGCACCGGCAGAAAAATTCACAAAACAGGAAGGCGAAACAACATGGGCAGCAGAGCACGTAGTAGGCGTTGCTAAAGGCGTTTCTGAAGATATCCTGAATGACTTGAGGGCAAACTTCAACGGTGAGTGCACAGAAGTCGGCATGTATCTTGCTATGGCAAGAGTTGCACACAGGGAAGGTTATCCTGAAATCGGTTTATACTGGGAAAAAGCTGCTTACGAAGAAGCTGAACATGCTGCTAAATTTGCTGAATTACTCGGCGAAGTAGTTACAGACAGCACAAAGAAGAACCTCGAAATGCGTGTGGAAGCTGAAAACGGCGCTACCGCTGGCAAGACTGACCTTGCAAAACGTGCAAAAGCTGCAAACCTGGATGCAATCCATGATACAGTACACGAAATGGCACGCGACGAGGCTAGACATGGCAAGGCATTTGCTGGCTTATTAAAGAGATACTTTGGCTAAAATTTAAAAGGATTTTTAATTGGAAAGAGGATGGACATGCGGTGTCTATCCTCTTTTCTAGCGGAAGAAAAGTGTACTTTCTTCTTTTTACAATCTTTCATTTTCCTATAAAGTGTACTTTCTGCAAAGTGTACTTTTTTCTGTCTTTATTTTACCTCCGAAAACCTGTATTTGCAAGTATTTCTTTTTTATAACTTTACAACAACTATAAGTAACTCAACTGCAAATATATACAATTTTTTATGCTCTTTCAACAATTTCTAACATTTATACTGTTGCTTTTATAAATAATAATGATATTGCTCTATTACATGGCATTATGTCTGGTTCTCGTCAATCTATTAATTGATTTTTTGCATAAACAGGCGTATAATAATTACACATATTTTATAAGTCAAATCTATGAATAGAGGATATTGCATTGAAATTTGAATGGGATGAAGATAAAAACCAGTTGAATCTAAAAAAACATGGCATTGATTTTGAAACAGCAATGTTAGTTTTTAACGATTTACAGCGCATTGAAATATATGATACAGAGCATAGTATTTATGAAGATCGTTACAATACAATAGGAATGGTAAATGATGTTCTGTTCGTTGTTTATACAGAACGTAAACAGAACATACGCCTAATTTCAGCAAGGCTTGCCAATAAAACAGAAAGGAGTATTTATTATGATACGGACAGTTACTTTAGATAGAAACCAAAAGCCTACACAAGAGCAAATCAGGCAGATTGAAGAAGCTGCAAAGAAAGAGATTGTATATGATGAAGATTCTCCTGAACTTACCCCGGCAATGGAAAAAGCATTCCGGCTGGCAGCAAAAAACCGTAACACATACAGAAAAGCCAATATATCATAAATGCTATGATGGGCTATGAATATATTTTAAAAAGCAGCAGTTTACAATCAACTGCTGCTTTCTATTCTCTATAATACGAAATCTTTTGTAGTTCTATTACTCATTTAATCCGGCACTTCATCACATTTTTTATTCCATACAAAAATTATGATAAAATATTAGTATAAATACAAAAAGAAATTCAAAAAAGAAGGAATGACAATGGAAGATGAACTTATTTTTTCTAAAGAATGGTTTATGCTTGAAAAATACCATTTTAAGATTTTGGCAGTCATCACAGAACTGGCTGACAATACAGGAACTTTTAAAGGAGAATTGACTGCCTTTTGTAAAAATCTGTCTATACAAAACTCATCCGGCAACAAGAACAAAATAAAATCTGCCCTTAACTATCTTGCAAATAACAACTATATTACTATGTCAGAAGATAAAAAAATTTACACTATTACATTGAGCGATATATCTGAAAAAACATACCAGTATAAGTTAAAAAGAACATGGTATAACCAGCTACGGACTGCTGCAAATAAAACATCATGGGAAAATCTTTTAAAAATTTTTCTCATATTACTGGATTTATCTAAAGTGCCTGATAACATTGTAACCTATAAACAAATAGGCGAACTTACAAATTGTAGTGTGTCTACTGTTGGCAGAGCAATGAAAACGATTGCTAACCTACAATTTGGATGTTTTAGAATTTTAATTAAACCTGTCAAAAAGAAATGCGGCGAAATATACATAACTATAGGAACAATTTATGAACAAGCTTTAATTTTTGTATAAGTTTTATATTTTTTTGACATTTCTTATATATTATATATAGAGCATTCAAAAAATTATATTTTTTTCTGCATGTCAATGATATACTATACCTAACTATACATTCTTTTGTTATTCTGATTTTGTGTGGCAAGCCACACAAAACAGAATAACAGTAAACAAAAGAAAAACAAACTTGTTCCATCAGAGGTAAATTACATGAATAAAGAAAAATCTGAAAGTAAAAAATTAATCCCGTTATATCTGCAAAAGCTGTTCTTGGAAAAAACGGATAAGACACATTATGTAAGAATGCCTGATATATTATCTTATCTGGAAAGTAAAAATATATTTGCAGACCGGAGAACTATTTATGCAGCTATTTCTTTATTAAACTATACAGATTTTGAAATTGTTGGTGTACAGGAAAAAGGAAATTATAAATATCATCACCCTTCCAGATTGTTCAATACAAACGAACTGAAATTTTTAATTGATTCTATTGCTGCATCCAAGTTTTTGACAGAAAAAAAGTCTAAAGATCTAATCAGCAAAGTAAAATCTTTAGGCAGCAGTTTTGATGCCAAATCTCTTAACAGGAATATTCTGCTAAGCAAAAGAATCAAAAGCATGAATGATAAGGTGTTAAGAAATCTGGATTATATTTATTCTGCTATTGCTGATAATAAGCAGATAACATTTCAATATCTGCAATGGAACACAAAGCGGAAACTTGTTATAAAATCTGAAAAGCTATATGCAGTAAGCCCGTATGCAGTATCTTTATCAGATGATAATTATTATCTGATCGCATTTGACAGCAAATCAAATGATTTACGGCACTACCGCATAGATAAAATGCAGTCTATCACCATTACAAATACTGAAAGAATCGGTAAAGAATTATTCCAGTCTTTTGATATTGTGGATTATTCAAGAAAAACTTTTGGCATGTTTGGCGGAAAAGAAGAAACTGTTACACTTGAAGCTGCAAATTACCTTGTCAGCGTTTTTATTGACAGATTCAGAGAATCCGCCAATATCAGACCAAATTTTAATAATCCAGATTCTTTTATTGTCCGTATAACGGTTAATATCAGCCCACAGTTTTTCGCGTGGGTATTTGGGCTTGGGAAAAACGTCAAAATACTATCGCCTGATTCAACAGCAGATGCTTTTAAATCTATGATTAACAGTGTAGCAGAAAACTATTGCCGATAACGTCCGTTATTCTCCAAATTACATATACCTTCTATCTTTTTTAATGCTTGTTATTTTTTTATTGTTTTTGACCGTTTTCCCTGTTCCATCTGCTTTTGGAAATTTTCCAGGTGCGGAAAGGCGAAAACGGCAATCCATTACTGTATCTGCCCGAAATAGCCCCCTCCCCGTACTGCTGCACTTATTTTACGCAACTATCTTTTGGTTTCTTATCGGCGTAGAATTTACAATCATATCCTTATGATCTGGATAAGTTCTTAAAAACCAGTCTTTTACGCACTGATACAGTTTGCCGGAATCATAGCCAAATTCTTCATAATGAGCAATAACATCTTCAAAAGTAACAATATTTTCTCTGTCCATAATCCTGATGAATCTTCTCATATAATCATATGTAAGACCTTTAAATTCACTTTTTCTGCTGCCTGTTCTCTTAGACTTGACCGCAATAGTCATATGAGGATATTCTTTTTTAATGTCTGCTAACTGCTTTTGTTCCTCCGAACAGAACTCTTTTGAAGCATCATAAAAACTTCTGCTAATAGTAATTGTATTTGTAATTGCATCGAATGTAATATCCTTCATCTTATCTCCTTTATCCTTCTATAATAATTTAGGCTGCTTCACTTTCTTTATTTTTTTCATTTCCTGTTTCATAGCCGTCTTTTACTCTGTCAATTTCCATTGCATAATCTTCTTTATAATTATCCAAGAACCATTTCTTTACGATTGCATATTTTCCCTGTTTGTTTGAAGCTAATGCCAAAACCTTTTCAAACATATCTATTTCTTCATCCGTTCTGGTAGAAACAAACCTTTTCATCTCATCAATGTTTAAACCTTTATAAGATTTCTTATTTTCTTTCTTTTCGATTGTCTTATATACAAAAGAAAATCCTGTAAATTCTTTTCTCAACTGCTGCATTACTTTAAATTCCGGCGTTCCAATCTGACTTGCAGCTTTCCCGAACTTCTTTGTAATAATGATTTCCTCTGCTTCAAAATTGATTGTGTAATTTGTACTCTTGCTCATAGTTATGATTTCCTCCTGTATAGTTGTTGTTGTTTCTTCCGTTTATCTTCATTTGATATATCTAATTATAGAGTTATGTTTGTACAAAAATTTGTACTTGGATAAACTTTTATTACAAATTTTTTCTAAATTTTGTATCAAAATAACCCTATAAAAATTAGTACCAAAATTCTTGACTTTTATTGTTTCTAATGTTAAAATAATAGTACAAGAAATAAGGTTCGTCTAATTTGGTACAGAATAGGAGAAAAGATTATGAAAGAAGAATACGGTTATTGCAGAATCTCAACACCAAAACAGAATATTGACAGACAAGAGCGAAATATTTTGGAAGTCTATCCTTCCGCGCATATTGTAAAAGAAGTCTTTACTGGAACTAAGACAATAGGCAGAAAGGAATGGATTAAATTATATAAGGTAATTACACATGAAGCTGCTGACGGAAAAGAAATTACTCTCATATTTGATTCTGTTTCCAGAATGTCAAGAAATGCAGAGGAAGGATTTAATCTATATGAAGAATTATACAATCTTGGAATTAACCTTGTATTTTTAAAAGAGCCGCATATTAATACAGATACTTATAAAAAAGCTATTAATGTTAATATAGAAATGACCGGGACACATGCAGATATTCTTTTAAAGGCAGTAAAAGAATATTTGATGCAGCTTGCGAAGGAGCAAATCAGAATCGCTTTTGAACAGGCAGAGAAAGAAGTTCTGGACTTGCACCAGAGAACCTCCGAAGGAATTAAGACCGCAAAACTTAACGGAAAACAGATAGGCAGAATTAAAGGACAAAAGTACACTACTAAGAAAGAAACTGCTGCAAAAGAAATCATCTTAAAAAATAGTAAAGACTTTAATGGCAGTAATACGGATGCGGAGGTTATAAAAATTGCGGGGATTTCCAGAAATTCATATTATAAATATAAGTCTGAATTAAAACATGCAGTAGGAAATTAAAATCTCCTACTGCCACACTTTATTTTTAAAACCACTCTAATCTGCTCCAGTTTTGCAAATGTACACATAATCTACCGTTTATAATTTCCATATTTATCATATGTTATTGTTTTTGTTCTTCCACATCCTGTACATTGATAAGTAACCATCTTTGTTTTCTTTCCTCCAATACCAGCTACTGCACCAATCGGTCCAAAAACAGCAGCGCCTAAAATTCCTTTCCCTAAACTATAACCACTTGGTTGATTTCCAGTACTACTAATTTCTTTCCAATAACCTTTGCCACAATCACATTTATTTAATATATTTCCATACATAATAATACATTCTCCTTTCAACATCGTTATCTCATCTTTTTGAACAGCAACATTTTATCGAAACAAATATCAAACATGGGATAATTTAGTTAATAAATGCTCACCCTCTTTTTCCCTTCTTTATTCTAGGACATTCTGCATTAACAGGAATCTGCCATTGGCCACCTATTTTCTCTGGTTTCACCACAAGATAAATCTTTCCTTCTCTACACCATTTTGAAATAGTACTTTGCGTATAACCCCACTTTTCAGCCGCTTCTTTTGTACCCATGTACTCCATGCTGCTTCACTTCCTTTTTCATAAATCGCTCTTGCATATCCATTTTAGAGTTTATAACTCTATTTGTCAAGTATTATTTGTTTCTATCTTATAATATTTCAGAGGTAAAAAAGTCATGAAATACAATGAGCGAATAAGAGAAATAAGAGAAGATAATTCTTTAACACAACAAAAAATAGCTGACCGGCTACATATCGGACAACGTACTTATGCAGACTATGAAAGCGGAAAGACAAGAATCCCCGTTGACAGCCTTTTAATTCTTGCCAGATTTTACAATGTATCTATGGACTATATCACAGGTGCAAGCAACATCAAAACAGAATATCCGAAACAATAGGCAGCAGTCATTTACCATTTTGGAACTGCTGCCCTTTTCTTATTTCTTCCTTGCGGTTCTCGCTATGTATTTATCCATCCTGGTTATAGATTTCTTCAAATCCGTTTGCACAGCTTCTAAATAATATTTTGCACAGTTGACTACCAGACGCATTTCTTCCTTTTGTTCTCCGCTGCAATCATTTTCTAATAATTTCAAAATATAAAGCAAAGACTTCTGGTTATACTCTACTTCTAATAAATTCCTCATAATCGAATATAATTCTTTCATAATGAATATTCTCCTTTGCTGATCCCATTTTTCCACATGCTTTCACATCTTTTCAAGATTCTTCAACAGTTCGTCAACGCCTTTTTCCGATATGGCAATATAATATTTGTGTGTTACCTGACTGTTGCTATGCCCCATCTGATTACACAACAGATGTTCAGGTGTATTTAAAACTGCTAAATTTGTTCCGTATGTATGCCTAAGATAATGATATTTGAATGTAAAGCTGCATTTATCCTGTACTGTTCTCGAATGATATTTCATGGAATTAACCGTCTGTATTTTACCATTGGATAAAGTATTAACCAAATCAAGAGAAGAAATCATTTCCCCGTCCAAATCCTGTATCATAGTCTGATTCTGCTGACGCTGCTGTTCCAGTTCCTTTTTATCCTGTTCCATTTGTTTTAACAGATTCTTAAAATATCTCTTTAGCTTGCTGCACATATAGATTTTCCTTCTTGCATTTCTGGTTTTCAGAGATACCAGTTTAATCAGCCCGTTTTGATACTGCATCTGCCTGTCTATTGTTATAATGCCATTTTTAATATCAACATTAGACCACTTTAAGCCATAACATTCATTGATTCTCAATCCGCAATATTTTCCAAGCATATAAGCTGTTTCCGCATTTGTACCTTTAAAATAACTGTCTAACTGTTCCATCTGCTTTTCATCAAAATAAACTATGTCCAAATCATCATCTATCTTTAATTTTGGCATGTGAATCTTAGTGTCTTTATTAATACATAATTTATTATAAGAATCAACATCAATATAATTTCGTGAGTATGCCTGTCCAAATATCAGATAGAACATTTTCAAAAAGGATTCTGTATAAGAATCCGCTCTGTTATCAACGTAATATAATTCTTCCAGATAATCTTGTATTTCCGCTACTGTAATATTATCAATATATCTTTTCCCGAACCGCTCTTTTAAATGATTGTTCCATAAAGAATCTTGTTTTTTGATTGTAGAATATGCTTTTCCGCTTCTTCCTTTTTCACAATATTCTGTATAAACTTCTTCAACCGTCTTTCTTACTGTTTTTCCCTGATGTGGCAGTAATGCTTTTGACTGTTCCTGTGCAATTGCAATTTCTCTGGCTTTTGCTGCCTGTTTCGCTGTTCTGAATGGTTTTCCCATTTCATTTCTTAACTTTTTTCCTTCTTTTCTTTTACCATTAATTACAATTGCATATCTATAACCATAAAATCCATTTTCTAATTGATAAACTCCGGCAAAACCTGTATCTGACATAAATAAAAACCTCCTTCAAGTGTACTTTTGTTGTACTTTCTTGCAGAAGGTTCTTTTATAGTTGTTGTTAAGTTGTACTAAGAAGTGTACTTTTGTTCCACTGTTATTCCTTATAAATACTGCAGTAGCCAAGAAAAGAACCTGGATGCAATCCATGATACAGTACACGAAATGGCACGCGACGAGGCTAGACATGGCAAGGCATTTGCTGGCTTATTAAAGAGGTACTTTGGCTAAAATTTAAAAGGATTTTTTATGAAATCCGGCTCGGTTTTATAAGGATTTCTGAATGAAAAGAGGATGGACAGGCAGTGTCTGTCCTCTTTTTCGCTGTCCTTTTGTTGTCCCTTTACATTCAGGATGTTCTTACATCCATTATAAATTGTCCTTTTTAGAAGCTGTCCTTCTTTACGACTCTATCTTATCTCCATAATCAGTATTTGCAAGCATTTCTTTTTTATAACTTTACAACAGCTATAAGTAACTCAACTGCAAAAATCCATAATTTATTATACCCTTTCAACATTTTCCGACATTTATACTGCTGCTTGTATAATAATGATATTGCTCTATAATTACATGTCATTGTTCTGGTTCGTATCAATTTATTATTTGAATTTTTGCATAAACAGAAGTATAATAATCACATATATTTTATAAGTCAAATCTATGAACAGAGGATATTGCATTGAAATTTGAATGGGATGAAGATAAAAATCAGTTGAATTTAAAAAAGCATGGTATTGATTTTGAAACAGCAATGCTTGTTTTTAATGATTTACAACGCATTGAAATATACGATACAGAACACAGTATTTATGAAGACCGCTACAATACAATAGGATGGTAAATGATGTTCTATTTGTTGTTTATACAGAGCGTAAACAGAATATACGCCTAATTTCAGCAAGGCTTGCCAACAAAACAGCAAGGAGTATTTATTATGATACGGACAGTTCCTTTAGATAGAAACCAGAAGCCTGCAAAAGAGCAAATCAGGCAGATTGAAGAAGCTGCAAAGAAAGAGATTGTATATGATGAAGATTCTCCTGAACTTACCCCGGCAATGGAAAAAGCATTCCGGCTGGCAGCAAAAACCGTAACACATACAAAAAAAACAATATATCATAAATACTATGATGCGTTATGAATAATAATTTAAAAAGGGCTGTCGCATTAAGAAAAATGATACAAGATATAGTTGGTATAAACCATTCTTCTATACTATATCTTGTATATATTTTGCTTAGTGCGACAGCCCCTTCTATTTTCTATAGTAATAAAATCTTTTGCAATTCTATTAGTCATTCAATACGGCGAAATTAAATCAGCCCGACAAATCGGAAATCATGCAAAAATATTCTCAACCAGATAAATCATAATCACCATAAGAAATGCCGCGGTAACCGCAGCACTTCTGCTTATGTACAAGCTGACTGCAAACATAAAAAGACCAGCCAGCGCAATTACCAGAGTGCCAAGCAGCACTGTCAGTCCAAGCAGTTCCAGAGGCGTAAACAGCTGCATTGTTTCATAGGAAAAAAGAACAAAAGCCGGTACGCCTGCGAACTGAAAAATAGAATTCTTTTTTACGAAACAGGCGGCCAATTTCTGTTTGAACGTATGCCTGCCGCTTTCTCACTAAATCAACACCTCCGTACCATTTTCCCCTGACCCAGTTTCCCTCTGTTCGTCCACGATAGTCTTTCCCTCCGCAAACACTGCTTTGGCTTTTTCTATATCCGGCTGCTGAAGTGTGGCTGTCATTGTGTGCAGATTCTCCATGCCTGCCTCCTCAGAAAATGGAAACGCGTATCTGGAAACATGCGTATTAAAGCAAAACGGCGAATGTGCCGTATCTGGAACAGCTGTGGTAAGGCTTCCCGGATAGCGTCTGTCCGGCTTTACGCACCTGTAAAACTGCTGACATTATCACGGGTCACCTTTTCATACGGCAGGTAAATATATTTCCCATCCACAAGCCCTGTTTCTTCCAGGCCTTTTTGCAGGACAAGGGCTGCTGCCAGCTTTGCCATTGCAGCTGCCTGTCCTTCTTTATCGTTATATACAGTTGCTGCCAGCTTTGATTCTGCGACAGCTTCCAGGCCGGCATCTGTCCCGTCGATTCCAAAAAACACGGGAAGGGCCGTTTCTGTATAATTCAGCTTCTGGTAGGCATCGATTGCGCCCAGCGCCATGTCATCGTTATTGGCCAGAACCAGCTCAATCCGGTTCTGATGCTCGCTGATTATCTGCATCATGCGGTTTTGTGCCTGGGCGCGGTTCCAGTTTGCAATGCCGCAGCTGAGCTTTTCCAGTTCAATTCCGTTCTTTTTTAAGGTATCGACTGCGCTTTCGGTACGGATAATTGCATCCTGGTGTCCAGGCTCCCCTTCGAGCACCACATACTGGATTTTTCCATCCTTATTCCGGTCAATCTGGCTGTCTGCCTGTATGGCCTTTGCCGCCAGCTCTCCCTGCATCACGCCGGACTGCTGCGCGTCCGCTCCGACATAAAAAAGCCCTTCCCACTGCATCAGGTCTTCCGCTACAGGCTCCCGGTTAAAAAATATAATCGGCACCTGATGCTCCCTGGCCAGGTCAATGATTTCAGACGGGTCGGAACGGTCTGCCAGATTTACGCAGAGTACGTTGCAGCCCGCATCAATCAGTTCCTTTACCTGGTCATCCTGTGTGCGCTGCAGGCCTGCTGCATCCTTCGTGGTAACCGTCACTTCAAAATGTTTATTTTCCAGCTTATAAAGCTGCTCTTTCAGGCAGTCATTCAGCTCGCTTAAAAACGTATCGCTCTGGTTATAATATGCCACCCCGGCCTGTATTCTGTCTGGCGGCTCAGGCAGCGGCCTGCCACAGGCACAGAAAAACAACGCC
>OFHA01001583.1_pt1 | contig 15239 bp, 9 predicted proteins | sample 1521891 | NCBI WGS metagenome assembly OFHA01 (sample SAMEA3504089, study PRJEB24116) | mouse gut metagenome | biome: mouse gut; feature: mouse-associated habitat; material: faeces | place: Denmark | collected 2011
TTCGCCGCCAGATGATGCCCGAACCGTCCCATTCCTATGATTAATATTGATTTCATATTTTACGCCTCTCTTTCTATTTTTTGTTTTCTTATCCTACAATAATTTTTTCCTGCGGCTGGCGCATTGGCGCCGAAGTATTTTTCTGTGCAAACACCAGCGCAAAGGAAAGGCTGCCCAGCCTGCCGCAATACATCAGCACTATGAGAATAACCCGTGCTATTATATCTAAATCTCTCGTGATGCCCACCGTCATGCCAACAGTTCCTATTGCGGAAAGCACCTCAAACAGCACATCTTCAAAATTCAATAACGGCTGTAACGCCATAATAATAACAGTCGCTACAATTGTCAGTGTCGCATTGATAATCACTACCGCATTTGCCTTCTTGACCACCTCGTCTGTCAGGCGCCTGCCAAATAAGTTGATATCCTCTTTGTTGAGCACCATTGCCCCCGCATAAAATAACAGTACGATGACAGAGGTCGTCTTGACGCCGCCTGCGGTGGAGCCGGGACTGCCGCCAATAAACATCATAACCATTGTTATTAATTTCCCAGAATTTGACAGCGCCGCCGTATCGACGGAGTTAAAGCCTGCTGTTCTCGGCGTGACAGCGGAAAACAGTGCCCCCAGCACTTTTTCAAGCGGACTCATGCCCGCAAAGGCTGCATTATTTTCTGTGAGCAAAAACAATACTGTCCCAATCACGGTCAGCAAAAAAGTCACCGTCAGTACAATTTTGCTGTGCAATAAATAACGCTTGAAATGCCATTTGTTCCGCGCCACATCGTCCCAGACGATAAAACCGATGCCCCCCACAAGAATCAGCGCCACAATCACAAGATTGACCAGAATGTCCCCCTCATATGCGACGAGGGAGGAATATGCCTCCTCGGTTCCCATCAGGTCAAAGCCGCCGTTGCAGAATGCCGATACTGCATGAAACAATGAATAATAAATTCCTTTCACCACGCCAAAACGGGGTATAAACCGAAAAGAGAGCAGGACTGCACCCAAGAACTCAATGCAGAGCGCGCCTTGAACTATCTTTTTGACCAGACGAACAACACCTGCTATTTCAAGGGTATTCACACTTTCCTGTAGCTGCTCTCTCTCCTGCAAGCCGATGCGCTTCTTGAGAATCACAGAAATATAGGCTCCTATGGTCATAAATCCCAGTCCGCCGACCTGTATCATACAGAGTATGACCAGCTGTCCAAACGTGGTCCAGTTCTGGTAAGTGTCCGCGACGACAAGCCCGGTTACACAGGTCGCAGACGTCGCCGTAAAAAGGGAATTAAGCATATTCCCATGACCAGACTTATTCGCGAAGGGAAGTGTGAGCAGGAGTGTTCCTGTCAGAATGATCATCGCAAAGCCAAAAGCGATCAGCCTCGTGGTAGACTTTCTGGCTTTGGGCTGCTTGTTACTAATTTCATATGCCATGATATTTTATCCTTTACCTTTATTTCCTTTATTTTACAAACCAAAGTTAATTATATCACTTTTGCCGTATAAAACAATAGTATCGCCAAATAATGTAAAAGACCACTTGCATTTCGCAAGTGGCCGGTATATAATCGAATTGGAAAGGGATTCAGAAAAGTGCATCTATCTTCCTTTTCAATTATATCTGTATATTATAGCATATGTTATACTACTGTTCAATCTATTTCCTTATCTCGACAGCTTCCGGCAGATATCATACTGGTACTCGTCAATTCCCTTTTTCATATTGAGTGCTTCCTCGATATCATAATCGACGAAGGCGCCATGCTTGTACGCTACGACTCTGTTGGACTTGCCGTCACAGAGGATATCTGCTGCGTATGCCCCCATGATCGACGCATAGAAGCGATCCTTACAGGTCGGATTGCCGCCGCGCTGCATGTAGCCAAGTATGGTCGCCCTTGTCTCGATTCCCGTCGCTGCCTCAATTCGCTTTGCCATCGAGGTAGAATGTCCGATGCCCTCGGCATTGATAATGATATGGTGCGTCTTTCCTTTCTTTCTGCTTCTGACAATATTGTTGATCAGCTCCTGCTCATCGTAATTGTATTTCTCGGGGAGAAGAATATCTTCCGCACCGTTTGCAACGCCTGTCCAGAGTGCGATGTATCCTGCATGTCTGCCCATAACCTCGATGATCGAGCAGCGCTCATGAGATGAAGAAGTATCCCTTACCTTGTCAATCGCCTCCATCGCGGTATTGATTGCCGTGTCAAAGCCAATCGTATACTCTGTACAGGCAATGTCAAGATCAATTGTTCCCGGCACACCGACCGTATTGATTCCATGTCTTGCAAGTCCCTGCGCACCTCTGTAAGAGCCGTCACCGCCAATCACGACAAGACCGTCAATCCCGTGCTTATGGCAGATTTCAGCCGCCATCTGCTGTATATTCTCTTCCTTAAATTCAAGACATCTCGCTGTGCCTAGGATTGTTCCACCCTTCTGAATAACATCTGCCACACTGAACGCCTCCATATCAATGATTTCCTCATTGATCAGCCCCATGTAGCCACGCTTGATTCCCTTCACTTTTACATTGTTCGTCAGAGCCTTCCTCACCACTGCACGGATCGCAGCGTTCATTCCCGGCGCATCTCCTCCGCTTGTCAATACACCTATCGTCTTGATTTCATTCGACATCACTATACCTCCTATACTTTATATCATCCCTGAAGCCTTTTGCTTTCTATAATCCGTATTATCCGCGAAAGTATCCCCGCATAATCATAAATATTTTATACCTTTTTTTCATATATTACAATATTTATTGATAAATTTTTAACCATTTTTTGTGCTTAGCACACGACTTTCACATTTTCATCGCCAAACAAATCCCGAAGCCTGTCGAGGACTGCACTGTCTGCCTTGATGTTTCGGTTGGGCGGCAGGGTCTTTTTTTGACGCGTTTCTTCTATATATATGTGGACTGTATCAATGCCCTCTGATTCGTAGATGGCATCAAACAGCGCGGACTCCTTGCCAAGATAGGTATTCATATCTTGGAACTTGAGCCACACCTTCCTTGGAATCTCATCAAATGCAGTGATGCGCTCACAGATCAATTTGCCGTCGCGTTCGTCCTCTACCTTCACTCTGCCTTCGACAAACACCTTATTTTCCTCCAATATTTTCGAGGAATATTTTTCATAGGCATTTGGGAACACGACAATCTCCACACTGCCCACCAAATCTTCCAGCGTGAGAAACGCCATGATCTTGTCCTGCTTGGTATATTTAATCTTTTTGTCCATGATCATGCCGCCGATCACTGCGCTTGCATTATCCTTCACATGGGTCTGCCCGGTCTCCTCGTCCAGATGAAAGTCCGAGGTCTTTGCGGTGATACGCTTTTCCCACAAAGTCTGATATTCCTGCATTGGATGTCCGCTGACATAGAACCCCAGCACCTCCTTCTCAAAGCTGAGCAGAAGCTCCTTCTCGTACTCCCCGACATTGGGCAGCGGAATCTCAAGTTCTTTTTTGTCCTCCTCTGAGACAATGTCAAACAACGACATCTGCCCCGCTGTCACGCCGCGCCTGCTGTGCACGACACTGTCAAGAATCTGCGCGTAGACGCTCATCAACTGCTTTCTGGTCGCGCCGAAGCTGTCAAATGCACCTGCTTTGATAAAATTCTCAATGGCGCGCTTATTGATTTCAATGTTCTGTGTGCGCTCTATGAAATCCTTTAAATCCTGATACTTTCCATGGGCATTCCGCTCTGTTGTGATTTGGTCAATGACCGACTTGCCGACGCTCTTAATCGCATTGAGCGCGTAACGAATCGCATCGTCCGAAACGGAAAATCCACATTCCCCTTCATTGATGTCCGGCGGCAGGATTTCCATGCCCATATTCCGGCTGGTCTGGATATATTCTGACACTTTGTTAATGTTGTTCATGACAGATGTCATGATAGCTGCCATAAATTCCACCGGATAGTAATATTTCAGATAGGCCGTCTGGTATGAAATCACAGCATAGGCCGCGGCATGGGATTTGTTAAATGCATATTTGGCAAAATCAATCATTTCGTCAAAAATCCTGTTTGCGGCCTTTTCGCTGATGCCATTGGCGATGCAGCCCTTCACCCCCTGCTCCTCATTGCCATAGACAAAGTTTTTGCGTTCTTCTTCCATAACCCTGCCTTTTTTCTTGGACATCGCGCGGCGTACAATGTCGCTGCGCCCCCAGGTATATCCTGCCAGGTCTCGCACAATCTGCATCACCTGCTCCTGATAGACGATGCACCCGTAAGTCGGTGCCAGAATCGGCTCCAGCTGCGGACAGTCATACTGAATCTGTCCATGCATGTTTTTGCCGCGCACATAGGCCGGAATAAAGTCCATCGGGCCCGGACGGTACAGGGCAATCCCGGCAATAATATCTTCCAGGCTGTGCGGCTTTAGCTCTTTCACAAAGTTTTTCATGCCGGAGCTTTCCAGCTGGAACACGCCGTCCGTGCGCCCGGTTCCAAGCGAATCGAGCACTTTCTGGTCATTGTAATCAATGTGGTCGATGTCGATTTTTATGCCCGTGTCTTTTTCCGCCAGGCGCACGGCGCTGTCAATCACCGTCAGCGTGCGCAGCCCGAGGAAATCCATTTTCAAAAGGCCCAGCTCCTCAAGCGTTGTCATCGTAAACTGCGTGGTCACCATGCCGTCCACGCCCCTGGATAACGGCACATATTCGTCCATCGGCTTCTGGCTGATAACGACTCCGGCCGCATGGGTGGACGTATGCCTTGGCAGGCCTTCCAGCCGCTTTGACATATCTATCAGCTTTTTCACGCCCTCGTCTTCTTCATAAATTTTGCGCAGGTCCGGGTTCATATCCAGCGCCTTTTGAATCGTGATATTAAGCTCCGACGGGACATTTTTGGATATCGAATCTACAAACGAATATGGCATGTCCATGACGCGCCCGACATCCCGGATGACACCGCGTGCTGCCAGCGTACCAAAGGTAACAATCTGCGTCACGCACTCCTTGCCGTATTTTTTCACGACGTAATCAATCACTTCCTGGCGCCTTTCGTAACAGAAATCAACGTCAATATCCGGCATCGATACCCGCTCCGGGTTTAAAAAGCGCTCGAAAATCAGGCTGTACTTAATCGGGTCGATATTTGTAATGCCTGTCGTATAAGCAACCAGCGAGCCTGCCGCACTGCCGCGCCCCGGCCCGACGCTGATGCCGTGCTCTTTTGCAAAATGGATATAATCCCATACAATCAGGAAGTAATCGACATATCCCATTGTCTTTATGACATCCAGCTCATATTCCAGGCGGGATTTTAATTCCTGTGCCTGCTGCTTGGGATAACGCTGCGCAAGCCCGTCAAAGCAGAGCCTGTTTAAATATTCCCACGCCGTATAGCCATCCGGCACATCGTATTTCGGCAGCTTCGTTTTGCCAAATTCAATCTCCACATGGCAGCGGTCTGCAATTTTCTGCGTATTTTCCAGTGCCTGTTTTGCATATGGAAACAGCGCCTGCATTTCTTCTTCGGATTTTACAAAATACTGCCCGCCATCGTAACGCATGCGGTCTTCGTCCTGCAGCTTTTTGCCGGTCTGGATGCACAGCAGGATGTCATGGGCTTCCGCATCTTCTGCATTCGTATAATGCACGTCATTTGTCACAATGAGCTCAATGCCCGTTTCTTCACTCAGCCGCAGAAGCTGCGGATTGACGGTCTTTTGCTGCGGCAGGCCGTGGTCCTGCAGCTCCAGGAAAAAATTGCCTGTTCCAAAGCATTCTTCGTATTTTAAGGCGGCCGCTTTTGCCTTCTCATAATCTCCGCGCAAAAGCTCCCTGGACACTTCCCCGGCCACACAGGCGCTGGTCGCAATAATTCCTTTATAGTATCTGCGCAGCACTTCCATATCTACCCGCGGCCGGTAATAATAGCCGTCCAAAAAGCCCTTGGACACGATTTTAATCAGGTTTCCATAACCTTCGTTCGTTTCCGCTAACAGCACCAGATGATAATAACGGTCTTCCCCGCTTACATGCTCACGGTCGAACCGGGAGTTTGGCGCTACATACACCTCGCAGCCCAGTATCGGACGAATCCCGGCAGCCGTGGCCGCCTTGTAAAATTCAATCACGCCGTACATGGCCCCGTGGTCTGTAATGGCTGCGGCTGTCATGCCCAGCTCCCTGACCCGGGACACGTATTCCTGTATTTTGTTGGAACCATCCAGCAAGCTGTATTCCGTGTGGACGTGCAGGTGTACAAATGACATGGGCTTGTGCTCCTTCTTTCCTTTATATATATTCTTCTGTTTGTCAGACTGCTTCTTTTATTTTAACATATATCTGCCTGTACTTCAAACTTTTGCGTACAAAAAAACGGGTTTCTTTCAGTCCTGTGTGAACAGTAACCAATAAACCCGTTTTTTTCGTATGCTATTTGAAATCTGGCACCCATTTTCTGCACTTAACCGCATTCCACAATCACTTCACAAATCTCATATGGTCCATAGCGGAGCCATCTTTCCCTCTGCGGTTTTTTCACATTCCTGCAAAAGCTGACCAGATACCCTTTTTTCAGCCCCCTGGCAGCAAGATACTCCGCCAGCTGTTCATATCCCTTCTGCTCATAGGCCGCCCCGTTCCATCGTTTTAGTTCCACGACAAACTCATCCTTCCCATAAAACACCTGTATATCCATCCGCATATTCTGCCGCGTCTGCGGTACCACGGCATAATGTCCCGTTCCATTGATAATCGGACGCAGAAAGCTCAAAAATAAAAGCCTTCCCTGTTTTTCCAGAAAGGTTCCATCCTCCCTGCGGTATTCCGCTTTCATAAAATCTGCAAAACGGCAGATAACATGCTCCATATCCAGCCTGCCGTTACAGATATACTGGCCCTTTTCCAGATAGTCGGAATGCAGCAGGGCTTCTGTGGCACGCACGGATGTAAAATAATTTAAAATCAGAGTCTCAAATATCATATTTGAAACAGCTGCTTTTCCATCCCGTTCTGTCAGAATCCCAAACATCGCACCCAGTCCAATCACCGGATTATTCCGCTCAAAAACGATTTTTGCCCCGAAAACGGCAAGCTGTTCGGCCAGCCTTGCAAATTCTGGATGATTCTGGATGTTTTTGATAACATCATCAAACAGCGTATTCTGTTCTTTCAGCAAATCGCGGACTGCCATCCACAAATCCGCTGCATCCCATCCCATGCCCGTTTCATCCAGTTTTTTACACAGGCAGCTCACCAGGTACGGATAGCCGCCGGTCACCCGGTACAGCTCTTGTGCTGCGGCCTGCATATCCATGCCTGTATGATGTTCTTTTTCATATTCTGCCAGCATGGTCACAATGTCCTCTGGGAGAAAACGCATGCTGACCTCAAACGGAGCTGCCACATTCCATGGGCTGTTATATCTGTGTGCCTCCTCAGGCCTGATTTTTGTCCTCATGTTCCTGATATCGTATACACCAGCTAAAATAACAGAATGAAACGCCGGTGTTTCTTCCCTGTTCTGGTAATATTCCCGCAGCTGTCCGAGAAAATCCACAAACACCTGATTATCCGATGCCTGGTCTGCTTCGTCAATGATGAGTACTATCTTCTGCTGTGCCTGCGCACAGACATCACTGAGCAGCTCAAACAGCTCTGTCAGGTCAAACGGTTCGTGTGTTCCCCTGCTTTTCTCATCCAGAGCCTGCAGGGCCCTGGATTCCAGCTTCCCGTTTTGCGCACTGCTCACTGCTTTCTTTACAAATTCATGTGCAAAAGCTCTTGAAAATGCAGACTCGTCCCGGAATCTGGCGGAGCTCATTTTCTGAAAGCTCATAAATATAACTGCATAATCCGGCTGGAGATACCGCTGCAATGCCCGCAGCATCGTAGTTTTCCCATACTGCCTGGCGCGGTTTATCACAAAATAGTCCCCATTGTCTGTCATCTTTTTCATTTGCTGCAGCCGTCCGCTTAAATCTGCCATATAATGCTTTTCCGGATAACAGACACCGCTGATATGAAACTGTCTCATTCCGCCATTTCCCCTCTCATTTCCAAATCTCATTATGCCATCCGCTATCCTTCCAGGCTGCGCAGCTTTTCCACAACACTTTGATTCTGCGTCCTTTGGTAAATCCATACCGGCACTGTCATGCACAGAATAAAAACAGCTGCCAGCAGGACAAGGCTGCTAATCCATGGAATGGAATACGCCACCTGATAGCGGTTCATGCCGCAAAACACTGCATAGCTGGCCGGAAGCCCGGCGGCGAGCGAAAGCCCGGCAGAGATTGCTGCATAGCCCGCGCCTTCCAGCCGCAGCATGGCACCGGCCTGCTTATGCGTCATCCCGATGCTTTCTAACGCTGCGAATTCCCTGGAACGGACCTGCAGCCCATGCGCCATCATATTCAGGTAATTCAGCACCGCCATCAGGGCGAAAATGCCGGTCAAAACCGCACCGAGTATTTTTACCCGCATTTCTGTATGCTTCATTTCCGCATAGCGTTCCAGCTTCGAATCCGATGAAATCCGGCTTTCCTTTTCAACTAACGCCATTACGCGCTGTTCTGCCTTCCTGGAAAAAGCCGATTCGTATTCTATTTCAATCAGCTCTGTCAGTGGCTCCTTCAAAAGCCTGCGTGCAAATGCTTCGCTGACCACCAGGTCTGGCAGGATGCCGCCGGAAAAAAATGCCGGATTTGCGCTGCCATCCGCTGCCGCCGCTATCTGAACCGTATATTCTTCCTGCGGATGCTTCCCGTCTGGAAGGGAAAAACGTACCGTCTTCCCGGTCATTCCGTTATCTCCCTGTGTAAAATATTTCACGGCAATGGCAGTCTCTCCGTTTTCAAACGCATCCCAGTCCAGCTGCGTTTCGATGCTTTGCCCGAGCAGTTCAAAGCCTTTTTTCCCGACACTGATCATACGCGGCGCAAAGTAATTGCTGTCCATATCTTTTTGGTATAATTCCATATCGCGTTCATAATTTCCCGGACTGTATCTGGAACCGTATAATTCCTTTAAATATTCCCCATAAACATCTTCCTGATACGGAATGATAACTTTTGCAGAAGCCACCTTCCGGACGGATGCTATCCCTTCCATTGCTTCTATCTGTGATATCAGTTCATCCGTCAAAAGCTGTTCCCCGTTTTCCAGAACCGTTTCATTTTTCAGCCGCAAATCATACGAATACATCTGGTTCAGGATGCGCCCTGCATCATTCCCGCGTATCAGGACATTTGTTACCAGAAACATCGAAATTGCTATGACAAACGAACAAAAAATAACAGCTGCCTGTTTTTTATCCCGAAACAGGTTCTGCCATGCCATGGAAGGAATGATGGAACGCGTGACACAATCCACGCCATGCTGCCGTTTTTTTCCTGCTGCTTTCGCAGACTCTGCCATGCCTGCCGCATGCCGCAGCGCCTGTGCGGGCGGACAGTCTGCCGCCAGCTGTGCGGGCTTTTTGCAGCTGATTCCGTTTACAGCCGCAGCAAAGCACCCGGCCAGCACAAATCCCCAGCCTTTTGCAGAAACCGTATCGCTGGCTGCAAATCCCGGATTGGCAATATGCACAAGCTGCGGAACTGCCAGCCCTGCCGTAAAAAATGCTGCCGCAAGCCCTATCGGCACCCCGGCCAGCGCATTCCAGGCTGCCTGGACATAGACCATCCATTTTATCTGGGCAGACGTCATCCCGACCGCTGCCAGCTGCCCATAATACCGGATATCCTTTGAAATCGAAAGATACATCGTATTATAAATAAACAGGTACCCGCTTGCAAACACCATAACCAGCACCGCCGCCAGTGCAGCGCTCATCTTGAAAAACACGGCAGCCGCATCATAATCCGCGGAAATATACTGGCTTTTTTCCAGCTTTACTGCTTCCCGCAGCTGTTTCAGGTCTTTTTCCGAATAGAGGGGATTTTTCAGCGTTATTTTCAAAGCTCCCTGTGTCAGGTCTGTCTGCTTCACGCCCGTCGTTTTATAGAATTTTTCTGAAATATAGCCTCTGTGGATGCCGCTGTAATCGGTATACCAGCCGCTGAGCACAAATTCTTTTTCCGGCAGTTCCTGCCCGTCATCTTCCGCCAGCACTGTATACGAAAATAACAGCTTCATCCCGATTTCAGGCTCGCGGATGCCCATTGCTTTTAACACACGCGTTCCCAGCATGATTTCATTTTCGTTCTGCGGATAACTGCCCTCATAGCTTTCCAGGGCGGGCACCGTCTGTTTTTCCCAGCAGGTTTCATCCAGCCAGTAAAGCTTTGTTTTATCCAGCTGCAGGTCTCCATACTGCTCTAAGACAGCACATTTCACAGCAAGCCCCGCATGCCGGACCAAATCCAGGGCACGGACTGCTTCTGCCTGTTCTTCCTTCGGCTCGCTCAGTTCTATGTCATAATCCATTCCCTGCATCCGCACCTGGCGCTGCGACAGCGTGCCAAAATAGCCCGTACCGACGGCAAGCACGGACGCAATCAGAAATGACGTCAGCACAATGGCCAAAACAGCATAAAAATTCCGCTTTTTTTCCGCCTTATACGCAGTCCAGGCTATCTGCAGGATAACTTTTTGATTTTTTACTTTCAGCATCGTTTCCCTCCATATTCTTACACAAAAATGACAATGCCGGCAGATTTACGGCAGCCTGTCCAGCTGAAATGCCATGGGATGCCGTGACATGTACAGCTGCATCACGGTGCCCTTTCCGGCTTCTGATTTCACCTTTGCATATCCGCCCTGCTTTGCGAGTACTTCCCGCACCAGATACAGTCCGATGCCAAATCCCGGCCTGCTGCTGACAGCCTTCGAACGGTAAAACCGCTCGAACACCAGCCCCTGTTCTTCCTCGGAAATGCCGATTCCCTCGTCCTGCACCTGGATGCAGGCAAAGGTTTCATATACAATAACGCGCACAGTAACCTGCGAATGCTCTGGCGAATATTTCACTGCATTATCCAGAACATTATAGAGCGCCTCAATCGTCCATTTTTTATCCGCATAGCACACAGCATCCGTTTCATCCTTCACAATGTCAATATTCTTTTTTAAAGCAGACAGCTCCGCCATCTGGCAGGCTGTATTCATAATTTCTTCCACGCCTGTCATCTGCGGGTGCAGCGCAATCAGTTCCCGTTCTGCATAGGATGATTTTACCAGCTCTTTCATAAAAAAATCCAGCTTTTCGGACTGCTTTCCGATTTTATCCGCAAGCAGCGCGGTATCTGCATCCAGCGCCTGTTCGTGCAGCAGCCCGGCATACAGCATAATCCCGGACAGCGGCGTCCTGATCTGATGGGAAATATCCGAAATCAGGGACTTTATCGTATCTCTTTCCCGCTCTGCCTTTTCCTGGTGCATCCTGGATATGCGCACGACCCGGTTCAGGCGCTCCGTGACTGCGGCATCCATCGATTCATCATACGCCGTTTCCTGTATCTGCCCGCCCATTGCCCGGTCGAGCCGGGTAAGCAGCTGCTGGTACGTCTTCTCCATTTTTTTCCTGCTGTGGCGGCGCAGATACAGAAACAGGAAGCACGCCGCACAAAAGGATGCGCCGGCTCCTGCAAGCAGGCCGCTGCCAAACGTTAACAGCTCTCCCACAGATAACCCTTTCCATACACAGTCTTAATGTAAACCGGCTTTGACGGCACATCCTCCAGTTTATCGCGCAGCCGCCGGATGCCTACTGACAGGGCATTGTCTTCCACATATTCCGTGCCGTCCGGCCAGACCCATTCCAAAAGCCGCTCCCTTGTCAGAATCCGCCCGGCATTAAACACAAGCAGATACAAAATCCGCTGTTCTGTCCTGCTTAATTCCACAGGCCTTCCTTCTTTATAAAACTCCATCGTATCAAAGAAGAACCGGAACACCCCGTTACTGTATTCCGATTTCCGGTTTCCCGGATTGCGCCTGAGCAGCGCACGGATTCTGGCACGCAGCACCATCAGGCTGAAAGGCTTTGTAATGTAATCATCCGCGCCGCACTCTAAGCCCTTTACAATATCCAGCTCCATATCCCTGGCTGTCAGCAGTGCAATCGGCACCCTGTCAGACTCCCGTATTTCCCTGCAGTATTCCAGGCCGCTCCCGTCAGGAAGGTTGATATCCAAAACGAGCAAATCAAACACCCTCTCGCGCATCCGCTCCCTTGCCTGTGATATCGTGCTGCACAGCACAATTTCCAAATCCCCGCCGGCCAGAGACATGCTGATTCCTTCTGCCAGGTCTTCATCGTCTTCCAGTATCAGAATTGTCTGTTTATGATTATAATTCATTTTCTGCATGACAGGCTCCTTTTCCAGTACCGTGTACAATTATTTCCGTTTTCTGATACCGTAACTTTATCACGTTTTGGGGGATATGTCAAAGCGCAGGAGCTATTTTAGAAACTCTGCAAACGGCTGTGTGCCGCGGTATTCCATCCCGTTTGATGCCTGGGCCTGATTTGTGATTTTCGCGTAAAAATATACACCTTCATATTTAAAATACAAAACCGGGTAATCGTATTTCAGGATTCTGGAAGCTTTTGCCGGTTCTGTAACGGAAATGGTTTTCGTCTTTCCGGCTGGAATGGTCACTTTTTTTGCAATCCAGCGGGCAGGCGTAACGTCTTCCTTCGATGGTTCTTTTTCCCCCTCATACCGGATTTTCGCTTTTCCGATATCTGCAGCTTCCACGGTTATATCCGAATCGGTGCTGTTTTTATAGGTTACGGCCAGCGTGGTTTTGCCGCCAGATACCCTGACAGACTTTTTCACGGCTGAAAGCTTCAGTGCCGGCAGAATCTGTACCCTGATAGTTCCAGTCTGGCTGCCCCGCTTATAGGCCAGCCCGGTTTTTCCGGCTTTTTTCCCGCTGACATACCATCCCGAGCCCTTGTGCAGCTGGATTACATCCATTTTCTTTTCATCTTCCGGTACAAGCGTGCCGTTTTCCTGCTGCTTATCCGAAGTATACACGCTTACGCTGCACCCCTGCGGCATGCACACCATATCAATCGGGTACGGCTTTCTTCCTTCAAACTGTTCCACACCCGCGGTTCCAGCATAAAAGCTGACACTGCTTTTTGCAAAGGCCTGCGCCGCCGGCAGCATGGCCTGTCCGGCTGCGGATGCCGCAAATACGGCGGTTAACAGAACTGGCAGTAATTTTTTCTGAAACATCATGAAATCCTCCTTGCGTTGTTTTGTTACGAAGCTGTATTATAAAGCAGGATTCTTACTGAAATCTTTCCCAAAGATGACAGTTTTGACAGGTTGTAAAAATATCCGCCGGTTCTGCAATCTTTCAGATATGTCATCATTGGGAAAGATTTCAGTAAGAATATTCTGCTAACATACAGTCCAGGCAGGGCAGTCTGTCCTGTACAGAATAGCCAAAAGAGGTGTGCATATGAATATTTTAAAAACAGAAAACCTGAAAAAATACTATGGCAGCGGCAGTACCGAAGTAAAAGCCCTGGACGGCATCAGCCTTTCGGTGGAAGCCGGGGAATTCCTGGCAGTGGTCGGGACTTCCGGAAGCGGAAAATCCACGCTGCTGCATATGCTGGGCGGGCTGGATGTGCCGACCAGCGGCAGGGTTCTTGTCGGCGGCAGGGATATTTCCCAGATGAAAAAAGACGAGCTGACCATTTTCCGCCGCAGGAATATCGGATTTGTATTTCAGAATTATAACCTGCTGCCGCTGATGAACGTATGGGAAAATGTCGTGCTGCCGCTCCGGCTCGACGGCATCCGCCCGGACCGGGAATTTGTGGACGGGCTGCTCTCCTTTCTCGGCCTGGAATCCAAAAAATACGCCATGCCAAACCAGCTTTCCGGCGGCCAGCAGCAGCGGGTCGCGCTCGCAAGGGCATTAGCCGCAAAGCCGGCCATGATTCTCGCGGATGAACCGACCGGAAACCTGGACAGCCGGACCGGGCAGGATGTCATCGGCCTGATTCGCACAAGCAGCGAAAAGCTGTCCCAGACCGTCGTTATGATTACACATAATGAAGAAATCGCGCAGATGGCTGGCCGGATTCTGCGGTTAGAAGACGGCAGGCTGTGCAATGCCGGCAGCTTCTGGAAAAAATCCGCCGCCAAATCACAGTACCTGCAGGATAACAGCAGCTGGATGCATCCTGTCATGGACAAAGCTTCCCGCATATACGGAGGTGCCTGACATGATGCATGTAAACAGCCGCCAGGTAATCCGGGAAATTGCATGGAATACTTATAAAGCCGAAGCCAGGCGCAATCTTTTATCCATATCCGCCATCTGCATGGCATCGTTTTTTATTGCCATGATGTCCGCGATAGGCTCAAGCTACTGGCATACATTAACCGAACGCCAGCTGCGGATGCAGGGCATTGATTATGACATCGAATTAAGCGAGCCGAGCCCGGAGCAGGCAGAGACACTGCGCGCCGATAAAATAATAAAATATGCAGGGCTTGCGGTCGCCTGCATGTCCATAGAACAGTACAAAGACCAGGCTGTGGATTATGCGAAGCTCTACTGGCTGGATGATACCTGCTGGGAGAAGCAGACCGTCCCGGCGCTTGCGTCGTACACCGGGCATTATCCTGTCCGGGAAAACGAGCTTTTCTTAAGCGAAGCCCTGCTGCGCGCGATGCATATCAAAAACCCGCAAATCGGCATGAAGCTGCCGCTGTCCTATCAGGTTCTGGCCAAAAGCGAAACAGACACGCCGCTTTTTGGAGAATTTATTTTATGCGGCTGGTACAAAGATTACAGCGGCAGTGAAACCGGCTATGTTTCCAAAGCCTTTTACGATTCCACCGGCGTAAAGCAGACAGATTTCGGGCTCGGCTCCCTGAAAATTTCACTGGTAAATCCGCTGTATTCTGCAAAGGACATTGCCAGGCTGAATGAAGCCGCAGGGATTCACGGAAGCCAGCGTATCAGCGCCGATGATTATGCCGTCCCGCACTTTATCCAGGTTATGCTTGCAGTTGCGGGCCTGTTTGTCATGGTGATTGCAAGTGCATACCTGTTTATTTTTAATACCATGTATATTTCGATTTCAAAAGATATCCGGTATTACGGTCAGCTTAAAACGGTCGGGATGACATCTGTCCAGTTGAAAAGAATGATTTATCAGCAGGCGGTCTGGAACGCCATGGCAGGAATCCCTCTTGGACTGCTTATGGCTGCTGCTGTTGCGAAAATAGTAATTCCACGGTTATTGCATATTGTAAATCCTGAGATT
>OFHA01001585.1_pt1 | contig 15208 bp, 16 predicted proteins | sample 1521891 | NCBI WGS metagenome assembly OFHA01 (sample SAMEA3504089, study PRJEB24116) | mouse gut metagenome | biome: mouse gut; feature: mouse-associated habitat; material: faeces | place: Denmark | collected 2011
GGAGAGTGTATGATTATACAGGCGGGAAAAGGACGGCGTCCGTAATATATCTAACTAGCGGGGAGCTGGTGCTGACGACGGTTTCTCTGGAAACTTTGAACCAGCGTATGAACCGGGAGGGAAAGGGAACTTTAGCTGTCCAGCGGTTTGATGGTTTATAGGGATTCTATATTTACCTGTACTTATTAGTTGCACTGTGGCTTGAATTATTGGGAAATAAATAATATAATTTATGCAGGAGATGCAATTCATTAGATATAAGGTGGGATAAAAATGGATAATAGTAATGTGATATTTAATGTGAGTGGCGGACAAGTGAATTATGCAAGTGATAATTCTGTAATTAACGTTACGCAGCAGAATGGCGAGAGCATGGATGATCTGGTCGAAATCATCATGGGAATCAAGGAAAACCTGAAAGGGTTAGAAAAAGAGGATGCAGAGGAGATTGCTGATGTTGTGGACATGGCAAAAGAAGAATTGGTTAAGGAGCGGCCGAGCATAAGCAGATTAAAAAATTGCGTGACATTGATAGCTCCAATGGTTACTGTTGCTAATGGAATCCCTGTTTTGGCAGGTAATTTACAGAAATTATTGGACTATATTATGTCATGCATTTCGTTGATTTAAAGGATGTGAAAAGCGTATGAGAAGAGATAGCAGCCTGTGTTTAAAAAAGAGCATGTACTGCCTTCGGTCAGCCTGTTAAAGAATGCAAGCCCAAACCAGACCGGGGATTCCAGGGAGCATCTGCAGGAGACAGCGCTGAAACTGCAGCAGACGCTGAAAAATTTCGGCGTGAATGTGACAATACTCAATGTCAGCTGCGGTCCGTCCGTAACCCGGTATGAAATCCAGCCGGAAATGGGCGTCAAGGTAAGCAAGATTGTAAACCTTGCGGATGATATCAAACTGAATCTGGCCGCAGCCGATATCCGTATCGAAGCGCCGATTCCGGGAAAAGCAGCCATTGGCATTGAGGTACCGAATAAGGAAACCGTTCCGGTTATGTTCCGCGAGCTGATTGAGTCAGAAGCATTTCAAAAGCAGTCCTCGCCGTGTGCATTTGCAGCCGGCAAGGACATTGCGGGACAGGTGGTTGTGACGGATATCTGCAAAATGCCGCATCTGCTGATAGCAGGAGCGACAGGCTCTGGAAAATCGGTATGTATTAATACGATTATTATGAGCATTCTTTATAAAGCAGACCCGGATGACGTCAAGCTGATTATGATAGATCCGAAGGTTGTGGAATTAAGCGTGTACAACGGCATTCCGCACCTGCTGCTGCCGGTCGTGACAGACCCGAAGAAGGCAGCAGGCGCCCTGCACTGGGCGGTTTCGGAAATGATGGACCGCTACCAGAAATTTGCTGATTATGGCGTCCGGGATATGAAGGGCTATAATGCAAAGGTGAAAAAGATAGCAGATATTCCGGACGAGTCGAAGCCGCAGAAAATGCCGTATATTGTCATTATTGTTGACGAGCTTGCAGACCTTATGATGGCAGCGCCGGGAGATGTGGAAGACGCAATCTGCCGTCTGGCACAGTTAGCAAGGGCGGCGGGCATTCACCTGATTATTGCGACACAGCGGCCGTCCGTAAATGTCATTACCGGGCTGATTAAGGCAAACATGCCGTCCAGAATCGCATTTTCGGTAACGTCCGGCATTGATTCCAGGACGATTCTGGATATGAACGGTGCAGAAAAGCTGCTTGGAAAAGGGGATATGCTGTTTTATCCGCAGGGGCTCCAGAAACCGGTACGTGTCCAGGGGGCATTTGTGTCGGATTCGGAAGTTTCGGATGTCGTGGAATTTTTAACATCCCAAAGCGGGGCAGCGCAGTATAGCAGCGAAATTGAGCAGAAAGTGGCAAGCGCAGCATCCGCAGCCGGTTCTGCTTCTTCGGATGCAGCGTCCGGGGATGACAGGGACGTCTATTTTGCGGATGCGGCAAGACTGCTGATGGAAAAGGAAAAGGCATCTGTCAGCATGCTGCAGCGGTATTTTAAAATTGGATTTAACCGTGCGGCGCGTATTATGGACCAGCTGGAAGAAGCAGGCGTTGTAGGGCCGGAGGAAGGCACAAAGCCGCGCAAAATACTGATGAGCCCGGAACAGTTTGCACAGTATGAAGAAGAAGTACTGTAACAGAAATGAAAAAGCTTTGCAGGAAGTCTGGCAGATTTGCTGCAGCAGGAATGATTCTGACAGAAACGGTACAGTATAAAGAATAAAGGAGAGAGGGCAAGTGGCACATATTATTGATGGAAAACGCATTTCACAGGAAATCAAAGACGAGCTGAGGGAACAGACAGCAAAACTGAAGGAACAGGGAATATCCGGATGCCTGGCCGTGATTCAGGCAGGCGCAGACCCGGCTTCCAGCGTGTATGTCCGGAATAAAAAACGTGCCTGCGAATATATCGGAATCGAATCGCGTTCGTTCGAGCTTCCGGAGGAAACGACAGAGGATGAGCTGCTGGCATTAATCAGCCAGCTGAATGCAGATGAAACGGTGACAGGCATTCTCGTACAGCTTCCGGTACCGCCGCAGATTGACGAAAATAAAATTATCCAGGCAATTTCACCCCAAAAAGATGTGGACGGCTTTCATCCGCACAATGTCGGGGCACTGCTCAGCGGGCTTGCGGGATTTGTTTCGTGTACTCCGGCAGGGGTAATCCAGCTATTGAAGCGTTCCGGCATTGAGATTGCCGGAAAGAGCTGTGTTGTCGTCGGGCGGAGCAACATTGTCGGCAAACCGATGGCGGTTTTGATGCTTCGTGAAAATGCAACCGTTACCATTGCCCATTCCAAAACGGAAAATCTGCGAAGTGTCTGCCAGCAGGCGGATATTTTGATAGTGGCTGCCGGCAGGCCGAAAATGATAGATGCTTCCTATATAAAAGAAGGTGCCGTTATTATTGATGTCGGAATTCACCGCAATGCGGAAAACAAGCTTTGCGGGGATGTTGATTATGACAGCGTCCTGCCGCTTGTGCGGGCAGTAACGCCGGTACCGGGCGGCGTCGGCCCGATGACAATTGCAATGCTGATGCATAACTGTGTGGAAGCGTTAAAGCAGTAGGGAGGCGTGCAGGAAATATGAGGTGTTCAAACTGCGGGGAAGTGCTTTCCCCTGCAAGCAGGTCCTGCAGCCGCTGCGGGACGGCTGTGTCCAGGGAATTTAATTACAAGAACATGGAAAAGGAGCTGCTCCATACCGTATGGGAGGAGGAAGCCATTCCGGGTATTTCCGGCGGTACTGCCCTGTACCGGCAGAGTGTACCAAAAATGCAGTACCAATCAGGGATGAAAGAGATGAATCATATGTACGAAACAGAAGAAAACGAAGACATGGAAGAAGTGAAAAAGCAGCCGTTTAAGCTGGCTGTGGCACTTTTGACCGGTGCGGCTGTTTTTGCCGGCGCAGCTTTTTACCTGCGGACGCTGCCGGACACGTATCATTATGGAAAGACAGAGACAGAGTATAACCACTGCCTGACGCTGATGGCAGAGGGGGATTACGAAGGCGCTGCCGCATCGATTGACCTTCTGCTGGAGCAGGAATCCGACAGCCTGGCCTATCTGGCTTTAAAAAACACGATTTGTGAAAACAGCGGCGATACGAAAAAGCAGGTAAAAGTACTGAAAAAAATTATCAAAGCAGATAAGGATAATTACCAGGCATACGAAAGGCTTTTGCAGATTTATGTAAAAAATAAAAATCAGGATGCGATTGTAAAGCTGTCGGAAGGCGCGCCGAATTCTGCCATTGCCGCCATGCTGGATGAATATTTAATCGAGACGCCGTATCTTGAGCTGACGCCGGGCCTTTACGATTCCAGCCAGACGCTTGCTATTTCAAGCGAAAAAGGTACGAGCATTTATTATACGCTGGATGGCTCCCCGCCACAGGAAAACGGCGTCCTGTATACAGCACCGTTCGCCCTGCAGCAGGACCGCTTTTATTCCGTCAGGGCCGTATGTAAAAATGAAAACGGCGCATACGGGGAAGAAGCTTCCGGGGATTATCAGATTGGAATTGATGCAGACCCGAATATTTCCGTCACGCAGATTGGCGAACCGGCTGTTTACCCGGACAGCGGCACTTATACGGACCAGCAGCGCATTACCATTGACGTTCCGATTGGATATCAGGCATATTACAGCTGGATGTCCGGCGCAGAGCTGACGCCGCAGAACGGGACTCTGTATACAGGCGGGATTACAATGCCAGAAGGAAATTCACAGCTGTCGGTCATCGTTGCCGACGCAGACGGAAACTGCAGCCCGGTGAAACAGGTAAGCTATACTTACCAGCCGCAGTAAAAAACAGAAAAAACAGGGCTGTCGCACTAAGCAAAACATATACAAGATATAGTACAAAAGAACAACGTGAACCAGCTATATCTTGTATCGTTTTCTGAATGCGACAGCCCCATTTTTTGAAAGAGAAAGAGGCGTTATGGTTTAAACGAATTCCGGTCAGCGGCATTTTCAGCCGGATAGATTTCCCGCAGCTGTGCCACGTAAGTTTTCATCAGCTGGTTTACAATACGAAGGTGCCTGTTATCCAGGTCTTCCAGCATGACATCGATTTCCTGTATCATCTGGTTATGCTGCACGCCAGGGTCATTCGGGTCAGAAATCAGGGAAGCAATGCTTGTATGCAGGTATTCTGCGATAGAGTAAAAGGTGTCCATGCTGACAGCTTTTACACCCCGCTCCAGCTTGCTGATAAGGCTGAGAGATAAAAACAGTTCATCTGCCATTTGCTCCTGTGTAATCTGCAGTTCTTTTCTGCGCGTCTTGATATTCGTTCCAATTAGCTTGTAATCCAGTGGCATTCCTATTTCCTCCGATGGTGTTTTGGATGTCTTTGAGAGCGTGAAAATGTTTTTTATATTATAATTCAAAATAAATATTCAAAAGCAGCACTAATAGTGTCCTAAAACACTTGACAATAATACAATAAATGTTATAATGCAAATTAACAAAGTAGTCGCCTACATGTATAATGATTTACACAAAACATTTAGGGTAAAAAGAAAAGGGAGGTGCCGGGATGCTGAATTTATTATTCCAGGATATCTGCTGCAGGATTCGGATGAAAATGAAAAAAAGAAAAAGCAGTGTGCCGCAGGAAGTATGGCACAATGTTTATTCTACGATGTTTGACGACGTGTACCAGAAAAAATGCAGGCTTTTGGATGAGGCTGGCATTGATTACCGGGTTTTCATGGATCCGGATGAAGCAAACCTTGTTTATCTGCGCAATTATATTAATAAGCCGGACAGTTACCGGATGTATTATGCGTTTTATGTGACAAGGCGGGATTATAAAAAAGCGTGCGAGGCAATGAAAACGCTGCCGGACAGCCCGCCGGGCGGATTCTGCAGCATTGCCATGTAAGTGCACCGGAAATATGTGCAAATGCCTGTCCGCAGTAAATGTATTTTATTTTCCAATTGATTTTTTCTGAAAATAATTTTATACTAGAGCGTGTCGAGAAAATGCTTTCCATGAGATGTACTCAGTTTGTGGAGAAATTATCCCCAGTTTATAAGTCACAGCCGGGCTGTGCTGTTTAAAATCGGGATGAATTTTCCGGGAAACGGGGCGTACAGATTGCAGGAATGGTATTAAGACACGCTCTAGTGCTGCATCCAGACAGAAAATATATGTAGAATCAGGAGAACGAAAGACATGTACAGGATAGCATTATGCGATGATGATGAAAGAGAGCCCGCGTGCGTGAAGGAACTGCTCGATAAATACAGAGAGGCAAAAGGACAGCTGGATTACAGCCTGGAATGGTTTGCGGATGCGCATGCCCTGCTCCGGAGCATGGAACAGGCTGGAAAGCCGGACCTGGTATTTTTGGATATTTACATGCCGGACAAAAACGGCATTGCGGCTGCACAGGAAATACGCAGCCTTGGCAGCGATGTGCCGATTGTATTTTTAACGGCTTCAACCGAGCATGCGCTGAATGCCTATGGCGTAGATGCAGTCCAGTATCTGGTAAAGCCGCTTGCCCAGGAAACGTTTTTTCACGCGATGGACACGGTGCTCGGGCTGATTCAAAAGGCAAAAGAAAGCCAGCTTGTGTTAAAGACTGCACACGGGATTGTCCGGCTGCAGCCGGATGATATTGTTTACTGCGAGTCGCAGAAAAATTACCAGATGGTGTATCTGGCAGAGGAAGAATGCAGAATCCGCATGACGGCAGAAGGAATCTGGGGGATGTTAAAGCCCTTATCCCAGTTTGCCAGGTGCGGGCGTTCTTTTATCTTGAATATGAACCATATTGTTTCGATTAAGCAGGAAGAAATCCAGATGGATAATGGCAGGCTGGTCTATCTGCCGAAAAGCCGGACAGCGGAATTTAAAAAGCTTTATTTGTCGTATTATTTTGACTGATTTCAGCACAAAAATGATGTTTGTCCCAATTAAACAGCAGATTGTCCCGCGCTCTTGCATGCTTTTTCTGGAAATGCTATAAATAATCTGTAATATGCAGCTTTTTTGGTGAGGGGGGGGGTAAAATGAAGTATGCTCGGAGGTTCTTTCTGGATTGCTTTTTTTCGGAATGCAATCAGCGTAGTGCTAATGATGTCTTTTTTTCTCATGCTTGACCGTCCAAGATTTTCCATGAAAACAACACTATACAGCTACCTGGCGTTTGGCATTTTATTGATTTCGTTATACAGCTTCTGGTATCAGTCAGCAAGTGCGAGTTTTATCCGCTTTGCGCCAGTTTCCTCGCTGCCGGTAATCGGGGTTTTCTGCAGCCTGATGAGCAGGGAAGTGCTTTATGTATCATTGTATAAAATGGCACTGGCATTTTACCTGTTTTCTGTCTGTGTGTTTTGCAGCGTGGATGCAGCACGCTGGTGGTTTGGGGGAAATTTATGGGCAGATATCGGAATGCGTATTGTATGTACGTCAGCTGTCCTTTGGTTTACCTGGAACAAGTTCCGCAGGCAGTTTTTAAACGGGATAGATTTTCTGATAGAAGAAATGGACGCGTTCAGTGCGCTGACGCTTTTTGTATCAGTCATTCACGGTGCGATTATTGCGTACTGGCCAAACCTTCAGGGGTTTTCTGTTTTTAACATGGTGCGCGCATTTACCATCCTGTTTCTGTCCGGCATGCTTCAGTATACAATCCTGCATTTGTATATTCATCTGGGACGGGAGCATCTTTACCGCAGGGAAAAAGAGCTTCTGGAAATCAATGAAAAGCTCCTGCGCCGCCAGATGGAGCTGGTGCGGGAATCTGAACAGAAGGTGGCAAGAATCCATCATGATGTGCGCCATCATACGCTGCTGATGAAAGAATATGCAAAAAAGGGCAGGCTGGACAGCCTGATGGATTACCTGGACCAGTATATGGAAGATATCGAACAGGAAAAGCAGGAAAAAATATGCCTGAATCATGCTGTCAGCAGCATTCTGTCTGCTTATGCTGCAAAGGCCCGAAATGAGAACATCAAGGTCAGTCTGGATGTCAGGATTCCGGAAGAACTTCCGGTACGGGATATTGACTGGATTGCGATTCTTGCCAATGTGTTTGAAAATGCCATTCACGGCTGCATGAAATCGGGCCTGACAGAACAGGAAATCAGCCTTAAGATAGCTTTAAAAAGAGGAAAAATCAGCATCTGCTGCCGCAACAGCAGCGGAGAAGTGAAATTTCATAACGGGCGTCCGGTGTCTGCTTCCGGCGGCATCGGGGTGTCCAGCATTTTAAAAACGGTATGCCGTTATGACGGGGAAACCGATTTTTCACTGAATGACGGGATATTTACTGCAAGAATCCTTCTGAATCTTCCTGAAAAAATGCCGGCTTGATGCGTGCGGCACGTTCTGTTTTTTCTATTACGTTATTTTATTGCAGGCTTTCCGTTACCATCAAATATTTTTATTACAAGATTATTACAAATCGTTGACACCGAAATAAGAGATTGCTATAATAGAACGGAATTAAGGCAGTGCCTTGCAGAAACAGGAAAATTGTGATGAAACAGAATGTGTAAAATAAGGCATGGCAGGATATGCATATCGGGAATTGAATATCAGGATAAAGAACATCAGATAATAATTCAAAGCAGGAGGATTCTATGAAATTCAGGTTCATAAAAACAGGAGCAGTCTTTATGGCAGCTATGATGGCGGTACTGGGTTCCCATTCGGTGCGGGCGCAGGCTGTTACGATTCAGGCAGGTGTCAGTGCAGCGCTGACAGAATATATGAATGAAAGCACAAAGGCTGCGTCCAGCGGGCCGCAGAAAGAAGCAAAGGCCGTGAAAAAGACACGCGCACAGAAAAAGATAAGGAGCATCGGGAAACAGAACGATAACGCATCCGAAGAAAAGACTATCTGCGGATATAAGAATCTGGGTATCGCAAATGTAGATAATTATCTGAATGTCAGGCAGGAGCCGGGCGAGGACGCCAAAATCGTAGGCAAGCTTCCGGCCGATGCAGGCTGTGAAATTCTTGAGTCAGAAAACGGCTGGCATCATATCCGTTCCGGCAAGGTCAGCGGATATGTTAAAAGCGATTATATTATTACAGGGGAGCAGGCAGAAAGCCTGGCAGAAAAGCTGAAAAAGACGATTGCAACGGTCAACACCCTTACCGTATACATACGTGAAAAACCAAATACCGACTGTACGATTCTGACTATTGTTACCGCAGACGAGGAACTGGAAGTCGTGGAAGAAGGGGATGAATGGATTGAGGTCAAGCTGGATGATGAAAACGGCTTTGTCAGTGCACCGTATGTCAATCTTTCCGAAGAACTGAAAAAAGCAATGCCATATACAGAAGCAGAAAAAAAAGAGGGAGTTTCGGATGCCAAATATTCCCTTGTACAGACAGCGTTAAGCTATGTAGGCGGGCGTTATGTCTGGGGCGGGACAAGCCTGACAAACGGCGTGGACTGCTCCGGGTTTACCATGCAGATTATGGCAAGGTATGGCGTTTCGCTGCCGCATTCTTCCAGGGGACAGGCAGGGTACGGCAGAAGCGTCAGCACCTCCGAGCTGCAGCCGGGTGATTTGATTTTTTACGGCAGTGGCAGCTCTATCAGCCATGTGGCGATTTATATTGGAAACGGGCAGATTGTACATGCCAGCAACAGCCGTGACGGCATAAAGGTGTCCAATGCATTTTACCGCACGCCAATCTGCTGCAGGCGCATGTTTTAGCGGCGTCTGACTGGGCTGTTACGGAATTTGCCTGAAATGTAAAAAAATAGTTTACAAGGCCATACAGGTATGGTATATTGAAAAAGCATGAGCCAGCCCGTATTCGGTAAATGGATTCTCCGACCTTTTACTGAGTATCATGCAGCTGTGGGCGGTTAAAAAATAGATGGAGGAATTACAATGTTATCAAAAGAAAAGAAAGAAGAAATCATCAAAGAGTATGGCAAAAAGCCAGGCGATACCGGTTCGCCGGAAGTACAGGTTGCACTGCTGACACAGCGCATCAATGAGCTGACAGAGCACCTGAAGGTGAACCAGAAAGACCACCATTCCAGAAGGGGGCTTTTGAAAATGGTCGGCCAGAGACGCGGCCTTTTAGCGTACCTGAAAAAGAGTGACATTGAGAGGTACCGTACTTTAATCAAGCGGCTTGGATTAAGAAAATAGTTCTGTATGGAAAGGGCGGATATTTTCCGCTCTTTTTTAAGGCTGTTGGAACGCAGTCAGCAAAGCCGGAAATAACAGGAAGGATGGCAGGGGTGTTAAAAGGAAGCTGCCATTTGCAGGGGCATTTTCCTTCTGACACCCAAGCCAGTCATGCCTGCGGGCAGGAAGTTTTGGATTTATCAGCGCTCGCGGATATCTGCCGCAGGCTGTTTCGGATATGGACAGCCTGGCAGGTTATGAGGCTCGCGAGCATAGAAAAGGAGAGAAGAAATGTATAAAAGTTATTCTATGGAAATCGGCGGAAAAACGCTGACGGTTGAAATCGGCCGTGTATGTGCACAGGCAAACGGTGCTGCACTGATACGGTATGGCGAGACAACCGTGCTTTCGACCGCAACCGCATCCGATAAACCGAGGGATGGAATTGATTTTTTTCCGTTAAGTGTGGAATATGAAGAAAAGCAGTATGCCGTTGGCAAGATTCCTGGCGGATTTAATAAAAGGGAGGGAAAAGCATCGGAAAATGCAATTCTGACATCGCGTGTCATTGACCGTCCGATGCGCCCGCTGTTCCCAAAGGATTACCGCAATGACGTTACGCTCAACAACATGGTTATGAGCGTAGACCCGCAGTGCCGCCCGGAAATTACGGCAATGCTGGGTGCTGCAATTGCTGCGAGCATTTCCGATATTCCGTTTGCAGGCCCTTGTGCAATGACCCAGATTGGCATGCTGGACGGGCAGTTTATCGTAAATCCGTCTCAGAAAGAATGGGATGACGGGGATTTGCAGCTGACCGTTGCGTCTACCATGGAAAAGGTTATTATGATTGAAGCCGGAGCTAATGAGATACCGGAAGAAAAGATGCTGGAAGCAATTTATATGGCTCATGACATCAACCAGACAATCAATGCCTTTATCAGCCAGATGACATCAGAATCCGGAAAGGAAAAGCATGCATATACAAGCTGCGCGATTCCGGAAGAAATGTTTGCAGCCATGCGGGAGCTTGTAACGCCGCAGGAAATGGAAGATGCTGTTTTTACAGACTTAAAACAGGTTCGTGAAGAAAATATCCGAAAGATTACCGAAAAATTTGAAGAAGCTTTTGCGGAGAATGAAGAATGGCTCTCTGTGCTTGGGGAAGCTGTTTACCAGTACCAGAAAAAAACCGTCCGCAAAATGATTTTAAAAGACCATAAGCGACCGGACGGACGTGACATGAAGCAGATACGCCCGCTGGCAGCTGAGGTAGACCTGATTCCGCGCGTGCATGGTTCTGCCATGTTTACAAGGGGCCAGACACAGATTTGCGATATTGTCACGCTGGCACCGATGTCAGAAGTGCAGAAGGTGGACGGGCTGGACGAAAATATCGTGCAGAAGCGGTACATGCACCACTATAATTTCCCGTCCTATTCCGTAGGCGAGACCAAGCCGTCCAGGGGTCCGGGACGCCGTGAAATCGGACATGGCGCATTGGCGGAAAAAGCGCTGATTCCGGTGCTGCCTTCCGTGGAAGAATTTCCTTATGCAATCCGTGCGGTATCGGAAACGTTTGAATCCAACGGTTCCACTTCCATGGCATCGACCTGTGCATCCTGCATGTCGCTGATGGCAGCAGGCGTTCCGATTAAAAAAATGGTGGCGGGCATTTCCTGCGGGCTTGTAACCGGCGAAACCGATGATGATTATATTGTGCTGACCGATATCCAGGGACTGGAAGATTTCTTTGGCGACATGGATTTTAAGGTGACCGGAACGCATGACGGCATTACGGCTATTCAGATGGATATTAAAATCCACGGCCTGACCCGTCCAATTGTGGAAGAAGCGATTGCAAGAACGAGGGAAGCAAGGCTTTACATTATGGATGAGGTTATGTCCAAGGCGATAGCAGAGCCAAGGAAGGAAGTAGCGCCGCTTGCGCCAAAGATTATCCAGATGCAGATTGACCCAATGAAGATTGGCGACGTCGTCGGGCAGAGGGGCAAGACCATCAATGAAATTATTGAACGGACAGGCGTAAAAATTGACATCAGCGAGGACGGCATGGTTTCCATCTGCGGTACGGAAAAGGCCATGATGGACAAGGCTGCTGAAATGATAAAGATTATTACGACAACCTTTGAAGAAGGCCAGATTTTCAAGGGCAAGGTTATCAGCATCAAGGAATTCGGGGCATTTATTGAGTTTGCACCGGGCAAGGAGGGCATGGTTCATATTTCCAAAATTACAAAAGGAAGAATTAACCATGTCGAGGATGTACTGACACTCGGCGATATGGTGACGGTTGTCTGCCTTGGAAAGGACAAGATGGGACGCATCAGCTTCAGCATGAAGGATGTGCCGAAGACAAAATAAAGGTTATGGAAAGCTGCTGCATGAAAATGCCGGCAGCTTTTTCACTTTTTGCTGCGGTAAGACATATGATAATAAAAAATGCAGGATTGCGTATTTATGGACAGGGTTCGAAGTTTAATTAACTGTGACCAGCTTCACAGGCTTGGGTATACAGGGCGGGGTGTCGGGATAGCGATTTTAGATACCGGGGCGTGTGTGCGGCAGATGCAGCGCGGTTCTGGGAAGGGAATGTCAAATAAATGAAGCTGACAGGAGAACAGTTAAACAGGCTGCGCCATATGGACATTATGGAGCTGGACCGGGTACAGCTGACAGACGCGAAGGATATTGTAATCGATATGGAAAAGAGCGTGGAAAGCCGGATAGAGGATTATCTGGAACAGATGGGAAATCCGTATGCACTGAAATCCGGAGATTATATTTTGCAGACTGGCTTTCTGGAAGATACAAAAGACACAGCAGATGACCGGATGCTTTTGTTTTTAAAAAGGGAGCAGGAGAGGCTGCTGTAAATCTTTACACCCTTTCTCAGCTCTGTTATAATTTGTCATATAATTTTGCAATCTAATTATAATAAGGAAGAAATTCATGCAGGAGAGCATATGGGAGGGGGAGTGGGATATGACGATGACTGGCATGCTGCCACATTTTACATCGCTGCAGGAAGCGCTGTCAGCACTGTTTGGAAACGGCATTCAGGCTGTAAGGCATGACCGGGTTTCGGGCGGGGATATCAATGAAGCATACAGCCTGCTGCTGAATAACGGCATGCGTATTTTTATGAAGGCGAACACAAAGCAGAATCTTTCTTTTTTTCAGGCGGAAGCCGCCGGCCTTTCTGCGATTGCAAAAACCGGGACAGCAGGCACCCCGCGGATGCTTGGCATGGGAACGGATGAGGGCAGGGGCGGTTTTTCGTTCCTTTTGATGGAGCTGGTACAGGCCGGAAAAAAGGTTTCCGGGTACTGGGAAGTATTTGCGCGCCAGCTGGCCGACATGCACCGGTCTGATACCGGGGCGTTTGTGTCCGGCGGCCTGTATGGCTTTTTGCAGGATAATTATATCGGTGCGAACCGGCAGGTGAATACGTCATCCGGCAGCTGGATTGATTTTTTCCGGGAATGCCGGCTGGAGCCGCAGGTGCGCAGCGCTGCCTGCTATTTTGAGAAGGCGGAGCTTAAAAAGATTTCCATGCTGCTGGAACACACGGACAGCATCCTGACAGAACCGGAATTCCCGTCGCTGCTGCATGGTGACCTCTGGGCCGGAAATGTGATGACTGGTAATGACGGGCGGGTGTGGCTGATTGACCCGGCTGCATATGTCGGACATGCAGAAGCAGACCTGGCCATGACGGAACTGTTCGGCGGCTTTCCGCAAGATTTTTACAGAGCTTACCAGGAAGCGCTGCCATTGCAGCCGGGCTATGACAGGCGGCGGGATTTTTATAACCTGTATCATCTGCTGAATCATTTAAACCTGTTTGGCGTGTCCTATCTTTCACCGGTGAGGAACGTGATAAGGAAATATGCAGATACGCTTTCCTAGAAGATATGGTTTAGGGGATAAAGGAGTTTTATGAACCAGAAGGATTTGACAAAAGGGCCGGTCCTGCAGTCCATGCTGTTTTTTGCACTGCCTATGATTTTCGGCAATCTGCTCCAGCAGGGATATAATATTGCAGATACGTGGCTGGCTGGGAATTTTATTGGAAAAGGCGCGCTTGCTGCTGTCGGCTCTGCGTTTGCGCTGATGACGTTTCTGACATCGGTTCTGCTGGGGCTGTGCATGGGGAGCGGGGTCGTGTTTTCGCGCTGCTTCGGGCGCCAGGATGCACAGGGGCTTCGGGAAAGCATCTGTGCGTCGTTTCTTGTAACGGCTGCAGCTGCGGCTGCCCTGACAGCCGGTTCCCTTTTCTGCACGGACGGGATTATTGCGTGGATGAATGTTCCGGCGGAAATTACAGGCATTACCAGGGATTATCTGGTTATTATTTTCTGGGGAATTCCGGCTGTTGCGCTGTACAATTTTTTCGGTGCTTATTTAAAAGCAGTCGGGAACTCGGTCATGCCGCTTGTTTTTCTTGGGATTTCCACGTTGCTGAATATTGTGCTGGACGTTTTGTTTATCGTCGTGATGAACCAGGGCACAGCCGGTGCTGCGGCTGCAACGGTTATTTCCCAGTATGTGTCCGGGGCCGGCATCGGGGCATATGTCCTGGCGAAACAGCAGGAAGCCAGAAATGCGCTGTGTCATTTTGTGGTAATAAAATCCAGATTAAAGGAAATTGCTAATTATTCTGTCCTGACATGCCTCCAGCAGTCTGTCATGAACCTTGGCATTCTGATGATACAGGGGCTTGTGAACAGCTTTGGGACAGATGCCATGGCTGCTTTTGCGGCAGCGGTAAAAATTGAAGCTTTTACATATATGCCTGCACAGGAATATGCCAATGCGTTTTCGACCTTTATTGCCCAGAATGCAGGAGCAGGAAAAAAAGAGCGGATGTGCCAGGGCATCCGTTATGCGGTGCGCACATCTGTATGCTACTGCATGGCAGCATCTTTGCTTATCTGGTTTCTGGCAGAGCCGCTGATGGCTGTTTTTGCCGGAAAAGCAGAGACAGGCATTATCAGCGGGGGCGTGCAGTACCTGCATATTGTCGGGCCTTTTTACTGCGGGATTGGATGTCTGTTTTTGTTTTACGGGCTGTACCGGGCGGCTGGAAAGCCTGGCATGTCTGTTGTGCTGACGGTTGTTTCACTTGGGACAAGGGTGGCTTTAGCCTATACGCTGGCGGCGGTTCCGGCGATTGGGGTGTGCGGCATCTGGTGGTCGGTTCCGATTGGATGGGGGCTGGCGGATGCGGTTGGGGCGGTGTATTACTGGAAGTGTGGCTGGATGAGGGACTGAGGAGATGCGTGGCTGGCGAACGTCTGAGGGGGATGCCTGGAATTGGTCAGGGTGTGCTGCGTGGCTGCGCGAACGCCTGAGGGGATGTCTGGAATTGGTCAGGATGTGCTGGATGGCTGCGCGAACGCCTGAGGGAGATGCATAAATTGGTCAGGATGTGCTGAGTGGCTGCGCGAACGCCTGAGGGAGATGCCTGCCCTGTTTTGGATGTTCCGGTTCCAGAATATAAGAATCCCTAAGTATTCTGCATCTGCTG
>OFHA01001587.1_pt1 | contig 15200 bp, 20 predicted proteins | sample 1521891 | NCBI WGS metagenome assembly OFHA01 (sample SAMEA3504089, study PRJEB24116) | mouse gut metagenome | biome: mouse gut; feature: mouse-associated habitat; material: faeces | place: Denmark | collected 2011
GATGGTGACGGCGGTGATGGCGGCGGCGATGGCGGCAATGATGACGAAGACGAGAAAAAGGCCAAGGATGCCGCAAAAAAGGCACTGGCGGCAGAACGCCTGCGTGTGCGCCAGATTGATGATATGTGCAGGAGCTTTGGCATTGATTCCAGGCAGTTTGTGGATAACGGGGATTCTGTAGACAAAGTCCGGGCAGCAGTCCTTGACCAGCTGATGCAGGACGGCGCACCAATCCGCGCCAGCGTCCGCGTCACGGATGACGAAGGGGATAAGTTCCGCAGGGCAGCAGTGGACTCTCTGATTATGCGTTCCGGCATGGATCTGGAACGGCCTGCGGACGGCGCAAGGAATTTTATGGGGCTGCGTTTCCGCGACCTGGCGATCGAATGCCTGCAGATGGACGGCGGCTGTGAAAGCGGCCTGAACCGGAAAAGCCCTGATGAACTGTATTCTATGCTTCAGAGGGGATTTTTCACGCCGGAGTCCACGTTCCCAGCCATTCTGGATAATACAATCGAAAAAGCGTACAAAGAGGGGCATAAAAAGGTGTCTGTCACCTTTGATAAGATTACGAAAAAGGGGACGCTGTCAGATTTTAAGACGCATGACAATTACTACATCGCGGGGCCGGTCGGCGAATTTCTGGAAGTGCCTGAGAATGGCGAGCTGAAACACGACACGTTCAGGGACGACCATCTGCCGACAAGGAAACTGCGGACATACGGACGGCAGTTCACCCTGTCCCGCAAGGCGTTTATTGATGATGACATCGGGGTTGTAACGTCACTTCCGGCCAGATATGCGGCATCCGCAAGGAAAACCATCAATAAACAGGTGTATTCGATACTGGTAGGCAATCCGGCAATTTATGACGGTGTGCAGCTTTTCCATTCGGCGCATAAGAACTTGCTGAAAACCGGAACGGGCGTGACACAGGAAGCAATGCAGACCATGATCATGGCACTGGCAAACCAGCGCGACCAGTTCGATGAGGCAATCATTATCAATCCGGCAAAGATCGTCGTGCCAAGCGGCATGAGGTTTGACATGTATACGCTGTTTTACAGCCCGACCATCCATACTTCGGATAATACGCAGGCTGTCAATCCGCTCTATCAGTACCGTGATCAATTGGAAGTCGTGGAAGACCCGACAATTAATGCGCTTTGTGGAGGCATGGGGAATGTTATGCCGTGGTGGCTGCTTGGAGCAGAGGGCGATACGGACTTCATTGAAGTGGATTACCTGAACGGTCAGGAGATTCCAAACATCCGCAGGATGGAAACGCCTGGACAGCTTGGATTTATCTGGGACATCTTTCTTGACTGGGGCATCAGCGTTATGGATTTCCGTGGCGGCGTTAAGAATCCAGGCGTGGAAGTCAAGACAAAACTTGAATTAGCGTAAAGAAAGGAGATGGACAGGTATGAGCAAAGCGGCATATTGGCAGAGGGGCGATACTCTTGACTATGTAAATACAGGGACGGATGTGGTCGAAGCGAACACGATCCTTGTGCTTGGCAGCAGGATCGGCGTTGCCGGGACGGACATCCTTCCCGGGGAAAAGGGCAGTATTCATGTGACAGGCGTGTATGAAATGCCGAAGGACGGGGCGGAGATCAGCATGGGCGCAGATGTCTACTATTCGGAGAGTGACGGCAGTTTCTCATCGACCGAAGCGGAAGGCAGCGTTAAGGCAGGGTTTGCGGCGCAGGACGCAGCGGCTGGTGATCCGTCCGTAATCGTTAAGATTAATGCATAAGGAAGGGGATGTGGATCATGGCAGCAAAAAAAGTAAAGACAGGGCAGGAGGCGAAAGCCCCTGAAACCCATGCAGGGCAAGAACCCAGCGAAGGACAGGCAGTGGATAATTTGGAAAGCGGGGAAGGCGCAGGACAGGACACGGAAACTTTGGAAAGCGGGGAAGGCGCAGGACAGGACACGGAAACCGTGGAAGATGCACCTGAGAAACCGTTGCCAAAAGTATTGACGGCACTCCGTCCTATACTGTACCTTGCGCGGCAGTACAAAGTTGGCGATTCTCTGCCAGTGAATAACACGGAAATGGTCGAAGCATGGATCGGAGCTGGAAGTGCAGAGTGGCGGGAGAAGAAAGCCAGACAGTTTTTTCCCTAAAGCATATCCTGCGGCTGCGCTCCCCGGACAGCCAGGGATGACAGGCAGCGGGACGGACGATCTTGCCGGCCGCCTCCCGGATACGCCAGAGCGGCGGTCACGCGAAAGGAGATGGATATGAATTTTAAGGAAATGCTTGAATCTGACGTGCATGAAGTGTTTATGAATGTGGATGAATTTTCTGATATGCACATGGTAAACGGCAAGGAAATGGCAGTCCAGATAGATTCAAATGAGCAGATAGAGCGCGAAAAAAGGATGAATCAACATGTTGATGGCGTTTATAAGAATCAGAAGCTAATGTATGTTGCCGCATCTGATTTCGGGAAACTTCCGGCGCAGGGCTCCAAAGTTACTGTTGACAGTAAATTATACACGGTAACGGACGCTATTTCAGAAGACGGAATTTATTCAATCACAATTGAGGCGAACAGGGCGAGATGATTAGTTACGAAATAAGCAGGGAAGACCTGAGGTATGTTCAAAGAAGGCTGAAAAGGATAGAAACGGAAGCACCAAAAGCATTTAAAAACGCCATAAACCACACAGCGAAAGAGGCAAGAAAGAAACTTGCGGCTGGAGCGCAGGGGGCTTATACGGTTAAAAACGGGGGCTTTAATTCCAGGATGCGCATACAGAATGCTACAAATACCAAACTGTATGCAGTCATTCGCTCCAAGGATAAGCCGCTTACAATCACGAGGTTTCATGCCACGGCACCGAAAAGCGGCGGCAAGGCGGATATTGTTAAAAGCGGGTTGAAAGAGCTTATAGGGCCAAAGCAGATCAAAGCATTTAAGCGGGGAGGCTTAATTATGCAGCGAAAATCTGCAGACAGGTATCCTGTAAAAGTGCTCCGCTCCGTTTCTGTTCCAAAGATGCTTGAAAAAGTTTATGAGGGCGAGCGTGGAATAGAGGGCGCACTCGGCCCGGAAATTCAACGGACGCTTCATGACGAAATCAGGAAAGAAGTCCGTAAATTGATATGAGGTAAGTAAAATGACAATATTAAATCTTCAGGACGCGCTTGCAGATGAAATAGGGCGCGTATTGAAAGGAATTGGAACAAAGAATGTATCTGGCGAAAACGTGGATGGCGTGAATGTGTACAAACAGGATCTTCCAATCGTGCAGTCGGACGAAGAGGATGAAACAAAATTTTTCCCATATGCAATTATAAGGCTTTATGACGGCAGGACGGAAGATGATGATTCTCCATGGACGGTGACAGCGGACATCCATCTTGGCGTACATGATGCGGATCTGGATAACCAGGGGCATCAGCATGTCGCAACCATGATTCAGCGGATAGCAAACAGGTTTGCAGAGGAGCCGCTGCTTGATCATAAATACCGGGCGCAGCAGGATATGGAATGGGCGTTGCAGGATGAAAATACGCACCCTTACTTTTTCGGCGGCATACGCATCAAATTCAGTGTTCCAAAAATAGGAAGGAGAGGTTAGTTTATGGCAGCAAGGAAATCTGCATCTGAAACCACGGAAACAAAACAGGTTGCTGAAATGGAAGCACAGAAAGATCCCGTGGAAGAGCAGGAAGATGGAGAGAAAAAAGAGCCTGCGGGGGAGCCGAAAGAACCGAAAAGGTACATGTACGTTGGGCCAACGGTTTCAGGGATTGGAATCCAGAACCGTGTATATACGGATATTCCACAGGAAGTGGTAGATCTCATGAATAATGGTCATCCAGTAATTGGTGACCTTTTCATACAGATCCGCGATTATCCGGCGGCAAACCGAATGCTCCGCGAAAAGAAAGGATATTTATACAACGCGTATCTGGCCGCAGAAAAAATAAGGATCGAAAATGCGAAAAAGGTAGAGAACACTTTTGCTGGCGGTGAAGAAACAGAGGAAAGGAGGTAATACAAGGTGGCGAAAGAACATGGAATATTTATATACGAAGAGGCAACAGCCCTTACAATACCAAAAGAGTCAAGCGCAGGGTTGCAGGTGGTCATCGGAACCGCGCCAGTAAATATGGTGGAAGACCCGGAATCTGTGGTCAATGTTCCGATCTTGGCAATGTCATCCATAGAAGCGCAGAAGAACCTTGGCTACAGCATGAATTTTAAAGAATTCACGCTCTGCCAGTCTATGTACATCACAGCAAATGTATGCATCGTGTCCCCGGTCATTTATATCAATGTACTGGACCCTGCAAAGCATAAAAAGGATCTGGAGACACAGACGGTAAAGGTTGATGAGTATCAGGCAACCGTTGAGATTGAGGGAATCCTCAAAAAGAACCTTGTTGTAACAGCTGGCGAAACAGAACTGAAAGAAAATGAAGATTATACGCTTGCGTTTGACACAGATGGATACTTAGTGGTAACGCTGATTACGTCAGGCAAAGGCGCGTCTGCATCAGAACTGACAGTAAGAGGGAAAATGCTGGACACATCTGCGGTAGACAAATACGATATCATCGGCGCATACGACATAAATACTGGAAAAGAAACAGGAATGGAAGTGATCAGGCAGATATTTCCAAAATTGGGGATGGTGCCAGGCATACTGCTTGCACCTGGCTGGTCGCACGAGCCGGAAGTCGGCATCGCTCTATGTGCAAAGGCGGCGAATATAAACGGCGTGTTCCGGGCAGTTGCGTTTCTGGATTTAGATACTGAGAAAGCGAAAAAATATACAGACGTAAAAGAAGTAAAGGAAAAGAGCGGGTTTACATCGGAATTGTGCTATGTACTGTGGCCGTGTTTTATGGTCGGGGAATTGATTTTTTCGGCATCAGCAGTCGTGGCTGCACGTTTGGCTTATCTTGATGCAGAAAACGAGGATATACCGTCCAAGTCCCCTTCTAATAAGCAGACTCCAATCACAGGGACGTGCCTTGCGGATGGGACAGAAATCGTGCTCGATCAGGATCAGGGGACAGTGGTCAACAGTTTTGGCGTGGCAACCGCAATTAACCGGAACGGGTTCAGGCCGTGGGGCAGTTATACAGGGGCATGGCCGGCAAGCGGCGATGCAAAAGATATATGGCTCAACGTCCGCAGGATGTTTATCTGGCAGGGGAATACGTTTATCCTTACCTATTTTGACAAGGTGGATGATAATATGAACCGCGCATTGATCGACAACATCATTGATTCGGAAAATATCCGCTGCGCAGCATATGCGCCGCAGCACTGGGCTGGCGCGAGCATAGAATATCTGGCAAGTGACAATCCTGCGACATCAATCCTTGCAGGGGAAATGAAATTCAGGCAGCACATTGCTCCATATACTCCAGCGCAGACAATCAACAACGTACTGAATTACGATATTGATACACTAACTTCCGCGCTGACGGAAGGATAATGGGAGGTGGATAATTATGGCATTAGGAAATGTTATGCCTGAACTGATCAATAATTACCAGATATTCAACGATGCGGACAGGCTTTTAGGTGTTTCCGGGGAGATAGAACTTCCAAGCCTTGAGGCATTGACGGAATCTTTGGAAGTGGCAGGGGCCCTTGGCGAGATTGAGGTTCCTGCTACTGGGCAGTATAAATCTATTAAATTAAAAATCCCATTTGCGATTTTGTACGATGACATGTTTGAAATTTCTGACACAACAAAGGCTGTGAAATTTACGCTTCGGGCATCGGAGCAGTTCAGTAACCCAGAAACCTATGATACAGACTACTATCCTGTAAAAGTTGTTGTGCGCGGCAAGCCGACCACGATCAATCTTGGGAAATTTGTAAAAGGGAAAAAGGGGGATCCATATGTGGAACTTGAGATATACTTCATCAAAATTGTAATAGATGGGGTAACAGAACTTGAGCTGGACAAAATGGGATTCAAGTTTATCTTGCATGGCGAAGATATGTTGAAAAAAATCCGCAAGCAGGTCGGATTATAGGAGGTATGAGATATGGCAGAAAAAAATGAACTGACGGTTGTTGAAAGCAAGAAAAAGGTGGTTGGCGCGCAGGAGAATGAGCATTATGTAAAATTCAGCAAGCCCTATGATTACGAGGGGGAAACAATAGAAGGCGTAGACCTTTCCTGTCTGGAAAACGCTACGGCGGAAACATTGATGAAGGCAAGCAGGGTGATGACATCCAAAGGGGAAGTGATGGCACTGCCAGAAAATGATATCCGGCATGCACTGTTTGTCGCGGCAGAATGTACAGGGATCACATACGAGTTTTATAAAAAACTCAGTATGAAGGATGCGATCAAGGTCAAGAGGGAAGTAATGCTTTTTTTCAACGATACGGAATAAGCCTTAGCGATGGAAGGGAATTTCGGAAACTCTGTATGGTTTTGGCAATGAGCATTGGCGATATACAGTATTTTATGGACATGCCCGTGCTTGATCTGCTGGACTTCTGCTCTGATTATAACGAATTAAGCAGGGAAATCGAGATGCGCAGGAGGGAGGCGAAGAAATAATGAGCGATTATTCCATAGCGATAAAAATTGCTGGGGAACTTGCAAACAGTTTCAAGTCTTCTTTACAGGGCGCACAAAAGGGATTGTCTGGCCTTGCCAGTATGGCTGGGAAAATAGGCGGTGCAACGATGAAAGCGGCCGCCACAGGGATTGGCGCAGCGGCAACAGCCGCTGTCGGTTTAGGGACTGCAGCCGTTGCTACCGGAAAAGAGTTTGAAAGCGCAATGAGCCAGGTTGCTGCAACAAAACTGTTGGACACTTCAACAAAAAAAGGACAGGCACAGTTCCAGGCATTGGAAGATGCTGCAAGGGAATGTGGCGCGACCACGGCATTTAGTGCGACCGAAGCTGCACAGGCTTTAAACAATCTTGCAATGGCAGGGTACGATACAGACAAATCGGTTGCCGCACTTCCGACTACATTAAATCTTGCAGGAGCAGGCGCACTTAGTTTAGAACAGTCCGCATCTATCCTGACGGCTGGCATGGCATCTCTTGGAATTGAACAGACGGAACAGGGATTCAGCCATTTTGCAGATATTTTGGCGATTACAGCATCCAAAGCAAAAACGGACGTGGCTGGAATCGGTGAAGCCATCACGACAGTCGGCAAGACAGCCGCGAACCTGAAAGGCGGGACCGAGGAAGTGGCTGCTTCACTTGGAATCCTTGCAGACGTTGACCTTACAGGATCGGAAGGCGGCACACACCTTCGGAACATGATTATGTCCCTTCAGAACCCACGAAATAAAAATGCAGCCGAGATGTTTGAAAATCTTGGATTGTCTGCATATGACAGTCAGGGAAAGATGCGCGGCCTGAATGAAATTTTCGGGGATTTGAGCAAGAGCATGGCAGGGATGACGGATCAGGAAAAAAACAACATCCTTTCCACAATCTTTAAACAAACTGATATAGCGGCTGCAAGCGCAATGCTTGAAAACTGTGGTGACAGGTTTGACGAACTGTACGATGCCGCAAAAAATTCCAGTGAAGGGATGGGTGCGTCTGCGGAAATGTACGCAAAGCAGATGGACAACTTGGATGGAGATATTGATATTTTAAAGTCAAGTCTTTCCGATCTTGGAATCAGCTTTTATAAAGACGCTGGCGGCCCGCTACGAAGTGTGACACAGGCGGCATCTGGCATGGTGACACAGTTAAACAATGCGTATAAATCTGGCGGCCTGTCGGCAATGCTCGCAGAGGTTGGAAACAGCATGGCGCAGATAGTAAGCGGTGCTGCAAAATATGCTCCAATGGCTGTCAATGTTGGCATTGATCTGATCCAAAACCTTTTAAACGGGATTACGCAGAACTCTGGCGGGATTGCATCTGCGGCTGGAAATGTTCTCACAACATTTGCGAACGGGATATTTACGCTTGCGCCGCAGATTGCTTTTGCTGGGATTGACATTATTGTACAGCTTGCGCAGTCACTTTCAGGGCAGATTCCGCAGCTTGTAGCAAATGGTACGCAGGCTGTTGTAAGTTTTGTAAATGGTCTCATTCAAAGGGGACCTGATGTGGCAAATGCGGCACTCGGTTTAGTGCAGTCATTAGTTACCAGCATAGTATCAAATGCGCCAACGCTTTTAGTGGCTGCGGTGCAGCTTATAGGAAGTCTGGTCACTGGCATAGCGCAGATGCTCCCACAGATAGCACAGATGGGCATACAGCTTATACTCGGTCTTGTGCAGGGATTGATGTCCAGCCTTCCATCAATTTTACAGATAGGGACACAAGCGGTTGTAAATCTCATAAATGGGATTGTACAGGCACTTCCACTTATATTACAGGGTGCGTTGCAGTTGATTACTATGTTTATACAGGGCATCATACAAAATCTTCCAGCAATAGCGCAATCTGCAGTTACCATTATAGTTTCCCTGGTTGGCGGGCTTATATCTGCAATCCCTATGATATTTGATGCAGTCTTGTCTATTCCGGGAACAATACTGGATGCAATATTTACGACAGACTGGCCTGCTGTAGGGCTGCAGTTAATTTCATCACTGGCTAACGGGATCATGGATGGCATAAAGAGCATCGGGAGCAGCGTTATGTCAGCAGTCAAGGGCTGGTTCGGCGGAGGGGATGACGATTCGGCGGCAACGGAATCGGCAGCATCTACGGTATCCAGCTATGCGGACGGCATACAGGCAAACGCAGGAACCGTTACTGGGGCGGCGTCCTCACTTTCAAGCACGGCATTCAGCGGGATGGATTTTACAGCCGCAACGAGTGCCGGGCAGCAGTCCGCAGATGCGTTTTCTGCAGGGCTTACGGATGGGATCACAGGGCTTACTGTTGACGCTTCAAGCGTTGGATTTGACAGTACAGCACTTGCAGCAGATTTCGGGCAGGCTGGAACGGAAGGCATAGCCGCTCTGACAGACGGATTTACAGCCGGAAGTGCGGGCGTAACAGATGCAGTGAATGCATTGGGCACAGATGTAAACACAAGCCTTGATACAACATGGCAGAGCGCGAACACGGAAACGCAGACGGCGATGCAGACCATGAGCCAGACGGTATCCACAGCATCTCAGCAGGTGGTTTCAACTATCCAGTCCATGTCGCAGTCCGTAGTAAGCACAGTGCAACAGATGGGATCATCTATTCAGAGCGCACTTAGCAGTGTCAATTTATCTCAGTCCGGCACAAATATGATGCAAGGGCTGGTAAATGGGATTAATTCCATGCGCTCACAGGTCGAAGCTGCCGCAAAAGATGTGGCACAGGCGGCGGCAAATTCTGTCAACAGCGCACTGCAGATCCATTCCCCTTCAAGGCTTATGGATAAATCTGGGCAGTATGTGGATGAGGGGTTTGCTGGCGGCATGTTGAAAAACGCCGGAAAGGTAGAAACGGCCGCACAGGCGGCAATGGCGCAACCTATTATGGATGCGGCTGGGATGCAGAAATCTGCAGCAAAATCTGTATTGGACATCCGAGCAGGGGTACAGCAGAGCCGGGTGCATGGTGCATTGAATGAAATGATTGCATCACAGACGGTAAACAACAATAACAACAGTACAGTGAATAACAATTCGCAGTCCAGTCCTGCATTTGTTTATAGCCCGACATATCAGTTCAATGGCAACGCGGATAAAGATAATATTAAACAGGCTGACCGCGATGGCCAGGCAGAATTTGAAAGGCGCATGAAGGCATTTATGCGCAAAAACGGCAGGACACAGTTTGCATAGAGAGGGGGCCTACGGCATGGGGATATACACGACCATACAGGGGGATGTGTGGGATTCAATTGCCTGGAAATTATATGGTGATGAAAAGTACATGAAGAACCTGATTGAAGCGAACTGGGATTATATTGATGTGGTAGTATTTTCGTCCGGGACGGTGTTGAACGTCCCGGATATACCAGATGAGGAGATAGACGGTGTGCCGTTCTGGCGCGAAGGCGATATTGTGACCGAATCTGGCTCTTATTCGGAAACGGTGGGAGGTGATGATGGGTGAAGCCAAGGAAAGCCACAACAACGCTGAAATTTAACGGGAAAAATGTAGACACGTCCCTTAAGGATTACCTGGAAAGCGTCTCCTATGAGGATGTTGCGTCAGGCAGCAGTGACACGCTTTCCATCAAATTGCACAACATCACCAAGCAATGGATGAAGGGCTGGTATCCTAAAAAGGGGGATGCAGTAGAAGGCAGCATTAAGCTTTTAGATTGGGATAAAGCAGGGAAAGACAAGAAAATTTTCTGCGGACATTTTACGTTAGACGATGTGAGTTTTTCCGGAAATCCTATGACGGCATCTTTTGACTGTGTGTCTGCCCCCGCGAGCGAGGCGTTTAATACACGGGAAAGGAACAAAACATGGGAGGACGCGACTATTTCCGGGATCGCCGGAGAGATTGCGGGCAGGTACTCCCTCTCCCTCTCTTATTCTGGCTCGGCAATTAAAATCAAGAAACTGGAGCAGTCGGAAAACGACAGCGCATTTTTATTTAATTTGTGTAAAGATTACGGTTTGTCTATGAAAGTCTACAAGAAAAAGATTGTCATATACGACCAGACGCAGATGGAGCAGAAGGGGCCGGTTTGTACAATCGGTATGGATGATTTTGTTGAAAACTGGGATGCGCATGACGGATTGTATGGCGTGTACAGCGGGGCTAGGATGTCTTATAAGAACCCTGACGATGACAAAGAAACAAGTATATATGTCGGTCTTAAGGCAGAAAAGGCAAAGGGCAGTAGGACGCTCCGCATCAATGAAACGGCAGACAGCGTAGCAGACGCAAGGCGTAAGGCGGCCGCGCAGGTGAACCTTTCTAACGAAAAGGCAACGACTATCAGCGGAACAATCTGGCCGAATCCAAAAATATGTGCAGGGGTTACGGTAAAGGTTACTGACTTTGGAAAATTCAATGGAAAATATTTTGTGGATAAGTCTACGATAGAACTTGGGGAAGGCGGCACAAGCCAGAAGATAGAAATGCATAAATGTCAGAAAAGGATTACGGCATAAAAGGAGGCGGCATGGCAGAGAGGACAGTGCGTATAGGGAAAGTGTCAAAGATTAATTATGAAAAAGGCATGATTCGGGTTACATATCCAGACCTGGACGATTCTGTTACCGCAGAATTCCCGGTATTTTCTTTTACGGACGAATACAAAATGCCTAAAATCGGGCAGGAAGTCCTCGTGCTGCACCTGTCTAATGGGCAGAGCGCAGGTATCCTGATGGGGAAATACTGGAACAAAAAGAACATCCCGCCTGATTACGGGCAGGGAAAGAATGTGTTTAACAAAGAGATTGATGAGGAATTCGGAAAAGTCCGCATTACATACAAGGATAAAACTCTGACGCTATATGACGAGGCCGGTGATGTAAACATGGAGATCAAATCCCATGATCGGAACATAAAAGTGATGGGCGGGGATATCAACATAAATGTAACAGGCGGTGCGGTGAACATTAAGGCAGACAATGATGTGCATATTGATGGGGATGCCATCATAAGCGGCATATCATTTTTAGGGCATACGCACACAGGCGTACATGGCGGGACTACGCCGCCGCACTGACGGAAAGGGTGATGCGCATGGCAAAGATAGGCCAGTGGGGGAAAGGAAAAAACTGCAAAGTCAAGTTTTCTATAAACGCTGACAAACAGCTTTCTTTTACTAACATGAAACGCACAGCGGCAGGCCGCTGGGCAACGCACAACATTATAGGCAAACGGCCAAAGACAGAATATCTTGGCCCGGATATGGATGAGGTCACACTTGATATTGTTTTTGATGCGGAAATGGGAGTCAATCCGCGCAAGGAGATGAAAAAGCTGCGGGTAGCCTGCAGGAAAGGCGAGGCGTACTACCTGTGGATCGGCGGCAAGAAAGTCCGTTCAGCGAAGCTGTATATTAAATCGGTCAGCGAATCGTGGGATAGGATATGGAATAAAGGGGAGCTTTCCAGGTGTGTAGTGTCCGTTACATTCGGGGAGTACAGATAGGGGGGCGTGTGATGTTCATAGATAATATCGAAACAGTCAACATGGATGGCATCAGTGATTTTGAACGCATAGATTCCGAACTACGCGCCCTAATCGTGACTGTGATAGGGACGCTCCCAGGCAGCAGGTCATTTGGCATAGAAGATTATACGGATGAGAATACGAATGATGTGGAATCTGACTTTGCATCCGCGCTGGATGATGGCTGTGAGCAGTTCATCCCGGAGATTGCAATTGAAAGCGTAGTGTTTGAAACCAGTCTGGACGGGAAGGTGGCTGCAAAGATTTTTGTGGAAGGGAGGGATGAGGATTGAACACGGCATCAAAGAACCTTGCATCAATAAAAGACTTGCCAGATATCAGCTTTATAGAAAACAAGACGTTGGAAGACGTGCAGGCAGAAATGGTCGCGGACTACCAAAAAAAATATAAAGAAGTGACCGGGCGCGAACTGCGCCTGCGCAGGGCGGACCCTGAATCGCTGAAGCTGTATGCGGCATCCGTCCAGATTTACCATCTGCATCTGTATGCGGATATGTGCGGCAAAATGAATATGCTGAAATACTCGTTTTCGGACTTTCTTGACAGCATGGGCGCGTTTAAGGGCGTTGTCCGAAATCCCGCAGTTCCGGCAACCGTCCGGGTGCGGTTTACGCTTTCGGCGGCGCAGCCGTCCGTGGTCACGATCCCGCAGGGGACGCGCGTGTCTGATGGCGGCGAGGCACTGTTTGCCACGGATGAATTCACAGAGATTGCCATCGGGGACACGCAGGCGGTTATCCCATGCACATGCCAGATAGCCGGGAAAATCGGGAATGAGATCCTTGCAGGCGCAATAAACACGTTGGTGGACCCGATTCCGTACATGGGATCGGTCGCAAGCATCGAAGCGTCTTCCGGTGGTTCGGAAATAGAGGATGATGACAGTTTTGCGTATAGGATTTACCTTGCACCTTCTGCGTATTCCACGGCGGGGCCGAACGATGCATATGTGTTTCACACAAAATCCTACAGCGCAGCGATCGGGGATGTAAAGGTCAGCAGCCCGCGTCCTGTCGAAGTGGAAGTAAGGTTTTTGCTTTCTGACGGTACGCTCCCGACAGAAGGCCTCTGCAAAGAGGTGCTTGAGCATCTGGACGGTGTGTTTAAGAGGCCGCTGACAGACCGCGTAACCGTAATTGCGCCGACAGAGCAGGAATTTGAAATAGATTTCATCTATTACATCAACCAGTCGGATGCGGGGCGCGTGGCATCAATCCGGGCACAGGTAGGCGAGGCGGTTAAAGAATACATAAAGTGGCAGACATTTTCCATTGGCCGGGATATCAACCCGGATGAGCTTCGGGCGCGGATAAAAAAGGCTGGCGCAAAGCGTCTGGACATCCGGAGCCCGGATTTTACAAAAGTGCTGCCCGACCATGTGGCAAGGGTGCAGGCGCAGAACGTGGTATATGGGGGTGTTGAGGATGATTAAGCTTCCGGACGGGGAACTTCGTGATTACCTTCCTGTGACGATGAAAAATGACGTGGATATGGTGTGCCTGTCCTATGCGATCAAGAAAGCGACAGAACGGCTGTTTCGGTACAACCATGCATCCATGATCTACCATTTCATCGACAGTGCGCCGGAATCCGTGCTTGACCTTCTTGCCGTGGAGCTTCGATCCCTTTACTATTCTGATACGCTCCATATTGAGAAAAAGCGCGAAATCGTGAAAAACACGTTGCGCTGGCATGCGCAGGCCGGGACGCCTGGGGCGGTCGCGGAAATGGTAAAAATCGTATTCGGGGAAGGCGAGGTCGTGGAATGGCCGGACTTCGATGAGCCGCCGTATACGCCTGGCACATTCGACATCGTGACGAACGCGCAGCTCACGCCTGATATCTTGGAATACTTTGTATCGGTTATCGACCGCGTGAAGAACGTCCGCTCCCACCTGCGCCGCATCCTGATCAAGCGGGAATGGCTGCTTCAGGAATATGCGGCATCCAACGCCGTCACAAGGCCGAAGTTCCCGGTTACGAATAATGCAGCTCCAAGGGACAGGGGCATCTGCCTGCCGGAATCACTATCTCCAATGGTATACCTTTTGCGACACATCATTTTATACGCAGGGGATGCCCGAAACGCAACAATCCCCTGCGCAATCGCCTTAAAAATCCCGAAGCCGGATTATAATGCCCTCACCGGCTAAACCCTGAACTTCCGGATGCAGCTTAACAGGGTTGCCGAGAACTCCTGGTACAGGTCCTCCTCGAACACATTCTGCTCCATGGCGTTCTTGATAAGGAGCGGGCGGTACATCCGGAAGATCGCCTCCTGCGCCTCCTTATCCCCCGCCTTCGCACGCTCCAGCAGCTTCTCAAAATCTGTCATTCCCATTCATCTCCTTCCTCAGTTTCCTGAGCACATAGTAATATGCCATCTCCGCCTGTTTCGGCTCCATATGGAACCGCTCCCCCAGTTCCGCAAAGGTAAGCTCCCCATAAACCCTGGCAAACAGGATCTCCCTGTCCCTGTCCTTCAGCCTGCTTATGGCCTTTGCCAGCCGGTCGCTCTCCAAAAGGTCCAGCAGCTCGCCGTACCTCTGCCAGTCCTTAAAGATAAAATCCGTATGCTCCCCTATGTAGGCGCGGTACTGCTCCTCAAAGTCCGTATAGTTGCGCTCCAGGTTATCCTCCTGGATAAATTCCCTGCCCTGCAGCCGGCGCTTCCGCTCCCAGTATTTCTTCCGCGTGTTGTCCACCGCCGCCATCAGGTATGCCGTAAAACGGTTCTGCACGGAATCTGTATGTTTTTCTTTCATCCTTTCGCCTCCAGTCTTTGTTCCACGTTTCCCTGTGAACCGCAGGACCGGAGGCCCTCTGATAAAATGACCTATATAGGTTACAGTCGCAAAAATAAAAGAGCATTTATCCGCCCGAAAGCACGGATAGATGCTCTTTTCCCATAAATCTTTTCCTTCCTCCAAAAAGTAGCGTGCAAGACTACCATGTTGGGCGCAGGACACCCCCAGGAAGGTTATGATTTTTTTAACGCAATCCCTCCACGAGTTCCCGACTTACGAAAATTCCCCACTTACAGACCATGTACCTTTCCCATGGCCGCAAAAAGGCACCCAAACAAAACCCTGATGAACCATGTTTTTTTT
>OFHA01001588.1_pt1 | contig 15194 bp, 14 predicted proteins | sample 1521891 | NCBI WGS metagenome assembly OFHA01 (sample SAMEA3504089, study PRJEB24116) | mouse gut metagenome | biome: mouse gut; feature: mouse-associated habitat; material: faeces | place: Denmark | collected 2011
ACTTGATAGTATAAGTTGTTCAACTTTTTCTGTCCACACTTATATACTAACACCAACCCTTATCCCAACCTCTATGCAGACAAAGAGGAAACCCCTATGCAGTCTGGGCAGAAATATGTTTACCTGACTTTTGACGACGGCCCTTCCGACCTTACCCCAAAGGTGCTGGATTTGCTGGACCAGTACAATGCCCATGCCACCTTTTTTGTAGTAGGGAAAAATAACGAGGAGTATGCAGAATATTTATCAGATATCGTAGAACGGGGGCATACCCTCGCCCTCCATTCTTACAGCCACGATTACAGCCAGATTTACCGCTCCAGGGATGCGTTCTTAGAGGATTATGAAAAAGTGTACGATTGGGTATACCAACAGACCGGCTATTCCCCTTGCCTGTACCGGTTCCCAGGCGGGAGCAACAACGGCTCCTCCTATGTAGTGAACAGCATTATCGAGGAAATGGGGCGGCGCGGGTTTACCCACTTTGACTGGAATGTAAGTTCTGGGGATGGGAGCAACCTGACTACCAGCCAGAACATTATAGACAACATCTGCACCACCATAAAATATGTGGAAAACCCCGTAGTCCTGATGCATGACGGTTCTGGGAAGAACGCCACATTGGCTGCCCTCCCCACCGTATTGCAGAAGCTTTCGGATGCAGGCTACGAGTTCCGCTCCTTAGACCAGCACTCAGAGCCTGTCCAGTACCGGGAAGAAAAATAAGCAGCGGGCAGCCGTGCTTTGCCGTCTGTCCCCCAAGGAACGCCCAAAGCCTTTTTCATTGACAGTACCAATATACATCTAGCCTGACGCAGCCCCAAACGCTACTGCTCCATCTGCTTCCCAAGAAATCCTGCTGCCACCTTTGCCAGCTTGCTTTCTGTTTCCCCCATGCCGCTGCCTTCTTCTTTGTTGTACATTACCACAGAGCCAATGGCATCGCCCTCGGAAATAATCGTTGACACCACCTGGGACTGGAAATCCCCGGCGTCGTCCAAAGTGATTTTTACAAACCCTTTTTCATCCTTTTGGGCATAAAACGTTTCCCGGTCGGTAATAACATTTTCCAGCTGCTTGCTGATTGGCTTCCCATCAAAATCTTTTTTCCCGGCCCCGGCTGCTGCAATCACATGGTCTTTATCCGTGATGCATACCAGGCAGCCGCTGGTCTGGGCAAGGCTTTCTGCATACAGGCCTGCAAACTGCCCAAGTTCACCGATGGGGGAATATTTTTTCAGGATAATCTCCCCTTCCCGGTCGGTAAAAATTTCCAGCGGGTCCCCCTCGCGGATTCTTAATGTACGCCGGATTTCCTTCGGCACAACCACCCTTCCCAAATCATCTATCCTACGGACAATTCCTGTTGCTTTCATAATAACATCCTCCATTTATTGATAGTTTAAGCGCCTAATGCAACCCATTAGCAAATCATACCGCCATTTGGCGATTATGGTACTATTATCTGTAAATGGTGGCATTTTATACCTGGAAAACATCCTTTTCCATCTGCTCCCATTTGCTCCTGAATCCAAATAGCAGTTTATGGATACATCTGTATATGGATGGCACCATATTTTATTTTCATTTTTAAATACATAGTTCTATATATGCCAAAAACCTATTGAAATCAGCAGCATAATAGGTATAATAAAAAATACAGACGGAAGCTGAAAAGCTCCATATCAAGCAATCAGAGAGGGGCATAACATGGTTTTGGGGTATGGATTTGATACATATTTGACAGAAGCAGATAATATATATGATTTAATTGGCAACTGCTTTGGGGGGCTCTGCGAAAACATAGACAACCAACAAGAATTTACCAGTAAATACTTAGACCAGAAATTAAACCCTAACATTGGCATATTGAATGAATTTTCAGAAAACATTATGGAACTTATGGAAGATTACAACGTTTCGGAGTATGCCTCTGTCAGCCAACAGATACTTCAATTAGTGCAAAACATAGATTTACAAAGTTATTTGGACCCTAAGAAAAACCAGCTTACAGTCCTTTACTGCATTCTCGCAGCTATTGACTCGGTAGCTGGTAATTGGGAAAGCAAATGGATGGCAAGCACCCTTGGCCCTTTGGACAAGCAGAACAAAACAAATTATAGAGTATACTATAACCTGAAAAGAACCATCCATGAAGACTATGTAGTAGGAATTGGACGGAATAGGGCTGTTTCCAGTGATTTCTTTGAACAATTTGAAAATTTCCGTTTTATCCATGAAAACAGTTGGAAAGAGCATATCAATGTTCCGCAAGCCAAGTATCTGCAGCCCAGCAAAGCATGGATTGAAAAAAATAAAAATGCCCATAGGCTAAAAATTGCTGTAATACCCTTTTCTGTACACCAGAACTTTGCATTCAAATTTGTTGGCGAAAGCAGTTTTATTGTAGATTATGCAAATTTCAACCAAGCCCATGCAGCAGAAAGAATCAGACAGGCAGTGGCATCGGCAATCCATGTTGGCAGTAACATCATTGTCCTGCCAGAATATGTGGTAAGCCCTGAAGTATACCGTTCCGTGCAGCAGCAAATACGCATCAGCCGCCGCAACATGAAGGGCATGGATTTAATGCTTGTGTTTGCTGGGACCACATGGACAGAAGAAGGAAATAACGTCATGCGGATTCTGGATGCCTGGGGCGAAGAAATTGGAGAATACTATAAATATTCTTCCTTTACAAAACCTAAAAAGGGCAAACATGGATTTGAAGTATGCGAAGCTTTATGCACACCCGGAAAGCGGTGCGACATCATGGCCATAGAACATATAGGCCTATTCCTTCCCGCTATCTGCCGCGACATGATAGATGGCGAATATACCGAAAAATTAGCACGCTATTTTTTGCCTGCATTTACCATAATAGCAGCCTGGAGCCCTTCCTTAGCCCAATTTGCGGAACGTCAGAAAGAGTTAGCAAATAAATATTTTGTCAGTTCCGTTCTTGCAAATGCCTGCAGTTCTATACGGAAAACGGCATTAAACATTGGAAACGGGGGAATTGTGTCCAAAAGGAAAACAATTGCCGGAATATGCAAGAAAGATATACAACGTGAGGGCTGCACCGCAAACTGCAGTACAGGAGGATGTTTCTATCTTTTGGATTATGACTTTTCTTTTGAAGATAAGGTAAAAAATACAAATATTGAAATCATCCGGTATCAGCCAGAATAATTTTTGTTGAGCATGGAAGAATAATGTGGTAAACTATTAATAAACTATTTAGGATGTGTGGTGGGACTATGAGAGAATTAATCAACCTAATTTCAGAATATGTATTTGACGCTGCGGAAATTCCAGAAGACCTGCTCTATGAATTTTCCAAGAAAACAGCCAAGATAATCCGAAGCCTATGCACCGAGGCAATACCAGATGAATTCTGGGAACTTGAAAATTATGTGGAATCCTATTGGCGGGGGCATAAATATCTAAAGTCAGAGGATGCTATTCAGATCTACCAGATGGGGCAGCTCCTTTCATTCACAAATATGCTCAGTATGCTATCAGAAGAAAAAGAAAAGGAAATTTCAATCGAAGATTATGCAGTGCAGCTAAAGGATAAATATCCTATCTTCAACGAAATACATGAAAAGCCCGGAATTACCCACAAGGAATTAGCAGATGCTGTGGACATGAGTGTATCATCTTTATCGCAATTTATTACAAAATATAAGTGGAACGGCTTTTTCCAGTCCAGAGCCATGGGGCGTGAAAAGCATTACTATTTGACAAAACATGGCCAACAGCTATATTACACTATGAAGGATAAGTATGAAAAACCTACCATATCCTACCGCATTACTGCACAAGCGCTCAAAATGGCACCACTTATCCCGGCGATGCAAGAAACTCCCCACACCTTTTCCATTGCCTTGGAGCAGAATCTCAATCTGTGCATGATTGCCTCCCAAAAAAAGCCGACAACTGCCCAACCCAAGAAAAGGATGCCAGATTTAAATTATGAAGCTCATGATACGTTATTCCAAAAAGATTTTCAATGGGCAAATGTGCTAAACTCTATCACAGGCAACATGGATGACAATTCAGATAGGGAAGAATATGGAAAGGAGGCTGTATGGAAAAACAAGAAACAATGGAAAATGCAAAGAGCGGTATTATAAATTTATTTCAAAACGCAGCAATGGATTTGCTGAATATTTCCTATTATGTTTATCTAAAAATAATTTCCGTACCCGGCAGGGAACCAGAATTGCTAAAATTTGCATTGGAACAATATGAGCAGACAGAACCTACGGAGAACGCACAACTGGAAAAGGTATTTACCCGGGATGAAAAAGATTCCTATGAAGATACTTATGGAAAAAATGTAGACGGAATGTTAGAAGCATTTCTGAAAAAAGGGCTTGATAGCGAAACATTTTACCAAGAGCTATGGAAAGGCATACAGGAAAACCCTGTATTAGAAACCGATAAAGAAAAAGCCTTTGCATTTTATTTTATCTTAATTGATGTAAGGATCCCTTATTTTGAACTAGAACCGGGAATTGAAATGTCCAATGAGGAATATATTAATATCCAAAACGAACTCTCAGAAGAAATGAAACGGGCCAGGTTTATTTTGTATGCGCCTACCAAGCAGAAAACGGCGCGGACTTCCAGATTAATCCATATGTTGGATCAATTAGGGGATGAACGGCAAAAAGCCGTATTTATGGCACAAATACTCAACATTTTTGGAAAATCAGTTACTGATAACCTGCTTTCCGGGTTAATAGAAAAAGGAGTTTTGGAAGAAGTTAAAAAACCTTGAAAAGTATTTTTCACAACAAACATACTGCCCTTACGGTATTCGCCACACTCCACACAGGCATGGCTATTTTCTTCATTGCCTGCTGGAACAAGGGCTGCCGGAAAACACAGCATTTCCCGGCAGCCCTTATTCTTTACAGGACTTTCTCTATCTCCTCAATCACAATCCGCAGCGCCTTAATCCTCGCATACTTCTTATCGTTAGATTCCAGCACATGCCACGGTGCATACGTGGTGCTGGTCTTTTTCATCATCTCATTGACTGCAGTTTCATACAAATCCCATTTATCACGGTTCCGCCAGTCCTCCTCCGTAATCTTCCACTGTTTTTCCGGCGTATTCTGGCGGTCAGTAAACCGTGCAAGCTGGACGTCCTTATCAATCTGTACCCAGAACTTGATAATCACTGCGCCCCAGTCGGACAGCTCTTTTTCAAACTCATTGATTTCATTATAGGCGCGCTGCCAGTCATTCTCATTGCAAAAGCCTTCCAGACGCTCTACCATTACCCGCCCATACCACGTGCGGTCAAAAATTGCCACATGGCCGGTCTTAGGCAGGCGGTTCCAGAACCGCCACAGGTAATGCCTTGCTTTTTCATGGGGCTCCGGGCTTGCAATGGGATGCACTTCAAAGCCCCTTGGGTCCAAGGCTCCGGTAATCCGCTTGATGTTGCCGCCCTTGCCTGCCGCGTCCCAGCCTTCATAAGCGATAACCACCGGGATTTTCTTCCGGTACAGCTCATTGTGCAGCATCCGCAGCCTGCCTTGAAGCTCATCCAACTGGCGTTTGTATTCTTCGTCCGTCAATGATTTATCCAAGGAAATTTCAGAAAGCTTCGGCACTTTTTCCATTGGGAATACATTCTGCAATAAAGGCACTGCCATGGCGCTGTTTTTTAAAGCCGTTTCAATGCCGCCCACCAAGGTTTCCAGCACTTGGAGCTGCGCCCATTTTTTATTTTTTGCATCTACAATATACCATGGGGAAGTGGATGCATTGGTATCGTTTAAGTATTGGTCGTAAACCTTTGTGCATTTGCTGTAATGCTTATTCTGCCATGTGTCGTTGCTGCTGACGCGCCAGCTTGTATTTTCATCTTTTTCCAAGCCTTTCAGCCGTTTTTTCTGTTCCTCCTGGCTGATATGGAAGAAAAACTTCATTACAAGGTAGCCGTTATCTGTAAGCTGCCGCTCAAAGCGCTTCACGCTGTCTATCCGCTCCTTGTACTGTTTCTCCTTCAGTTCCCCATGCAGGCAGCCCCGCGTCACTTCATCCATCCAGCCAGAATCCAGAAAACAGAATTTCCCGGCTTCCGGGATTTTGACAAAATAGCGGTACAGGAAAGGCTTGCGCTTTTCTTCCTCGGTGGGGATATCCATAGTGGCAACCTTGAAAAACCTTGGGTCAATTTCTTTGATGATTTTCCCTAAAATACTGCCTTTCCCGGCGGTCCCCCAGCCTTCAAACAGCACAAATACCGGAAGCTTATGTTCCTTAATCTGCATCTGCTGCACTGCAAGCTTTGCCCTTGCCGCCTCAAGGCGTTCCTCCAGTTCTTCCACCCCCGGCCGCTCCGGCTTGTTCCAATTCTTTAACATAACTTCTCCTCCTTTATTTTGCTGATGTTTAAAAAACCATTTTTCTGTCCCTTTCTTTCTGTTTTACCAAATCTATGCCAAATGGAACGCTCCCGTCCCAAACCTAAAATACGCAGCTACCTGCCAGCCAGTCAATACCGGACGGAAAACTTCCGTTCCCCCGGTTCTGGCTCCATCCTGTCCCTCTCCAGCCAGTCTATGCGGATATAGCTGTCCTGCTGCAGCGCCTGGACGATTTTGTCCAATTCTTCTTCCCTGCCCTGCATCTCCGCTTCTACAGAGCCATCCGCATTATTCCGCACCCATCCAGTCACCCCATAATGAGCCGCAAGGTTCCCGGCACGGTACCGGAAGCCTACGCCCTGTACCCTTCCGGTAAATATAAAATGCTCCCTTATGGCTCCCTCTTTTGGCACAAATGTTTCCTCTTTCTGGTTCAATCCCAGAAATGCCTTTAATATCTTTCCCATTCTACAAACAGCCTTTCCTAAACATTGCCCCAAACAGCATCCTGTGGTTGGTTATTTCAGAACAGTTTTTCCCATTCCTCCGGCTTAAAGCCAGTGGCAATGCCTTTTTCCGTTATAAGGACCGGGCGTTTCACCAGCATCCCATCCGTGGAAAGCAGGCTGTACTTCTCCTCTAAGGACAGTTCCGGCAGCCGGTCCTTTAATTTCATTTCTTTATACAGCATACCGCTGGTATTGAAAAAACGCTTGATGTCCAGCCCGCTTTTTTCATGCCATTCTTTCAGTTCTTCCTTTGCAGGGTTCTGTTCCTTGATGTTACGGTCCTCAAATGTTATGTTATGCTCCTCAAGCCACTGCTTTGCTTTCTTGCAGGTGCTGCATTTTGGATATTCGACAAATAGGCAGCCCATGGGCTAAGCCCCCTTTCTGTGTTTTCATTCTATGCTTTTTTCTGTGTATGGCAATATCCCCGCCATTAGCCAAGGCGGCTGGATCTTGCCCCGGCTTCTAACTTCTTCCATTATACCATCCCCAAAGGCTAAAAGCCAACAGATTCTTTCTTTTTCTGCCTTCCTGTTGGCATCTGTTGCAAGCTGTGCTTGCAAAAATCCAGCATAAAACCTTCTTCCGCCCATACCTGCCCAAATTTAGGTTTGGCAAGCCGGAAGTTAACCGTGAATTACCTCATACCGCAACCGTAAGTATGAGTTCTCCAAAACTACACATTCCTGCAGGTTCAGGACGCCTAACTGTGGCAGTTCCCTTTGTGAAAGCAAGGAGCTGCCATCAATTAAAGTAGACGTATCCTTGCCGCCAACCAAAACCGGGGCAACCACAATATCCACATAATCAAATAATTTTTCACGGAGAAATAAGCCATTTAGCGTCCCGCCGGTCTGTATGGTAATCCTCTCACAGCCATATTCTGATTTGAGTTTTATCAGCGCATCTTTGAGCGACAGTTCTTTTTGGTATATGATATGGAGGTTACTTTCCTCTATGTGAAATGCCGGATGTCCTGCATTTGACGTAACCAGCACAAAATTTTTAGATAACGCACAAAAATAACGTATGCCATTTTCATCCAGATGCTTATTATCTATTAAAACAAAAGACACGGGCGTCCTGTTTGGCGTTTTCTTTGTATTGACGCCGATTTTAGCCTGGACCCTTCCAGAATTAAGGGTCCATAAATCTGTTGTCTGTTCTATTTCATAATATTGGTGCAAGCCCTCCCTAACCCCTGCAATTTGCGGAAAATCTTTGTCCACATCTAAATCGTCCGTTGCGCCAGTGCTTATTTTACCGTCAACCGACATCAGCATAAACAACGTTGTAACCGGCCTGTCCATTTTATCCATTCCCTCCATCATAAAAATGTATGCTCCGCTTATCCATTTTTCCAAGCTCTTTTACACAATGTCCCATGAACCTATGATAGCATATTCCTTGGCGTTTCGCTAGAGCGTGTCTGAAAACTCATTCCCACAGGCTAACGCCCAGCCAGTTACCAGAAAGATTTCAGCCAGAATCCCATACACGGCTGTTTTGGAAAAAAGCCCTATCCAGCCGCCATCCAGGCCTGATTTCGGTACGCGCAGCAGGAGGGCAGCGGCTTCTGCTTTCTCCTTCCAGAGCCCTGCCCAAAAGGAAAAATCAGACCAGCGTGTCGGGATATAGCTGTCCGGGATATGGATAAAGCCTTTCAGGAACAGCAAAAGGGCTGCTGCCAAAGCCAAAGAAAGCCCTGCCGCCGCCCCTTTCCCCAGAGGGTTCCCCTGGCGCTTATACTGATGGTAAAGGTATATCCAGAAAAATATGCATAAGCTAATGGGGAACAGCAGCACACAGAACCCGCCAATCCCACGCATCCATTCCGTATCCAGCAAATCAGCGGAATACCCAAATTGGCTAAACCAAATAGATTCCAGCTCATGGAGGGAGCATCCTTCCGGCTTCTGCACGGTTACCCTCTGCATCACCTTATCCATGGATTGCCCCTCCTGCCCTGCAGCTTCCCCTTCCTGGTTCCCTTTCTTCCCTAAAAGGGCGCTGCCTGCCTGAAATGAAATAATGCCTTCATTGCCGGGGATGACCTCCCTTACAAGAAAGGTGCGGTTTTCGCAGGCCACCTCTTTGCCAATGGCATCAATATCCCCGAACAGTTCCCATGCTGCTGTTTCATCCAGCAGGCAGCCCTCCAAATCCTCTGCCACAGGCACCCGGCAATCCTCAAAGAGAAGGCCCGGGCTGCCGCAGAGCAGGATGGCAGACGCCCGCATCTGCCTGGACAGGTTTTCATTTGACACCAGTACATGGTCTTTCTGCCCCCAAATACAGAATGGGAGGGGCATCTCATTTCCCAGCCCCTGGCGGTACTGCTCCGCCACTTTTTGGTTCTTCTCCGATAATTCAAGTGCAGACTCCACGGAAATTGGGCTTTGCAGATAAAACATAACCTTATCTTTTGCCCATCCCATGCTGCCCCAGGCGGCTGCGGAAAGATATGCAAAAAAGATTCCAAACATGGCCAATGCCGCCGCTGCCAGCAACGTTTTCGGCTGCTTTTGCCAGAGCATGTTATATTTTTTCAAAAAAATCATTTTCTTCATTTTTCCATCTTCCTCACCCGGCTGCCGTCCCCAACCGGCCTGCTGGAACTGCTGATAATCTCCTGCTCCCCTGTCAGGAGCCCATCCTCCAATGCGGCATAGGTACTGTTTTTATCTTTGACCCTTACGTCAAAACGCCTTGCAACCAGTTCTTTTCCCATAACTCCCTGTTCTTCCTGGACCACCATCACAAAATACCCATTCTGTTCTTCCCGGAGGGCCTGGATGGGAATAACCGAGGAAAAATTTTCTGATTTCTGGACAATCTCAAATTCTGCCATTGCCCCTGCTTCCAGCACCCCTTCCGGCAAATCTACCGTAATCTCTAAAAGCGTCTGGTCTTCTTCATGGCTGGTGACGCTGCTGACGGCATAATTGGTGATTTCCTCCTTGCTGCCGGGAACGGCAATGTTCACTTGGCTGCCTTTGCTGACATACTTTTCATTCGCCTTATCAACTGTGGCTGCCAGCCTGCACCCTTTGGAGGTGTCCGCAAGGCGCATGGCTGTCCCGTCGGTAGTAAAATCCCCGGTGGTAACAGCAATCTGGGTTACCACGCCCCGGGCCGGCGCCGTCACCTTCCCTTCCGCATCTTTCAGGGCCTGCAGCTTTTTCAATGCCAGTTCCTGCTGCTGGCGGGTAATTTCATTCTGCTTGGCAGAACTGTCCGAAGCGGTAGGCATGGATGCGTCCTCCAATGCCCTTGCGGCTGACTTCACGCTGTCCGTCCGAGCCGAAAGGGCTGTTTCATAAGCTGCCTTGGCTTCTGCTGCAGCCTGCTCCAACTGGGCTTTCTTTTCCTCCCAGGACATGCCTTCCGGGCTCTGGGCGTCCCCGCCTGTCACATCACCGGAAACGCTCCCTAGCTGCTGGGCGCCGGAAGGCTCCTGCTGCAAAAATTCCTGCAATGCCTGTTCTGCCGCATCCCATGCCGCCTTTGCCTGCGCCACAGAATGATCCCCGTCTGAAACGGCCTGGGTATAGTCCTCGGCTGCCCGCTCTTTTGCCATGGCACGGTTCCTCTGCTCCACGCCCTTATTGCTCTGGGCGTCTTTGTCCTGCAGCCCTGCCTTTTCCATTTCCTGCTGGGCTGCCAGAATCTGTTCTTCCAATTCATCCATATCCACAGTAAAAAGCAGTTCCCCCTTTTCTACGGACTGCCCCTCCTGCACGCAGATTTCCTTGACGCGCTGCCCATTTTCTGTATAAACTGCAATCTCCTGGCCTGCCTCTACCCTGCCGCTGCCTGTCACTCTGTGGTCGATGGCGCCTGTCTTAATGCGCACCGTTTCCACCTGGGCTGTGGACGCCCCGCTGACTGCCCTTGACAGAATGGTAAATGACAGCATAACCGCCAGAAAACCGCCAAAAACCTTAATTATCTTTTTACGTTCCATCTGCCTAATCCTTTCCATGGCAGCCGTATTCCCACTACGGCAAGCCGCTCCTAAGTTCCCCGCCTGTTTGCCCTACTCTTTTACCGCGCCTGCCATAATCCCCTGCTCCAGATAATCCTGCCCGCCTAAAAAAACCAGCAGCGCCGGAAAGAACGTAATCACGGACGCTGCAAACGCCATGCCGGACTGGCTGGCCGAAGTAATGTCCGGCAGGAAAATAGACAATGGGAACAGCCTTTTTTCCTTTAAAAACGTCAGGGGCTGCTCTATCAGGCTCCAATATTCCAAAAACCCCAGCACCATGGCCGCAATAATCCCGGAGGAGCCAATGGGCAGCCCAATATAGCAAAATAGCTGCCATTCCCGCGCCCCGTCCAGCCTTGCAGATTCCAGCAGGCTGTCTGGAAGTTCCACAAAAAACCGGTACATAATAAACACCGGAAATGTAGAGAAAGCGCCCGGCAGGATAATCCCCCACAGGTTATCCGTCAGGCCCAGCCGGTCCAGCACCAGATAATCCGAAAGCATCAGTACCTGAAAGGGCAGGAGCATCAGGATCATATAAATCAGGAAAAACCCCTTTTTCCATGGAAAATCATATTTGGCAAAGCCCCAGGCTGCCATGGTGCCTGCCAAAAGCTGCCCTGCCAGCACCCCAAACGTAATCTTGACGGAATTCCAGAACATTACAAAAAATTCCGGGGAGTCCAAAAAAACCTCCACATAATGCCGCAGCGTGGGATAGGCCGGCAGCAGCGGGAATTCTGCATAGCCCTCCTTCCCGGAAACCACTGGGCCAAGATAGGATCCCAGTTCATCTTCCCCCATCACAGAGCCGGAAACAAGGAAAAATACCGGGTATAAGGCAATGGCTGCCAGAACTGCCAAAACACCCCAAAGGAGCAGTTTTCCGGCATGTATGCCCTTCTTTTCCATTAATTCTTTTTTGATTAATTTTTTTTCCATCATTCTGCCCCACTGTCCCATGTTTTTTGCAGGAGCAGGATCAGCCCCAGCAATACCACGCTTTCCACCACTGCCGCTGCCGCCATCTTATCAAAAGAAAAATTACGGAACCAATTGTTGAATAAATGCTGCATCATATAGATGCTTTCATGGGGATAATCCCCCGCCAGTAAATAGGCCTCCCGAAATACCCGAAAGGCATTTACAAAAGACAGCACCCCCGTCACAAACGCAGTCTCCTTAAGCTGGGGCAGGGTAATATGCCAGAAACACTGCCAATCCCCTGCTCCCTGTACCTTTGCCGCCTCGTACTGCTCCTTTGGAATCCCTCCTAAGCCGGCCAGCCACAGAATTATGTCATAGCCGAGGTTTTTCCAGATATAGCAGGCAATCAAAACCCAGAATGCAGTATCTTCCAGCAACCAGTCCCTTCCACGGCCTCCAAACAGTTCCAGCAGCTCATTCAGCCACCCCTGTCTGTCAAATACCATCTGAAAAAATACGGAAACCGACACGGCCGGAACCGCCATGGGAAGGAGAAAACCCGTCTTGAACCACTTACAGACAATCTTAAGCTTCCCGACCAGCACGGCCAGAAGCAGGGAAAGGCACAGCAACGCCGGGAGGCACACGGCCAGGAACTTCGCCGTATTTCCCGCCGCCAGCCGAAACGCTTCGTTGGAAAATACCAGCCGGTAATTGTCAAATCCTACGAAACCTGTCCCCGCAGCCGTAAGAAAAGACCTGCGCGCCACATCCAGAAACGGAACCAGCACAAACCAGCAAGTTCCAAGAAGGCTTGGCAGCAGGAAGAAATACGCGGTTCTGTATTCTCTTTTCCTTCGCCCTGTCCGCTGCTCTCTCTCCGCTTTCCTACTCTGACAGATAGGTGTCCAGCTTCTGCGCAACATTCTTTGCCGCCGTCTCCGCATCAATTCTTCCCTCCAGGCAGGCATCCGCCTGTGTCTGATAAATATTCCAAAGCGCTGCGTCCTGCATTGCCGGATTCTTTAAACCCTTGCACATGGAAATCAATTCCTCTACTTCTTCTGCCAGCGGATAACCGGCGTTAATCAATATCGTTTCTTCCTCTTCAAACTGCCAACTTGACATCGCGTTATATTCCCGGGCATAATCACTGTCTACTTCCGCTTTCTTTTTTTCCAGCTCCGAGACCATCACCGGAAGCCCGTCGTCTAACGGCGTTCCCTGCACTTCTTCCGAGAATAAGTACCGTATAAATTCCCCGGCAAGCTTCTTCTGATCCGAATTTTCATTGATTCCCACAACCCCCACAGGGCAGTAAAAATCATGGACCGTTTCAGGAGTCAGATTCTTCTCCCGCATCACAGCGTAGGGAATCATCATCCCCTGGACGCTGTCAATCTGGTTTGTCGCCGCCCCCTCCGGGTGGTTCAGGATGGATGCGCTCCCCTGATTTATAAACATTCCCTGACGAAAAATGCCGGCGGCCGTACCCATTGCCACTTCTGTCCTTGCCGCCTCATCAAAAATCCCCGCCTTTGCATTGACCGCAATCGTCTTCTGAAGCTCAAACAGTTCCGTCAGCGTTTCCCGGCAGATTTTCCCGTCCCCGGTAAATAATTCCTCCTGATAAAGCTGAAATAAGAAATCCCTGATATACTCCTTGTCTGCAAGTCCGAAAATGCTGGCGTCCGGATGTTCCGATACATACGCGCCCAGATTCTCCAGCGAGGATAAGGCATCCATCGACTCCTCATTTCCGTACATAATCGGAACTGCAAATTTTACAGGCATTCCGTATATCTTTCCGTCCTCTTGCAGCGTGTTCTCCAGCATAGCGTCCAGATAAGAAGCCTCCTTCGTCAACTCCTTCTTTAAGTCTGTCAAATCTGCAAGAACCCCCTTTTCGATATACGCCCCCGCCGGCAGTCCGTCAAGGAGAAGCACATCCGCTCCGTTTCCGCTTAATAACTCTGTATTCAAGGTGCGGATATCATCCGCGGACACGCCTGCCTCCTCCCCGGCGAACTGATACTCCTCCCTGGTATCCGGATGGGCTTTCTGAAAACCGCTGATCGCATCCTGGATGGTCTGGTTTTGGGCAAGGCCGAACACCTTTAAGGTATGTTCCGTCTGAACCGGCGCGTCCGCATCGTATACGTAGCGCTTTAGGCTCACGCTCCCGGCCTTCTCCTGACGGTAAAGTACGTAGAAGTCCTTTTCCTTTCCCGCCGTAATTCCTGCTACTATATTTACGGAAGAACCCATCGCTCCCATACTGCCCTCCAAAAGCCTCTCGCTGGTTTCATTCCCCGGTATGCGCCGCGTAATCCCTTCCTCCGAAACCTCATACCATTCATCCCCTTTGCTGCAGATTCCGTATATTCCCTGAGCCGGTAAGGATAGCTGTCCTATTTCATTCAGGTCGGAGTCGAAAATAGTATAAATTCCCTCATCCGTATTGGCCGCCATATTTCCGTCCTCTGTCCTATACAGCATCTTCTGCTCGCTGAAAAATCCCTGGACACTGCTTATTTCTTTCAATACTTCCAGGGAATCCGCGGAAATTACCACAAATTTCGATTGATACAGATCATTCATCCAGAGATTGCCTTTCCCGTCTATCTGCAGATTTGTTACGCCCGGATATCCAAACTCACTTTCCTTAGTCAGCCAGGAAATAGCCAGCTTTTCGCCCTTTTGCCCGTCTCTGCTTCTTACCAGCACCGGAGCCATATCTTCATCCACACCCCGGACGTACTGAATTCCCTCCGCGGTTTCCTGTACTTCCTGGAAATAGATTTCCTTTTCCTCAGAAATTGTCTGCACCCAATCGAAAGACGTCCGCTCCCATTTGTCTTCCCTGTATTCATAACGGAAAATCCGGTTTTCCGTTGAAGCGGTATAAAGCACGGGATTTCCTTCCTTGGAATTTGATAAGTTTAGAACCTCTTCTCCCTCCTGTTTCGGAAATTCCATATCCTGTTCCACATACCTGCCCTTGGCTTCGCTTCCGCCCTCTTTCAGCTCTTTACCGCCGCATCCGCCAAGCATGCCGGCGGCCGCGGCCGTACACAGAAGTATAGCGAACAGACATGCCCCCATCCGGTTTTTATACTTTCGTTTCTTCCTGTTCACAATGATTGTTCTCCCTTCTTTTGATCCATTTCCTTGCCGTAAAAACAGCGGCAAACACTACTATTGATACTATACATTGATTTTCTCAAAAAAAACTGGAGGTCTATCACAAATTTTTAAAGATTTTTTTGAGATTTCTCTGGTATACTAAACTCGATACGAAAATTAAGGGAGAATCATGGATGCATATTTTGATTATAGAAGATGATAAAGAACTCTGCCGCGCCCTGGCATTAC
>OFHA01001590.1_pt1 | contig 15190 bp, 12 predicted proteins | sample 1521891 | NCBI WGS metagenome assembly OFHA01 (sample SAMEA3504089, study PRJEB24116) | mouse gut metagenome | biome: mouse gut; feature: mouse-associated habitat; material: faeces | place: Denmark | collected 2011
GGCAGCGCATAGTGAAAAAAATGATAACATATAGTAATCACACCTATTATCATTTTTTAATATTTTGTAAGCTTCCAAGTATGATAAGAATATAAACAATGCCCCCCAGGAATACATTCTGACTTCTACATTATAACGTATTGCTGTTTCCGACAAAGAAGACAGGGTTATTACAATTAATGCTGCTTCTGCACCAAATTCTTTCCAAACGAAAGTTAAAAGAATAATAAGTATCAACAGATACGGAATAATGGAAATAAAATGATATGTGTATCCATTATAACCCATAATTTTGCAAAAAAATTTTACTATAAGGTAATACAATGGAGGATGTACATCCTTTGCTGTTTCAGAAATCATATTTGCAATATTCATTCTCGATAACCATATAGTAAAAGCTTCATCTTCCCAAAAATTGTTATCGAAAATTCTAACTATATTTAATGAAAACAAAATAATTGTATAAAATACTACAATGTACTTCTTTTTATCTTTTGTTTTTTGAAAGTTAATTTTGAGCATAAACGTCAATTCCTTTCAATGAACTATCTAAATAATTAATGCTGTCATCTCTTTTGATTTTAATAATTTCTTTGACAGATGAATAGTCAATGTTTACAAATAATAATTCCTTTATTGATTCAATATTGGATATAATACGTTCCTCTAATTTCAGGGATTTAAGCAATTCTGTTTTTCTAAATTCAGCTCCTCCACTTGAACATATTGAGAAAAAATTTTTTTCGAAATTTATAGATAAAGCAGTGCCATGAAATGAATCCGTAATAATAATTGTAGCGTTATAAAGGGAGTTTAAAAACTCCTTGGGTCCATACTCCACATGGTTTTCCATAAACTTCTCCCGTAGCGGGTAATAAGAAAAAGGCATTATCACTTTGAGGTGATAATTAAATTCACGGGCCAAGGATATTACTTTTTTAAGAACTGCATTGCCACTAAATCTTTTTAATGAATAAAACAGAATATACGGAGTTTCATTTGTATCATATAATTGCATAGTATTAATCCATTCTTTTTTTGTCAAAAGAAATGTCGGGTCTAATACTTGATTTACCTTACGGCCTAACAAAATAGATATTTTATGTGCGCTTTCAAATTCACGGAATGACAATGCATTAAATTCATCAATATCCGATATTATTGATTTTAAATCATCATCTGACATATGCCCAATGGATGAGGCATATGATATTTTCCTGGAATGAATATTTGATAATAAATATGGTTTCATATATTGCCATTTGTTTAAAACCATTTCACAGGAATTTTTATTCCATATTTGATCGCTGCCACTTACAAAAATATCAAAATATTTTTCTAATTCTAATATTTTTTCTGGTTCAGAGAACTCCTCTGTAAGTTTCATATAATCCGAAAAAAAAATTTCAAAATTGTGTTCTCTTATTTTTCTCTTAGTATGTAATGGAATAAGTAAAAAATCTTGAAGCATATTCCACCTACCATATTTGGCTCTATACATTCCATAAAATTTTTTTTGCTCTTTCATTCTATAGTTGATAATATTAGTTTTGAATCCTAAGTGTTCAATTCTGTATTGCGTTGCAAATGCTTGTAATACTGAACCAAAATTATAAGCCGCATGATATGTAATAATTCCCACTTTTTTCATCTGATTTTTCCTTAATCCACAATATTTATTCTAGAAAAGTATCATTCGATATGGTTACTGTCATATATGTTCCAATTATCCGATGATTATATAAAGTTTTCGCAATTCGTGCTCCGGAAAATTCATAATCTCCTAAACCATATTTAGGAAGTATTAAATTGATATCTGACATACCAAGTTTGTATGCTTCAATAAACTGAGTAATAATGCATTCATTTATCATATAGCATTTTTGTGAATCATAGTTATAGTATGAAATAGATCCCTTATAAATATGGCCTTGTCCAGTGAGAATCTGGATAAATGTTATATAAGTTATTATTGGTATTGCTAAAGTTATACATTTTATTTTTTTGCAAATATATGCCAGTGAAATCGAAAATAAAATATTATAATAAAGGAACATCACGAATATATTCTCACAACAAGTAATTTTATGCATTCCTATGCGTGTAAATAGGCAGAATGTGTATAATATACATAAGACAAAGCAAGCTAAACATCCCACAAAATTTCTTGAAAAAATATTATCCTCCTGTTGTGGTTCTTTCCTGGATTTAACCCACAATCCGATAGCCCCAACAATCACAAAAAATGTGCAAAATAATACAGATTTATTTATTTCGCCTGTAATCCATTTTATATCTCTAATAGTTTCTAGCAATTGTGTTCGGAAATGGAATTCAATATCCTGTGCTCTTCCCCCATTCATTTCATAATAAAGATTTATAAGTTCCAACATAAATATGATGATATAAAATATAAAAGCTTTATTCTTTTGCCGATATTTCGAGTCAACAACTGTAAATTGTTTATAAAGATTTTCTAGAAATAGGACAAAAATAGGGGCAAGAAATAACACATTAACAACCATATTAGAATAAATGACAAGATAAGTTATTAGCAACAAAATTCCAATATGACTTATTTTTAATTTATTTGTGTGGTTGGGAAGATTCAGACTGATACATAGCATAGCAAAAGCTGAATTGAATAACGCAGGAACCAAATAGTTTATAAAACAATTCAGATTGCTTGCAGTTAACATAAACAAATTGTATTCTGTTTTCGTCTTAAACAATAAAAAGTGCATTGCAAAAAAGATAGAAGTTACAAATATTTTTTTATACAATGACAATTTAAACATTTTGTTTATATATTTTGTAAATGAAAAAATATATAATATTATAAAAATACACACTACCACAGCATACACTATTGTAAATGAGTTTTGATAATTACCTGTTATAGGAAAGACCACAAAAGCTGAAAAATAACCTAATATTCCCATAAGTGTTTCTGGAAATACTTTAGATGGATTATATGCCCCCCACTGAGGCCAAGCAGATCTACTGTAAGATATATAAGTCCAATCATCTGGATCACATACCATCAAAGGTTCAATTTTTGTATAAAAGAGAAACATCACTGAAAAAATCAGCCATAAATAAACTACCATATATAATTTTTCCGCGGATATTAAATCTTTTTTAACCATTACTGACATTTACCTTTTGCCTTTTTAATTGGACAGACTTTTGTACAAAGCAGACAACCAATACATTCCTTCAAATTAACAACAGGATAAAAATATCCTTCTTCATCAGGCTCCATTATAATTGCATCTTGAGGACATATAGTGTAACATGCAGAACATCCACAGCATGCCTCCCGTTTTTCATACAAGCACGGGATTTTGTATTGAAGTTCTCGTCCTTTTTCATATTCTACAAAACGAGTACTATTATGAGAAGGATATTTCAGGGAATCTAAAGCAATTCCGTCTGAAGTATAATATTTCTTTTTCATATTCATCCCCATTAACTTTACATATAATGATATCTTTTCAATAACATATACAGAAAACGAAGCGGTTTATATTGCATTATATAATATAAAAGTAAATTATTACTACAATTATTATTCGTCTTTATATGTTTTAAAAATTGTTTGTTTTTATAATCACACTTTTTTAATAAGTAATCAATTCTTCCGTCCCATTTGTAATCAATTCCCTGCATATTTTTATGTTGTTCAAAATACTGAATACTGCTTGTTAATCCTTCATATAACGGCATCTTAAATTTATATGTTCCAATTGCTTCTAACACTTTTTTATTATCGAAGACCATATCTCTACCTTTATCCCCCTGTAACATATCATAATATTCAGGTAAATATTTTTTTGTTGTTTTCTTATCTACAGAGAAATAGTTTGGTGTTACATTGAGAATATTACATATCATTATATAGACTTCTTTCCAACTATGATGCTCAGTAGATGTAATGTGGAATTCTTCTCCATATGCTTTAGCATTTAATAATAATTTATATAATATTTCCGCAAAATCTATTGTATGTGTTAATGTACATACTGCATTTCCCTCTTCAAATAAGAGCACTGGTTTTTTTTCTTTTATTCGTGCTATTAAGGAGAAATGATAGAGATCAGGTATGATTTGAAATGGAATACGTAAATTGCCATATGTAATATATGGTCTTATAATTGTATAATTTATATCTTTTTGAAACTTCAAAAAACATTCACACAAATATTTTTTATATGCATAATCCCATTTTTCATTTCCAATTTCTTTACTTTCACTTATAATACCTTGATTCTCTCTATATATGGTTGCTGAAGAGATAAAGACATATTGGTTAAAATTACCGTCTAAGACATTCAGCATTTTTTCTAGATGATTCGGTTCATAACTTAAAAAATCAACAACAACATCATAATCATATATGTTTATTCTTTGCTTTAAATATTGAGTGTTTTCTTTTCTAATATCTGCAGCAATATGCGTTGCTCTTGTATCCAAAAACTCCTGCCGTTTTCCCCTGTTTACTACAATTACTTGGTTTCCTTCGTCGAGAGACTTTTTGGTAAAATCGCTAGAAAGGATACCGCTTCCTCCGATAATTAAAATTTTCATTTTTGCCTCCGGATTATACCTATCAATAGAGTCCTGTTATTATAGCATGCTATTATAGTAATTAACATCCTTATCAAATAAGACCAATTTGCAGGAAAATAAAATAATATAATTTGCAGTACCAATAATATATAGAGAAAATTCAAACGCTTATCTATTAAACTTAAATGAGTAAATCTTTTTACATCATACCATCTATAAATGAAAGTAATAATATATCCTATTAAGGTAGTTAATGCAGCTCCAATTATTCCAGCTACAGGAATCAAAAAAAGGTTTAAAATAATATTGCTTAATGCACCGATGAACGTGGAATAAAATGCTCCTTTTGTATGTTTAAAAACAGTATACAAAGATCCGAGATTTCCATTTACTGCGTGAATTATTATTCCTAAAAGAAGAAATGGTGTACAGATCCAAGAGCTGCTATATTGTGAAGCAAACATTATATCAATTAATGGTTTTATAAGTGTCAGCATACCTATTACTGTGATTAATAATATAGTTATATATTTTTTTAAAATTTCAGAATAATAGTCATCTCTGTCCGGAATATTTCGTGTTCTGATTGCTGTTGTCTGCCATGCTTGATAAAATACATTTTCAAAAGAACTCATAATATTAGGGAACTTATTGGATACTGAATAAATGCCAGTGGCAGCTGTACCAATAAAATAGGCTAACATATATCGATCAGAAACATTCATAATCCACCACATAGTTGCGGTTGGAAGCAATGGAATACAAAATTTCAAAAAAATAAAGATATATTCTTTTTTTACAGATTTAAAAGAAAAATATTTATAAAAATTAATAGCACGAATCAAATAGATTAATACAAAAATTTTTCCGATTAAAAAAGATATCAGCCAGCCTTTCAGTTCTAAACCAAGCAGCAATAAAAACACTAGATTAGATAACAACAGAGCAATCGCGTTAATAACACCAGAAGAAGCAAATACCTTCATTTGGTTTCGTCCTCTGGCAAATTGTGACATAATGGTAATAAATACATCCAGTATTCCAAATATTCCGATGAAAATTATATATATGTTGAGAGTGGAAAACAGCGATACTATTAAAACTATAATTGCCCCAGTAAATGTTCCAATTCCAGCTACAATAATCGAAGAACTAAAGACACTTTTGGGATCATAATCACAATCGTTTGCAAAACGAAATGTTGCTTCATAAATATCAAAACAAATAAATGGAAGCAATAAGCTTGCAGTTGTTGTGATTAAATCCATAGAGCCATATTGTTCTGTGGTTAGATAATATGAATATAATGGCGCGAGGATAAATGTAATTGCTTTACTTCCCAGGTTAAAAACAGCAATAATTATTGTATTTTTTTTCAAATCATTGCTTTCTTCTCTGGACGCCATTTTATTTTTCCTTTCCTCTTAATTTTAAATAGTAGTAATAAATCCAATCTGATATTTTGGGCCTGAACATTTTGGCCATCGCGTATTGAGTGCCTCTACTTATATTCAACTGAAAAAATTTCTCTCGAAATGGATGTATAGGCACAGACTTGAAGGTAGTCCAATTTTTTTCCATTAATTTTATTGGATCATACAATTCAAATTCCATTTGAGAATTTAATTCATTAAATATGTCCAATGCTTTTTTGTTTTGAATCAGTAATGCTGAAAGTCCGCTATTGTCATTGAGTCTTGTATTTTCCTCGCCAATGCCCCAACAGTCAGAAATTGTGAAATCACTATTTCTCTTTAAACCTTTAAAATGGCAATAATAACAGGATGGACGGATATTAGCATATTGTAAATATGATTTCATAAACTCATTCATACGTCCCCTTTGATACCAAGTGTGATTCTGGTATTGTATTTTTATATACCAGTTTTTCCAACCTTTTATCTTATCTTTAAAACGAATGGAAACAATATGTTTAATATTTTTACATTCTTCCAAATATCTGTTCCATATACCAGGTGAAGCAACACCATGACATATGAAGTCCATTAATATAAGATTTTCATCTTTTTTTCCAAGGTAGGACAAAAGCCCTTCTATCTGACATGGTGTTCCAGTAAATAATACTGTTATATTTTGTTGCAAATATGATTTGATTTTTCTATAACAGTTTCCTATATTACTTTGCGGATATTTTGACCCTCTCATTTTTCCTAACTCTGCAATATTATCTACTACAATATGAGAGACAATAAAATTTTCATCAAAAATAGCACCGCAAACTACACCATTCCGCTTTTGGATGACATATTCCCCAAGAAGTGAAAAAATGCCACCTGAAGTACTTTCCATTCTAATCTCTTCATTTTTATTGTAACAAGCATATGCCATGGGAAAATGATTATTTTTTTCGGTCATTAGATTAGCCGTCCTATATGTCCTTCTGTAGCATTTTTTTTGTGATGAATAGTTGCAGGATTCCCAATTACAATAGAGTGTGATGGAACATCAAAGTTAACAAAAGTATTTGGTGCTATAAGTACATCATCCCCTATAGTGATATTTCCAGTTACTGTTGAATTAGTACGTATACATATTCTGCTGCCAAAAGACGGAACACCTGCTCTTTTTCCTCTAATATCTCGTCCTATTGTAACACCATGTGTTATCATAACTTCATCACCAAATTTTGCACTCCCGTTTATAATAATTCTTCCCCAGTGACCAATCAAAAGACCAGTTCCTATATTTTTGTTACAAAGAAACTCAATTCCTGTCTTTTCGGCATTTTTGATTAACTTTCTACGATAGTAATGTTCCCATAGATTGTCAGAGTTTACCTGGTATTTTCTATATAGTTTTACTGTTTTAAATTCAGGACTCCGTTTTTCCCTCAAAGAAAGTCGCTTGCCTCCGTTACGAAAAGTTGCATTGAATATTTCATCTTTTTTGATAACATTCAAATAAGTTTTGTAGTTCATTTTATAGAAACGAGGATTTAACAATTTTATGATTTTATGAAAATTCATACTCGGAACTCCGATCAATTTTTTTAAAATATACAAAAAACAGCGAGAAATACAACCATTCTAAATGCCGAACAGAAAAACTTGATGTAAATTCCAGAAAGAACAGCATTGGGATTACATATAGTGTTATATTATAAAAAGATTTTGATTTGTGATTTCTTTCTTTTTTTAGTGCAGTTATAAAAATATATATCAAAAGCCAAATATAACTTATTAAACCTATTAATCCACTACTAATTAAAAAAGCAACAAAACCTACATCGAGTTCCTTTGCAACATGCCATTGATTTAGTTTAAAGTTATAATAGTGTGCCAATCCATTTTCAAACCCATTATATCCATATCCAAATAAGAAGGCCCCCTCCATCAACATAGGTATAATTACAGACCACTGTCTCATTCTTGAGTACGATCCATTAAATGCATTAGAGCCAAACTCAGAAGAAAGCTCAAAATTTAGCCCTAGAGTATTAAATATTGACTTTATAGTTTCACTAAGAGCATGTAAAATTGAAGGATAGATTAAAAGTATAAATATAATTCCGATGAGACATAAAGGTATATATCTAAAAAAGGGCATTACAAATTTCTTTTTTTTATGTAGTATTAAAACAGATATTATAATACCAAAAGATAACAAAGAGCTTCTTGACATAGTAAATAATAACGCCAAAAAATTTATCAGAAAGGCAACTATATATATATGCTTTTTAGAAATTTCATATCTATGCCAAATAAGTAAACTCATGAAGGAACAATAGCAACCATACGAAAGAGCATTAAATGTAGCATACGCTCTTATCATGCCCATTCGGTTTTCTATTTTGACTACTCCTCTTGGAGTAACCCAATTCAATACTGTTGCGACATCATAATCAAATATAGATTGTAATACTCCTATAACTGCAAGTACAATACAACCTGCAATCATAAAATCTAGACATTTATAAAATTCCGCTCCAGTGTCTATGAGATTGTAAACTAATACAACTAACAAAAATTGTTCAAATATCAGAATAAATATCCAATTGACCTCTTTGATTCCATAGCTTAAATTCACACATGATATTATAATATTTGAAATTATATATACCACTATTGTTTTGGGAAGTGACAATGAAATGCCCCTTCCCTTTTTTGACAACACGGCAATCATGAGGATCACTATTAAGATTCTTGACACCGTAATAAGTGGTAATGATGTTGATATTTCAAAAGCACATGCATCTGGTAAAATACCATACAACGCAAATGTCAAATACAAATACCACTTTTTATGCTGAAATGCCCAAAAAAAAATGGGCAATAAAAGTATTCCTATTATTAGATATTTCATATCATTGCCACTTCCTTTATCTTTACTAAGGACTCATTCGTTTTCCGGTCCGATTGGCTATGCCATCAAATAAAGCCTTAATGATAATGTTTCCCTGCCCATTATGATAAAAGAAGGACTTAATAATATTTTTGGGTATTTCGATAAAGATTGTGTAATACTTGTTTTTTTCATTCCACCCATATGTCAAAATCTTATTGCGATAATAATAATATACTTTCCAGTCTGGCATTTTAAAGTGAATAAATCCTATTTTTTTTTCAGGATAATAAATTTTATTTGTATCCTGATGGATAATAACAGATTTCTTTATTTTGTATATATTATAACCCGACTTTTGAATCCGTAATGCATATTCATGATCATCCCAATAAATAAAATAATCCTTTCTAGGCATTCCAACACGCTCTATGATTTCTTTTGGCAAAAAAAAGCCAACAAACATCCAGGTGGAAACTTTTATAATCTCATTATTACACTTTCCATCACAATTTGACCATAATGCGGCAACATATTTGATTTTTTCAGATGCGAAAAGCAATTCCTCCAACGCATTGGGCTCAGGGACTGCATCATCATCCATTCCCCATATGTAATCGCTTCCACCTTGAAAGGCTTTTTTTATTCCCCATGAGAATCCCCCTGCTCCTCCCGTGTTTTCTGGTAATCTATAATAATGAATAATTGGATTTTTTTTAACTATTTCAGAAACATATTTATAGGTTCCGTCTGTGCAGGCATTGTCTACAATAATAATCTCATCTAGTGGTCTTGTTTGCATTAACAACGCAGCTAAATTTTGATAAAGACATTTTTTTCGATTATATGTAACTACAACACATGTAATTTTCTGATCATACATGTTGTTTACTCCTTATCTGTTGCCAAAGAAAATAGAAATTCGAAGTTTAATTCCCATATTCCAATTGATATACCGTGTCTTTAATGAAAATGCTAATTTTAAGCGTGAATAAAAAGTTTCTCTGTAGTTGTTAACTCTAATTAACCAATCTCTGTTTTCCGCTGATATCCCCGATATTTTCAGCAAACTATTAGCCTGGTTTGCGATACTGATTTTTGGTTTTCTTATCATATCAGATATTCTTGACGTTAATATTTGCTTCATACCATAAGAAACACCCACCACATTATTCTCATGCTGTCTGTAATCCATATGTGGAACAGGATCATATATCAGTGATCCGTTCATAGATGCGCACACCAGTGCAATATAAAAATCATGCATTATTATATCATCAGGAAGTATATTATTTTGTACTATTGCTGCCAATGCATGATTAAAAATCATAGTACAACCTAAAAGCCCGCCAGCGCAGGACAATGTATAAAAATCTAATTTGGGCGTTTTTTTATAAACATTTCTGCCCATATATATACGAGCTGAGTTTACTAATCTTGCGTTAGATATGTATAAAGCTGCATTATCAATATTTTTGATTCTGTTAATTCCCTGTTGGAGTTTATCTGACATCCAATAATCATCTTGATCTGCAAAGGCATAAAAATCATATTTTTCACAATGCAACAATAAATTTATGAAGCTTTGTGCTGGTCCTATATTAACTCCGGCGTACCAGTTTAATTTTCCTTTATTTTTATATGTATCTAAAATCTTTTGCGTATTATCGACAGATCCATCATCACGAATCCATAAATCAATTTCCATGTCGCATTTCTGACGTAAAATAGAATCAATTTGTTCTTTGATATATTTCTCACCATTATAAGTCGACATTAGTACAGCTATTTTCATCTTTTTTACCTGTCAATTAAATAGTTTATCATAAAAAGTATCTTTAACCTCTTGATTAACCTCTTCAAATTTATAGCTAAGCTTATGAACACAACACAAGTTTTTTAAGGCAGTCCAAACATCATCATTATATTTTTCGAAAAGTCTGAGTAATAAAATATGAGGAATAGAATTGCTGTACGGTATAACTTTTTCCCATTCTTCTGGATATGTTTCGATTGCTATTTCTAAAAAATCATGAAACAAAAAATAATCTACTAATTTAGAGTTTTTTTCCCAATAATCATAAAGTAAGCTTTTTGTCAACTCAAGAATTGGATTATGTGTAGACGCAGTTATAAACCAGTTAGAAATACGTGTACAATGTCCGTCTAGGCCAGGTTTTAAATCTTGAAATAAAAACAAATCAGAATCCAACATATACACTGGGATATTTTTCCCTGAAATATAAACAGTTGCATCAATCCATGTTCCTCCATAGCGAGTCAATAATTCCAAACGTAGCAAATCGGACATATGTGTTTTAGATATAATGCCGGAATCGATCTTTCGCTGGATAGAATCAGGAAATTCAACATATTCTTTATAATTTTTATTATCCAAAAGAATGACATTTCTTTCAGACAAATTATCTTTTATTGACTGATAACATTTTTGAACGAGGAAAGGTGCTTCTTCAATTCCTTGCAGCCAACAAACCCATATATTATCTGTCTTTTTATGTTCATGCATATATAGGGCATTTTTGCTTTTAAAATTCAAAACAAAAGAATGATACTTTTTTCTCAATCTACATAATATACGATTGCTAACAGCAAGACGAACAATTTCTAATGATTTTTTTGACAAACCAAATAAGATTATTGTACATAATGCAAAGCCTAAAACATGGGCATATAAATATTGAATTAAAACTTCTCTTCCATTAATTTTTTTATATAATTGTATAATTTTTCTCATTTTGTTCCAAGAAATAAGCATTCGTATTCAGAGGCTATAAAATCCCAACTATATCTATTTTTTATTTGTTCTTTTGCTTTTGCTCCTAATTTTTTAATTTCATTTTGAGGTATTGTTTCTGCATAATTGATTAAATCGGACAAATTTCCGTCTTCTTTATTCCAATATAAAGCGCTTTCTTCAGCCACTTCTTTGTTAAATCCGACATCGAGAAGCATATTTAAATCTGTGCTACATAAAGATTCAAGCAAGCTTGGGTTGGTTCCGCCCACTTCATGTCCATGAAAATATCCATATGCATTTTCACGTATTTTCTTCAACAATTCTTTATCATAAACTGTTCCTACAAATTTAATACGTTTGTCAGCTTTTAAATGTAATTTTTTTTCAAGTTTCTTTTGTAAGGTATTATTTGTCGTGGTAATAATGACAAGTTTTTTCCGAGAATTACTTTTCATAAATTCTCTGATAATTGTTTCGAAATTATTTTCTGGTACAAACCTTCCAACAATAAGATAATATGACTTTACAGATAACCCATTCTTCTGGTACCAATTCACAAGAAAGGGATCATTGTTTTTTAGCGTGGATCTAGGAAGTTCTGCTCCATACGCAATGAAAATTGTATTTGGTTTGTATTTAGCATATTCACTTTGAATATATAATTTAATATTTTTACTGTCACATACGAGAAGATCTGAATGCTTAACCATCAGACGTTCAGACAATTTCCAATATTTCCTAACTATTGGTGTCCATTTTTTTCGGAGAAATTCATGACCATCAGGATTGGTATAAATCATTCCCCCCATCTTAACTATTTTTTTTCTGAAATATGAAATAAAAGGCCCTATTCTGCAAGCCAACACATATATAACAAAATTGTTTATATGATGTTTTTTAGCATATTTACAACAATATTCTAAAGATTTCAAATCATAATATATTGCCTGTGCTGCTCCAATATTGGGTACTTTTAATTGAAAACAATGTGCATTGTGATATTCAAATTCACCATTTTTTGCCCCTTTACACGCGACATGATATTTGATTCCATATTTGTCTTGGTGATATTCCGTTAGTCTATCTACAAAAGTTTCGTATCCTCCATATGACCCAGGGATTCCTTTCGATCCGATAATAAAAACATGTTGCATTGTTCTTCTACTCCCTAACATTTGGAATCATAAATTTTGCAATTATAATTGAAAATTAGTTTTAGTTATTTTGTGATAGCTTTAAAAAAGATTTTGACAACTATGCCAAAATCTTAAAGTAGTTAAATTTGATACCATTTGTTATCGTCAATTCCGCCCATTAACGCCCCTCCCCCTCCGCACCCCCTATAATTCCCCATTTCTTCCACATAACGACTCTGATATTGACCACTTATTCTTGCCCTTCAAGCACAAAATTCTCCAGTCAATACACCTTATCCAGATTTATGACATCAGATATACACCTTCAATTCGTTAAAACATGACAAATATTAATTTTAGAATAATTTCTCATCGAATTATTTTCTATTGTTTTGAATGTATTGTTCGATGATCCATAATTTGTAAAAAGTGATTTTCTCAGTCTTTTTCACAAGTTCTACGATGGGAAAAAATAGATAAGACAACTAAAGTTTTACATTAGCGCAAGTGTATGTTAAATACAGCCAGAAAATAGAAGCAAACATAACAAAGTTGCTTGCTTTGATGATTACACTTTGTAATATCAAATCAATTAGTAAAAACCATAAGAGAGATTTCAAAGTTTTATAAAATCTTTTTATAAAAATTTTGCATCTACTGTTACAATAGAATTATTTTTATAAATTGAAACAATATAATCAATAAGTTTCTAGTAAAAACCTGATCATAGAATAATAATTTTATTTGGAATTTTGAAGGAATATAACAGACTAATTTTAATTAGAAAAAATCAGAAAAGTGATACTTGTTGTAAAAGTGATTTGTTTATATTTCATAGATAAGAATTTTGGTCTTGCAAAATTTCATGTTAAACAAAGTTTCTGATTTAAAATCCTGCTTTGTCTGGAAAAGCAGACAAAGCAGGTCATATTCTGATCGATCACTAAATTTTATAAGATTCGATCACACATTCATGTTTCTTTGTTTTTTTCAGATAATTTATGCCCACAAGCAAAATTTCATTTGTATCATGTTTTAAAGCGCCCGTATATTGTTTATCTTTTATCTGCTGAATGGCTCCTGAAGCAGACTTATCCCATTTCAGTTCAATAATCATAGCCGGTTTTTTTGATTTTTTTCTTGGTAAAAATACAACATCCGCAAATCCTTTGCCGGTTGGTAGTTCACGTAAAAGAACATACTCTTTTTGGGCACTGAAATAGGCAAGGGCAATGACGCAACTCAGTGAATTTTCATTATTATATGCAAACAAAGATATATTTTCTGTATGAATCTCATCAATTGCTTTGGCAACAGTCATACTGTCACCTGCAATGGTAGCATTCAAGAGTTCGTCCGATTTACGCAGCGCATCTGCAATCTGATTCCACCCACTGTCTTCTACTGCATTTTTAAATTCATCGGCAACTTCCAGATTAGGAATAAAAATTTCGCTTGTTGTGGAATCAAACGCAAAATAGCCCAAGTGTACCAGGAGAGTTAAAATATCATCTTTACTGCTTATATTGATCATATCATTTTGAAATTTCCGCGTGCTAATTTTACAGCGATTGCCGGCTAGCATATTTAGAATATCTTCTTTCAAACCATCAAAATTCATATTAATATAGCTTTTCAAAGATTCATAGGTTTCTGTCTGCGTCCAGTAGGTGCCAAATTCTTCATTTTTAATGGATTCCATGACTGAATTAGGACTGTAAACCGAGGCTATTTTAGAAAACGAATAACCATCATACCATTTTTTCATATCGTCAAAATCCATCTGGTATCGAACACATAGTTGGGATACCTCCGTTTCAGTAAAACCTGCATATTTTGCCAGTTTTTTAGGTTGAATCATGGTATATTCGCGAAAATCAGTCAGTGCCGACTGCGTGCCATATTTTTTGATCGGTAATATTCCAGTCATATAAGCAGCTTCAATCATATGATCTGTAAGATTGCTTTTAAAAAGGCCTCGCAGAAGCTGAAGATATTCTTCTTGAAGTTTTGTGTTTTCTTTGGTTTCTCGAAACAATGCGTCCCATTCGTCAATAATAATAATGAATTTTTGATCTGTTGCCAAATGAATAGCCGAAAGCATCATTGGCAAAGTTTCCTCTTCTTCTTTTACCGAAGGATACAAAAAACGCAATTCTTCGACTACCTTTTTTTGCAGATAGGTTACTGTATTCTGAATGTTGTCTGCATTGGACAGGAACCAGGTGATATCTAGATAGAGTACATTATATTGATTTAAGTATGTTTTAAAAGCAGGATCTGCAGAAATTTCCAAATCCTGAAACAATTCTCTGGAATCACAACTTTTATCATAATATGCACATAGCATTTTGGCTGCAAAAGATTTCCCAAATCGCCGCGGACGACTGACGCAGGTTAATTTATCAGAGGTTCCTAAGGT
>OFHA01001591.1_pt1 | contig 15175 bp, 13 predicted proteins | sample 1521891 | NCBI WGS metagenome assembly OFHA01 (sample SAMEA3504089, study PRJEB24116) | mouse gut metagenome | biome: mouse gut; feature: mouse-associated habitat; material: faeces | place: Denmark | collected 2011
GCCACGCCCATTCCGGCTCCCACGGCGATTCCTTTGAGCAGATCCACCGCCGAGATCATCAGTCCCTTTTTGCCGGTCTTTTCCGTGAAACCGGAGAGCATCGGCTTTGTTCCGGCGCCCCAGAACCAGCAGCAGTTCGCAGGATGGAGCCCCTTCTTCTTTCTCTCCATGTTCAGAGGATGGTCCTTTAAAATCCGGTAGCTGCTCTCCATCATCCGCCGCAGATGAACATCCTTCGGCAGATATTCTCCGATTTTCTGCCCCAGCACGTCATGAGGCGGCGTCAGTTCCACCACCTGCCCCTTATCCCAGATCAGGCAGTGTCTGTAGCTTGTTCCCGGATAAAACCGATATGTCTCATCCTGAAGCTTTTCCTGTACTGCCCTCAGCAGTACGGCGCAGTCTTCGGTGCTGATCTCATCGGCACTGTGATCGATAATGGTTTTATCTTCAAAAGGCACATCATCGTCGGAAATTGTTACAATATTACAGCGGATTGCGATATCCGTATCCTTCATCGGTACCCCGATTGACAACGCCTCTAAAGGAGAACGTCCTGAGTAATACCGTTTCGGATCATACCCGAGCACCGAGAGATTCGCCGTATCGGAACCCGGCTTCATTCCCTCCGGGATGGTATGTACCATACCGACCTCGCCCTTTGCGCTGAGTTCATCCATCATCTTTGTATCGGCGTACTCAAGAGGCGTTTTCCCGCCCAGCCCGTCAATCGGTTCATCCGCCATACCGTCGCCCAACACTACAATATATTTCATCTCTTACTCCTCAATGCGGATTCTTGCGATCGCCCCGTCCATACCTTCAAACTTCCCGGCGAATTCCTTCTCGCTCATCTCCGGTGTGATATACCCGTATTCCTCCGGGCACTCTTCCAGAAATACCACTCTGCCGTTGCCAAACTCAGCCGCCGCCTTTGCCTCCGTCACTTTGTTTCTGTCAAACCGCACAAAGAACCGTCTTCTTGATAAGGAGAGATCCGCCAGTGCGGCCTTTTCCTCGCTCCAGTCAATCGGCAGATGCTTTCCGGGGAAACGCCCTGCCTCCACCACGTCCGCCACAACCGCGCTGGCGGTGGGAAGCTTGCCTGCCCCGCTGCCATAATACATGGAATCTCCGAGCATATTTCCCTTCACAAAAATCCCGTTGAAAACGCCGCTCACGTGATAAAGCGGGCTCTTCTCTCCGATCAGCACAGGCGCCACCATCGCAAGATATCCGTCCTCCGTCAGCTTGCTCATGGCAAGAAGTTTTATGGTCCTTCCCATCTTTTTCGCATACAGAAAATCCTCTGCCGTCAGCTTCGTAATGCCTTCGGTATAGATATCCTTATAATCCACGCTCTTTCCGCTCATCAGAGATGCTAAAATAGCGATCTTGCGGCAGGCATCATAGCCTTCCACATCCGCCTCCGGATTTCTCTCCGCAAAGCCAAGTTCCTGCGCCTCTTTCAGCACATCCTCAAAGGCGGCGCCTTCTCTCTCCATCTTTGTCAGAATATAGTTGGTGGTGCCGTTTACAATGCCGCTGATATTTAAAATCTTCTCCTGTTTCAACGCGTTATTCAACGTCCGGATAACCGGAATCCCGCCGCCCACGCTGGCTTCAAAGAAATAATTGCATCCATGCTCCGCCGCGATCTTTATCAGTTCCGCCCCGTGGTTTGCCACCAGCTCCTTATTCGATGTGCAGACGCTCTTTCCCGCCATCAGCGCTTTCTTCGTAAAAGTGTAGGCAGGCTCGTTTCCGCCCATAGTCTCACAGATGATCTTCACCTCCGGATCGTTCACGATGATATCCACATCATGCACTAAAACCTCCCGCACCGGATCGCCCTCAAACTCCCTGAGGTCCAGTACATATTTCACATGCACGCCTTCTCCTATGGCTCTCTCGATCCGCTCCTGATTTTTTTCGATCACTTCCGCCACACCGCTTCCGATGTTCCCATATCCGTAAATTGCCGCTTCTATCATAGTAAATGCCACGCCTTTCTCTGCAAAGTCCGGTTGAATCCGCACATTCCGACAGGCCCTGCGGTAAGACACAATCCCTGCCGGAATTACTATATAAATTTATCGTTTTGCCGCGAATTATTGTATCATGAATATTGCGGATATGCAAGAAAAAATGAAAACGGCCGCAATATCATAGTAACAATTCAGCCTTCCGGATGAATCAAAACGAGAAATCATAAAAAATATGATGAAAATTTTTAAAATGTAAGAGATAGTTATCCACATATGCACCCTGTATCTGAGGTTTTTAGAATTTTTGTTATCATGGTATTATCATGAAACTCTTTCTAATTCATTTGTGCAGACGGTCTGCACAATTTATTTTTCATATCAATCCTACTCCTAATCTCCTCCGGATCCGGTAAAGCACTTTTCAAATCCAGCGGAAGATCTGTACACAAATGATATTCGCTCACACCAATAGGTTTCGACTTTTGTTCAATAGGCAATCTGTTTTCAAAATTTGAAATCTTATTTGCCACAACTTGCCTCTCATACAACTGGCTCTTCACCTGGGATGCCAATTCATCTACCGACCATCCATGCTCTAAAATTTTATATTAATTTTTATATAAGTTTTTGAATTATCCGCATAAACACTATACTTATAAGCAATTTCATAATTGCAAAAACATTCATTTTACCACGAATTTACCACGATTGAATGAGCCTTGATATGACAATAAAACTGATAAGGGAGATAGCACATGAAAGCTGTGTATCTCCCTTTGTTCATGCTAAATGACTACTTTACTCTGATTTCAAACTTCAAGATAGCTTTCATCATTTCCGCATGGATTTCTCCTTTTAATTCTTCATCAACTTGCATAAGTAGAGCACCATTTGCGTGATAGCATGGTCGTAAGCATACTTTGGAGATATAAGCGTTATAAAAATCTAATATTTCTCTGATTGCCTTTTCATCTCCGCTGGTCGCTTTGCAAATGAGGTTATAAGAGGGATAACCATAATTTTTTTTCATTTGTTCTATTTCCTTTCGTTTAATAACTTCTGTAATTTCTTTAGCCCTCTATCCCGTCTGCTGTTAATAGCAGAACGTGATACATGATACAATTCTGAAATTTCTCTGTCATTCATGCCTTGAAAGAAATGTAACAAGATAGCAGTACGCTGTTTTTCTGTCAATTCTTGTAAAGCTATACCCAGCTCTTCATTAGATACACGAATTGTAAAATTCAAAACTTGAAATGATGTAAAATCAAAAAAATATTCATCGTTTATGCCATGTTCAACACGTTTCATTTCAGACAATTCACAAAACAAAATTTCATGCCTAGAACGTCTTGCAATTTGTCTTCTGTGGCTTGATAATGTACCTTTAACAAAATCATCATCAAAGCATTAAACTGTAAACAAACAGCTTTCTCAAAAGAAGATGTTCCCATAATCTCACCCCCTTTCCGCAAAAGCCTAAATATATAAACGGAAAATATTAAATACCGTTTATACCGTTTTAGAGGATATATAGAAAAGAGTGGTGCTATGAAAAAAGCCCGAACAAAACATATAGTTTGTACGGGCAACACATTATTACATTATTCTTTTTTTATTGTAAGGTATTTTAAAAAGCGTGACGGTACGCTTGTAAGTTCTTCAAAAGTACCTCGTTCAATAATCTCTCCATTTTCCATATAAATAATATTATCGTATAATTCTAACAGTTCTTTTTTCAAATTATGAGTAATGGTAATGATTGTCAAGCCCTCTATCTTTAACAAATGATTTTCAATGTCATAGGCTGTCTGCATATCAATAGCAGAAGTACCCTCATCTAATATCAGAATGGGTTTGTTTCTTATTAAAGCACGTGCTACTGCAATCCTTTGCTTTTGTCCTCCTGAAAGATTAGAGCCGTTTTCTCCTGCTTCATAGAGTAACCCCTCTGGAAGTTTTTCGATAACGTCATTTAAACCACTGGCTTTTACAGCCTTATCTATGGACTCTTTGGAATAGTCTTCATGTAGGCAAATATTATCGTAGACACTCTCATTAAACATATAGATATTTTGGTGAATGATAGAAGATAGTTGAACAATATCATTTTCATTCATCATATTTAAGTCGGTATTGTCATAAAGGATTTTTCCGCTATATTCGGTGTAATATCCAGCCAAGAGTTTCACTAAGGTTGTTTTCCCACAACCACTTTTTCCTACGATTACATATTTTTTTCCTTTTTCAATATGAAGATTTATCTTGTCTAAAACTCTGTTTTGTTTCTCATAAGCAAAAGATAAATTGCTGATGGAAACAACGCTGTTAAATGTAGCTGACTGCTTTTTTGGTACTTCATTCAATTCATATTTGGATAATACTGTAAGCTTTTCTATAATCGGTTGTATGCTTTTGATTTTTGGTATATTCGTAAATATCATAATCAACGGATTAGCTAGATTACTGCTTACTTGTACCATACCCAACAGAGTTCCCACAGTTATACGCTCTGTAATGATAAAATAGGCAGATAGAAACAGAACAACTATTTGAACCATGAGTGCAAGAAAGGAAGATAAGCCCTCATTCAATGCAAATAATTTGTCAACACTATATTTAGTATGGATTGTATCACTATTTTCTTTATCGAATTTTTGTATTACATATTGTTTCATCGAATAAGATTTAATAATTTCAAATCCAGATAAAATATCTTTTAATTTGGTTGTAAAATCTGCTAATTGTGAAGAAAGTGTATTTTGCCTTTTTTCCAACTCTTTACCTAATAGACTTGGAACAAGAAACATCAAAGTAATTGCAACAAATACAACGATAGTTACAATAACATCAAAATAAATCATCAATACAAAGGAAGAAATAAAAATAACAGTATATTGAACTACTTCAAAGAATGGGAGTAAAAAGTTATCTTCTATCATTTTTACGTCATTTGTAATAATGGATAGATAATCGGCAGTATTCCTTTTTCCGAAATCTCCCATACTTTGACTAACTATCCCTTTAAATACATCAGTTCGAATTTGCTTAATGATTTTGCAAGTAATCCTTTTGCTAAGCAAGGATTGAAGATATAGAAAAATTCCCAGCATAACAAAATAAAAAATGGAGAACAAAACCATTGGAATAAATTGTTGCATATTCTTTTCCACAGCTATGTCTAATAATTTCTGTAAGAGTACAGCCATAAATACATACCCTAGGGAAGCAATTATGCTTGTTAAAATAGTGAAAAGAAGTAATACCTTGTTTTGTTTCATGTATATTTTCATAAAATCCTCCTTAATCATAATTATACATGGTGTATGTATGTATAATTCTAAAAATAAAATTGCCTTTCGACAATCTTATTTTTGCTAAGCGTTTTCCTTACATAATCTAACTACTTCATCATCAATTATCGGAAGCCCCAAATTATCCATGATTTTTTTAATCATTAAAAATTTTTCCCATGCTTCATCTTCTGTCACCATATATATGGTGGGTATTGACCAAAAGTTAGTTAAAAGGACAAATAACTCTGCTAATAGTCTTGAATGTTTTGTTTGTATAGAACCGTCTTTTATTCCTTCTTCTATTAGTTCTTGATACATAGGAACTAGCTCTTTGTTACTTTCTATCAATTTCTTTAAAAAAGCAGGACTTTCCATAAGCTGCATAGAAGCAATGCTTAATTTATGGTGTTCTGTATCATCAAAAGATGTCTTCATAACAAATTTTAGTTTTTCTAAACCATTTAGCTCTTTATGTTGTTTTGCCTTTTCAAAAGGATTTATTTCATCAAAAAGTTTTTCGCATAACGCTTCAAATACTTCCTCTTTAGACTTAAAGTGATGATAAAAAGCACCTCTTGTTAAGCCTCCCATTTCTGCTATAATGTCTAATACTGTTGTTTCTTCATAACCTTTTTCTAAAAACAATTTTAAAGAAGCATCTAAAATTTTTTGAATAGTTTCTTCAGGATATTTATTACGTGGCAATCTTGCACCTCCTCATACATACACTTTACACGTATACATTATCATGCAGTATGCACGTATGTCAATATTTTTTTGTTCAATGCAACATTCTTATTCTTTATTCCTCTTGATTACCTCAAAACAGTAAAGAAAAAGTCCTGTCAAGAGCCTTGCCACCGTAGGTGGTGCTTGCACTCTTGATCGGACTTTTTGTTTGCTGTATCTTCTGTGAGAGGATAAAGGCTATTCATCTTCATCATCAAAATTCATATTTACGATAACCTTGCCTTTGCCGAATGGAACATAAGGGTTCATGTGCTTGTGTCCCTCAGTGCTTTCCCCGAACATATCAAGGCTGTAAAACTCATCATAGCGGTCTAAAATCTTCTGAAATTTCAAATGCTGGACAAACTCTTTGATTGGGTAAAGGTCAGACGCTGTGATGTCTTTGCCATTGATGTAATCCGTGATATACTCCCGTAACTGCTCTAATTCATAGTCCAGCCATTCTTCCTCGCTGTCAAAGAAGTTATCATAATGACCGTGTTTCAATTCAGCGTTTAATCGTTCTTCCCCTCTGACAAACTGACAGACTTCTTTCTCTATGTGAGAAGCAAATTTCCATGTGCCTGACAGCATTTCATTCGGTGCAACTTCTAACACCGCCATTATCTTTTCCAGCGTTTCAAAAGTAGGATAATTCACACCTCTTTCAATCTTGGAAAGGCTTTGTAGGTTGATACCGATAGCGTCAGCAAGTTCTTGCTGTTTCATTCCCTTTAGTTTTCTGACCGTCTGTATATTTTGTCCCAAATGCTTATAATTCATGGAATATCTTCTCCTTTCAATCACTTTATAAGCCTATCATACTTATTATTTTTGAAAAAGTCAAGAAAAAGTTCTTGACAAGTAATTCTATTGGCGTTATTATCATAGCAGATAGAGTGATTAAGCACACTAGGGTCAATCACACGCTTGAGTAAGCATTTAAAGAAGATATTTTCACTTTGACAGCATGAATGAGCATGGACTGTCAGAATGAAAATCGTGGTTTCCAAAAAGGGCTGGCTGGACGGGGCACGTCCCATAAGCGCGAACTTAAGGAAAATTTATACTAAAAGTGAATATTTTAGAAGATTTATAAAATAAAAAATTCATAACTGACGCTCTTTCGTGTAAAATGATTTTGCCAAATAATTTACTAAAAGAGGTCTGTTATGAATTTTCAAAATGATTTTAACAAAGTAAACAGCAAAATACAAGAAGTTTTTAAAAACTGGGACAATAAAATCCTTCCGCACCTGCCGCAGCAAATGGACGAAATGGCGAAACGCACCGGCGCCCTGCACAGAAAACGTGGCGTATGCTCTTGCCTGGACCTGCTTAGGATGCTCTTTCTCTGCGCCAGTTCTGATTTTTCCTTCCGTATCCTTGCGGCTGCCGCCTGTGCCCTTGGAATTTCCGTTATTTCTGACACCGCCTGGCGCAAGCGTTTTTCCAAAGCGGCGCCTTTCCTGCGTGAAATACTCCATTCCCTGCTTTCCGCCTTTCTTCCGACTGCGGATATTTCTGCTTTTGACGGTGTAAAAAATGTACTCCTGGCGGATGCGTCTGTCATGCGCCAGAATGGGAAACAGCAAAAGCAGCAGCGTATCCATCTATGTTATTCATTGAATGAAAACAGGATGAAACAGGTAAAGGTTACCGATCGGCATACAGCGGAATCCCTGACGCATTTTTCAATGAAAAAAGGGGACCTTGTCATGGCCGGTGCCGGATATGGGACAGCGCAGAATTTTATTTACGCACAAGGGCAGGGTGCAGATGTAATCCTGCGCATCACGCCAAAAAACTTCTGCCTTTATAATACACAAGGAGAAAAAATTTCCCTGACGGCCCTTCTGAAAGAAGCGGAAGAAAAGCATATGGGGTGGATAGATGTTTTCGGTTTTTGCAGATATAAGGGGAAAACCGTCTCTGTACGGGTAATCGCTCACAGGCTCCCGGACGGACAGGCAGCAAAAGCAAGGAAACGCAAAACCCGGAAAGCTTCCAAAAACCAGCACCGGATCCAGGCAGAAACGCTGCTCGGCGCCGGATGGATCACGCTTGTTACATCCCTTGGCGCAGAATACTGCGGCGAAGAAATCCTGCACCTTTACAGGAGCCGCTGGCAGGCGGAGCTGTTGTTTAAGCGTTTCAAGCAAAATTTCTCCATCCATACTATAAAAGCAGGCAGCAGCGCTTATGCTGAAACAGAAACCCTGCTATGGCTTATCATATGGACGATAGCGGAACGCCAGTCCTTCCAGGCGGAATGCTTCCTTGCGGAAAAACAGGAATGTACTTATTCCGTATACGAAGAATGTAAAATATCGTTCATACAGATAACGGATACTCTGCGCTTATCGTGGAGTCTTTTTGCAGACCTGACAGATAAAAAATATACCCGCTATTTATCAAAAAAACAACGATGGCGGATAAACCAAAATGATGAGTTTCATTCAGCAGTTTTACCGGGACTGCTTAGTTAAGTTCGCGCTTATGAGGCGCTGCCCTGGCTGCTTTTTCCCATTCTGGCAGGGGTATCATTATCATCCGGGTTTTCAGGCTGCTGCCCATGCAGGGATGCCGCTCATATTTTTCCTTCTTCTATTACGATCCCTTGTTTTATCCGCCCGCCCCTGCGGACAAATATTTCTTCGCGAAGCTCATTTTCCCCCATCATCCAGTGGATGCCCCGGAATCTTTGTATCCATTAAGGTATTTTCAGTGTAGAGGTTTTCCCCATCCCATAAAAATACCGGCATACTGATATTCGGTTTTCAATATACATTAAAAACACTTATTGTCAATGTACGTCCCTGTCTGTTTTAGCAGGTATATCCCGGCGGGCTGCAGCTGCATATGCGTCTTACTGTACCCGTTCCAGGCTCTGTGCCATGCATTCCATAACTTCGGCCATAAACACTGCCTGTTCTTCCGTGCTGCCCTGCAGTATGGCATATATTTTGGCAGCACAGCTGCCTTTTACCGTTTTTTCTTTGTCCATTATGACAATTTCCGCCTCCAGTGTTTCCAGGAGTTTCCGGTATGTATCAATCCCCGGCAGCCTCACCCCTGTCTCGATCTTTTTCAGATGCGACTCGCTGATCCCGGCAGCCTTCGACAGCACAGTCCTGCTCATTCCTTTTGACCTGCGCAGTGCCCTGACAGTTTCTCCTATATCCGTTCCTTCAAATTTCATCATAGTATGTACCTCCTGGTGTGTCCATTATATATGTGCCTGCTTTTTTTGAAAAGGTGACGGGATGTGTCCGCTTTTCAAAGTCCGGGCACATTCAGGTTTTTCATCCTGTTTTGACCTTTTCCGCATACAGCGTTTCCCTTTTTTCCTCATGATTATCCAGTTTCCGCCAGACGTTTTCACTGATCCGTCGATAAATTTTTGTTCCCCTGTCCCGCTAAAAAACAATTTATAAATTCCGGCCTGCAAGAATGTCTCCAAAAAGCAGCGAAAAGGAGGCGCCCTCAGCTGGCAGTTATCCGCATATACCAGCAAAAAACGACAGCCAGAAAAGCCGGGCAGTCTTTCGGACTGCCCGGCCTTCCATACCTGTTTTTTTCTGTTTCTATGATAAAAAGAAATGTTATCCATGCGCCTCCTCCAGACAGCACAAATAACATTTCCGTATATTATGGGAAACAAAAGCATTTTCCCATAATTATATATTATGCAATACATCTTAACAGCCCCACGCCCTGGATATGGCATGCAGCGAAGGCATACCCATACTGCCGTTTTCTTTCTTGTTTCCTTAATAATCTGCTTATCTGTGGTTCCTGAAATTTCGAAAGCAGTAAATTCCCGTCCCGCGTCTGCATGGCTGGGCTGGTCCACGCAGCCTGCTTTTTCTGCAGCGGTTTTGTGCCGCCCTTGTGCCGCCTGTTTTTCCGTCTTCCTTTTCCACCATAAGGAGCGTCCTGTCCCTGCCGGAATACGCGTTTTTTTGGAGCTGCCATAAATGTCCTCAGCCGGCCTGCGCTTCCCAAGGCAGAAAATCTCTCTGCTTTCTAAAAAATGATTCCTGCCGCTGATTTTTCACAGAAAGCATCAGGCAGAATGCCGGATTGATATTCCACCGGAACATGACAGGCTGCAGAACGCTATAGCACCGCAGCATACTGTCCCACCGGCTCATACAATTATGCATCTGTTTTGTTTTTTAAATAGTTGGTTTTGGTAAACTTTATGTATCTTATTGGCACCCATTGTCCGAATTGCTGAAGAAACGTCTCCATTTCTATTCATCACACAAACCACATCATGAAAAGAATCTATAACATATGACACAAGCACTAAATTCTGAACGCCGCTGTCAGATATGCACATCTTCGTATCTTTCGCCACATAAATAAAGCCATGGAATCTCTGTCTTTTTATTGATTCAAATAATTCCTGGCATGACATTCCACCGCCGTTTATTTGAACACCGGCATATTGTTCCGGATTGTTCAGCGCATGCACCATTAAAAATATATCCCGATTAATCATCTCTCTTCTTTGTTCAACTGTCAGATCGCTCTCTGTATCATTTGAACCGCCCGCATGGATAACAAAAACATGATCATTGCGGAATAAAACAGCAAATCCGCACCCCGACAGCGAACCGCTTGCAATCAAAGTTCTTGCTTCGCCAGTCTGAATAATTTCTATGCCAACTGCCCCTGCATTTTGTGGATTTGAGACACAGTAATGATTCATATAAGTATCGTCTTGATATTTGAATCCTCCGCTATAATTTTTACAGTTTGTATGAATTGATTGTACGTATTGTCCAAGATCAGTACGATTTAAAACATTCGGATTCGATCTGTTGATACAACAATACTTTGTATAATTTTTTTCTAGCACTGTTTCTACATCTTTTTTCCCAATCGAATAATGACTGCAAATATTTTCATACATTTTTTGCTCTATCTCCCCTGCTGCCAGAGAAGGCGTAATATCTACTACCATTTGCCCTACTCCTCCCTTATCGGTGCTCTTACCGTCGTTACCGCTATACAGTCATCGCTGTTCCTGCGCCGTGTCTCCAGTTCCCGCAGCTTTTCCCCATACGTTTTCAATGAATCAATAATCCCCTCGAAATACGCCGACCCGGACAGGCTCTCATACTTGCTGGACTTATCCTTTGCCGGCAGCTCCTGGAACCAGCCTAGGATCTGCGGCCCTGGTATCCGCATTACAAACTGCGACTCATTATTCTCCAGATTATGCAGCCCACAGAAACTCTCCTTTGCCCCTCCGCCAGAGAGGCGGAAGCCCATAAAGCTTGCAGATGAGCTGAATGCCGCCTTTTTGAATCTTTCATAGTCATCCTGGCTGACGCTGGCCATTTTCGCCCGCATCACCACGTCCTTTACGACCAGGAATGACATCGGGACTGCCGGGAGAAGGTATGTGCCATTGTCAGGCGCGCATACGAGCTTGCTGGCAACGCTGAACCGGCCGTTTTCAATGCCCTCATTTGTCCTGTACTCTTTCAGTATCCCTTCTGCCGAAAGCCCCGCGCCCCCGGATATTGTCTCCTTCAGGCGGCGGTAGGACGGCGTCAGGTCCAGGATTCCCGCGTCAAACCAGCCGCCCCGGTCGATAGTGACTTTCGTGGCCCTCATGCCGATGGTGAAGTCGCTGGACAGGAAAGACTTCATGAAGCTGGTTTCAGACAGGGAATACTCCCCCTCCGCATGGACGCTGGACAAAAACCGGCACATGGAACTCTTGACAGAGGTGAAAAAGCTGTCAGAATCCTCCCGCATCCTGTTCTCCACCTGGCTGCGTCCAAAGACGATATCCATAAATTCACTGTCTTCATTGTACCTGTTACCCGGAAGCAGGGTGTCGGCGGATATGCTGTCTTCCGTGTGTACGGCGCCGCTGGCAACAACAACCTGCAGCTCTGCCACTTCCCTGGAAATGATTGCAATCCGTTCCTTTAAGATTTCAATCTGATCGCTGTAGTCATTGGTCTGCGCCCTGGCATACTGCAGCTCTGCATCTAGCAGTTCATTGTATGTCGAAAAATAATCCAGGTTTTCGGCATAGAAGTCATACATCATTTTCCCGAGCTTTTTCGCCGTCTGGGCATCCAGTCCGAGTGCGCTAAGGAGGTTTCCGTCCATTTTCGCGATGCTTTCGACCAGGCTTTCCTCCCCGCCTGCCACAAGCGCTGCAATATCCCCGTTGGAAGCAATCTCGCATATAAGCTTCACGGCTTCCACCATATTGTCTGCAAAGCCCTTGAAAGCTGCCGCCTCTGACTGGTCAAGCTGCTTTTTCAGAGCCGCAAGCTGTGCCTCCATGTCTTTCAGCCCGTCCACATCCGCCTGGTTTAAAAGCAGCACACGCAGCTCTGCCTCCAGCGAGGAAAGGACACTCCTTTTTGCCTGGTACTGCTCTGCAAGGTACTGGCGGTCAAGCGTCATGTCCTTCGGGCTGAAATTAGGGGACAGGGAGCGGAACCAGCTGCTTGGCTGGAGCTGCACCGGAAGCACCTCCATGCTCGCGTCAAGCGACCGGCGGACGGAACTGCGCCTGTTGGCCTTGGCTTTTGCAAGGCGCTCCGCCGGCGACTGCACGTCCAGGAACCCCAGGATTGTCAGCACTTCATGGTAAAACCCGCGGATTACCGCATCCTGAAAGAGGTTTTCCAATGCCTGGTCCTTTGTCCATGAAGTTGTAGCCAGCCATTTTGCATAACCGTCCAGGTCGCCGCTGCTGCTTGCCTTTACATGCTCGTCTATTTTTTCCTGATCCCAGTTATATTTCTGCTTTAGATACCGCATGTACATCCGCTGGCAGAATTCAATCCGCGAGCAGGTGACCTCCTCACCGTCAATCTCATCCGTGATTGTCTCCATCAGGAACAGGCGCAGCTCCATTTTATCCGTGACAAACTCTTTTATATTGGAAATGTCCGGCGTGTAGTTGTTTACCAGTGTCTCAAATGTGTTGGAAAGCCGGTTCCCGTTCGGCCCCTGCACAATCGGGGCGAGGTCGAACATGCCGTCTGTAAGCCGGAACTCGTTTTCCGCCACGGCATACGGCTTGGTAAGGGTGCTGCTGTTGTAGTCTTTCATCGGGTAGGCATAATCAAGCTGGTTGAGCACCCGGCCGGGCATCTCCATTGTAAAAAGCTGTGTGCCTTCCCCGAACACCCCCATAAGCTGGTCGTAAAGCATGGCCGTCATCATGCCTTCGCTGATCATCACTGCATCATCACTGCCATCCCCGCCGTACAGGCCGCTGACCGCCGCCCCTGTCTCTGCTGCAGGCACGGATTCGTCCGGGTTTTCGGATGCCTGGCCAGTCTTAGTAAAGTTTTCCGGATGCAGCTCCGGTTTTTCCGTGTTCGGAATGTTCACTACCGGTTTCTGTCCTGGACCATCCTTAATTTCCAATGCTTCATTTTTGTTTTCGTCCATAAAATTCCCTCCTGTACTCTGTATGGCGCGCCGCCGCTGGCAGCGCTGCCCCTATTATATTTTACGGTATATACCGCATGTTTCCCTGTTCCTATATCCCGCAGCCCGCCTTCCGGCCCGGTCTTTTCCCTGGCCAGAGGACACGCAGTCCTCCCCCTGCCTTATGCCGCCCGCTTTTTCCCATCTTCCTTTTCGGGAATAAGGAACGCTGCGGCGCTGCCTGCAAATGACGCTTCTTTTTCAGAAGCCGCCGGAAGCGTCTTTATCTTACGTGACTTGCTCCACGCGGAAGATACCTTTGTGTTTTTCCCATCCGCCTTTACTGTTTTGTAAGTGCGGATACGCACATAATAGTTCTTTCCGCCTTTCAGGTTTTTTACCAGCTTTTGGACTCTGGAACTGTTTTTTACAAATATGCTGCGGGTGCTGCCTCCCTGAAACCCGGCATCTGCGGAGTACTGGATCTGGTATCCGCTGGTCTGCGCGGTTTTCTTTTTCCACTTTACGGCAAAGCCGCCGGATACTGCTGTAAGTTTCTGAATGGAAGTCCCCGCCGGGCGTATGGTAAAGGTCTTTTTTACCGTCCCGCCGTAGCCGCCTTTAAAAATAACTGTTGCCGTGGCTTTCCCTGCTTTCTTATTATTCTGGTAGCTTACGGTATAACAGGAATCAGGAATCTTTCTGCCCGCTGTATCCACTGCGGTTACAGACGGTTTTTTCGGTTTTCCGTTATAAGTGTAGCGCGTTTTGGAAAGCTTTACTGACTTCACGGCCTGTTTTACCGGTTCCTGCGGCTTTTCCGCCTCCTCCGGTTCCTGCGGCTTTTCCGCAGTACCTGTGCCGCCCATCGGGGCTTTGGACAGGATGACCATGTAATCCGACGCATGGATAAACGGCAGGCCTGCCGTGCCGTCTTCCCCGACTTTTCCCGCACAGATAAATTCCAGGCTGCGCAGGGCCGGGTTATAATAAAACAGGTTTGCATACATCCCTGTATATGGTGCAGTCGTGCCGACGCCCACGCCGTTTTCATCCCTGCCGGCAAGCCGCAGCGTAAGCGTCGCCGTAAATCCGAATCCGCCTTCATGCGCAAGGCTTAATTCCAAGTATGCCATGCCGCCTGCCGTTTCTTCGGCCAGTTCCTTTGGAACCGCCCCGGTGCCCGTTTTTACGGAAAAGTCCGTGTCTTTCACGCGGCCTGCCGTAATGTCTTTCCCGTTCACACTCCAGGTAATGCCGTTCCCCATATCGAGGCTTATGGTAACTTTTTTCCCCCGGATGCCTTCAAAAACACTGCCGGGAACGGATACGGCGCCGTTCATGTCCACTGCCACAGTCCCGCCTGCCGGGGCTGTGGCTGCTTTCCGTGCCTCTGCCCGGATGGCATCCCAGCCCTTCCTGCCAGAGCTGCCTTTGATAAAAGGCTGTTTCACAGCCTGGCCCGTGCCGCTGCCCGTACTGCCGGAGCCCCCAAAACCGCCGCTGCCGCCCATGTTTTTTATGACTATAACCGTACAGGAAGCCATATATCCCCCGTCTGCTGCCGTAACGGTTATGACTGTGGTACCAGCACTGACTGCGGTAATATTCCCGCTGCCGTCAACGGACGCCACAGCAGGGCTGCCGGAAGCCCACGACACGCTTTTGTTTGTGGCATTTTCCGGTGAAATGGCTGCTGTGAGCCGCCCGGCGCTTCCTGCGGGCAGTGACAGGGTGCTT
>OFHA01001592.1_pt1 | contig 15156 bp, 8 predicted proteins | sample 1521891 | NCBI WGS metagenome assembly OFHA01 (sample SAMEA3504089, study PRJEB24116) | mouse gut metagenome | biome: mouse gut; feature: mouse-associated habitat; material: faeces | place: Denmark | collected 2011
TCCTTTACAATAAAATAGAGCGCATAGATTTTTTCTATACGCTCTGACGCTGTGTGGCTATTTTGTTGTGATTGTGGCAATATTCTATTTACAAAATATAGTATACTTCTTGAGAGATATTTAGATTAACAATTTTACTTGTTTATATATGGATAAATCATTGCAATGTAAGATATTAAATTATATCCACAATGTGCAATGATGCAACAAGGTATTGAATTGGTTTTTATATAAAGCAATCCCAATATAATACCGCACACAAATGCTGACAAAGTTTGCACCATATTAAAATGCAGGATTGCAAAAAATAAAGCAGAAATAAACAATGCCCACACGACACCGTAAGAATTTTTCAATCCTCCCAATACAAACCCTCTCATTAGAATTTCTTCTATAATGGGCGCAACAATACATACTTGCAATAAACTTGTGACAGGTGACTTAATTAAACTTTGAATTGTTTCTTGATAATCCTGTTCACTTTGAGGAAAAATGCTTTCAAATATAGGGTCTAAGCATTTATCTAAAAGCAGGAAAAACAAAATAGAACAAAATATAGCCAAAATAATACCTGTCAGCGTGACATTAGATAATAGATTTATTTTATACTTGCTTTTGAGTAAACAAATAAATCCAATCGCACATATCATTATAACTATAATATTTATCCACTCTGAATAATTTGGAAATGCCTTTCTCCAAACTGCTACATTTAAAAACGTATAAAAAAGCATAATTCCAAAATATGCAACTACCCATATAATAGCATTACTGATTTTTAAAGTATTCTCTCCCATGACATAAACCTCCGTTAAAACTGTCTGATTTAAATCATACCACAATCACACTCATATTTCATTAAATTTCTTCCTCCTTTTGCTTGGTTTTGTTTTGTTGTCTGTTTTGCTGTCGGCTCTCGTTCTGAAGCTCCCTTTCAAGGTTCTTTTTGTTGTAGCCGATTACCTCGGCATACGCTAATTCTGTGGCGGTCTTGGTCTGCTCTTTGCCGATACTGTCATATTCAGACTGCAACGACTGTATCTCCGCTTTCCACTGTTTCGGCGTTATCTTCTCGCCATTCTGTAAAAGGCTCTGCATGAAATTGCTGATATAACTGTTTAAATTTTTTGGAAATTGCTTGACCCTGACGTTATGTTATAGTTTACAATAAGTACATCCGACAAGGAAGGAGAACAATAAATTATGATGACTGTAAATGAAGTAAGTAAACTGACAGGGGTAAGTGTTCGTTCTCTTCATCATTATGATGCGATTGGGTTGTTAAAACCTGCCAAAGTAACAGATGCAGGCTATCGCTTGTATGGTGAGGAGGAACTCAAACGTCTGCAAAATATATTGATGTTTCGCGAACTACAGTTTCCCTTAAAGCAGATTAAAGCAATTCTTGACAGTGCAGAGTTTGATCCCAACGAAGCTTTGAGACAACAAATTGAATTGCTGGAGTTGCAGTTAAAACATACACAGGAGCTTATTTTATTTGCACGCAGATTACTGCAGAAGGGAGAAAATGAGATGAGTTTTGAAGCATTTGACAAAAAAGAAATGGCACAGTATGCAAAGGAAGTTAGTGAAAGATGGGGGAATACGAATGCATTTAAAGAATTTCAGCAAAACACGAAGGACACAACAGATGAGGAACAGGGAAAGATAGGACAACAATTGATGTCGTTATTTGTTGAAATAGGACAGCTTCGTGAATTAGAGCCAACAGAACCATCAATACAGGAAAAAATAGCAGGACTGCAAAAATACATTACAGAGAATTATTATCACTGTACAACTGAAATATTGAGCGGACTAGGCCAAATGTATGCATGTGACGAGCGCATGAAGAATAATATTGATGCGGCAGGGGGCGAAGGAACTGCACAATTTGTAAGTCAGGCAATCTCCGTATATTGTTCAAAAACACAAAAATAAAGAGGGGTTGGTTGTATGTTAAATTCCAAAATAATTTATTTCACCTTTATCTTACCTGCCTTTCTTTAATGTGGGAATCCAAAGTTGACATAAAGTTTTTTGGAGAAGAAAACAGTTCAAAGGAACTCATTTTTGCAATCAGTACAACGGTGCTTATTTTATGAAAGTTCGTAGTAGTTTTAGGGCAGTTTTACTAAATAGTTTACTAAATAGGTAAATATTGGAAAATAGCTATTATAAAATTTATTTATGAGGTATAATTAAATTCATATATATCATATAGGGAAGTGATAAAATGTAGATAATGTTTTGTTTAAGTAAGGATAAATGGAACTGATGAAAATATAGGGAGAGGGAAATGAGAAGTTCAATAAAGGTTGTAATAAAAAATAAGAAAGCAGTATTTATATATGCAATGTTTATAATGGTGATGATGATTACGATTATAAACAAAAAGAACCTTCATGTAGATGAAGTATCTAGTTATATATTATCAAATAACGTTGGAGGCATTAGTATGGATTTTAAAGAAGGATATACATATATGCCGACGGAACAGGTGTATCTTGATTGTGTTGCGGCAAATGAATCAGAGAGGTTTAATTTTAGAAATGTATGGAAAAATCAAACAGATGATGTGCATCCTCCATTTTATTACCTGCTATTACATATGATATGTTCACTAAACGCTGGGAAGTTTAGTGTATGGCATGCAGCAGCGATTAATATTTTTTTTGCAGTAATGACGCTTTATATTTTGAGAAAATTATTGTATTTGTTTGTGAAAGACATTGCCTTCATTGACTTTTGTTCAATAGTGTTTTCGCTTTCAGCTGGGATACTTCAGAATGTGTCGTTTTTCAGAATGTATGTAATGGCAATGTTTTGGGTGACACTAATGGCGTATTTGTTGATCCAGGCGTTTGGAGAAGGGTTTTCCTGGAAGAGATGGACGCAGATTGGTTTTACAGCAATAGCAGGTGCGTTGACACACTACTATTGTATTATTTATTTAAGTGCCTCATGTCTGATATTGGGAATTTGTCTGATAATTGGGAAGCGATGGAAAGATATTGCAGCGTTAATGGCATATATGCTCTGTGCGGCGGCGGTTTCTATTGCAATATTTCCGGCAATGTTAAATCATATGTTCTTTGGGTACAGGGGAACGCAGTCGATAGATAATCTGACCCAAACAACATCGATGGAACAGTGGGAACGAATAAAAAATTTCTACGGATTTTTGAATACCCAAATGCTTGGTAAAATAGGCGGGGGGGGATATTATTTGCAATATTTATTATAATAATGCTTGCTCTAAGGAAAAAACAGGATGGAGAGCATTTTGTATTTGATAAACAAAGTTTTATGAAATGGATGATACTTCTTATCCCGCCTATACTTTATTTTATATTTGTATCTGAATCAGCGGCTTATGTGACAGATAGATATTTGTTCCCAATATATGCAGTCATTTTTGGATTGTTTTTATGTATCATGATGGCAGTATGGAAAAAAATAGTTGCGGTGCAGTATATAAATATTGTTATATGTCTCATTGCAACCATATTTATAGTAAATGGATATAGCAATGCTCATTGGGACTATTTATATAAGTCCTCCGTTCCTATGTTAAATAAAGCAGAGACATTTTCTGATAATCATTGTATATGTGTGTATGATGCTAAGTGGAAGGAGCAGTCTGCATTTTTTGAAGTAAAAAATTATAAAAATGTAACGTTTATTTCACAAGAAAATATTAATCGTATTACACAATATGAAAAATTGTTCCAGAGTGGTTTTATTCTTACCGTAATTGGTGGAAATGACATGCAGATTATTAATATGATTCAAAGTAATTATCCATATTTAAACAAGTATGAAGAAATAGGAAAATTTGCGTATGCAGTAACTTACCGGATATATGCTGGTGAGGAAAGCCTTAATGTCCGAATATTAGATTATAATAAAAGAGGTAATATGGGGGCAGATAGCTTTGATTTGGGTAGTAATGTTTTACTTGCTCAAAATGAATTGGATATGTGGCTAATAAGGCAGGATGAAGAACATGCCGTCATTGAGCTGGGAAGGCAAGTACTGGATGTATCAGGAGGAGTCTATGCAGAAGGTACCAATATTCAGTTATTTACAGCGAACGGAACAGACGCTCAGAGGTGGAAATTCATAGGAAATGAGGATGGCTCATTTAGTTTATTGTCAAAGGATGAGAGATTTGCACTGACATGCGGCAGTGACAATAATATATATTTGGCAGAATACCATGCAGGTGACAAATCGCAATGTTGGTGGATTGAGAAAATAAAATAGCGCAGTCCTGAACTACAGGAAATACGGGGAAAGAACAGAATCGTGTTCTGTTATAAGTTACTGTGCATCATTGCGTAATGCAAGAAAATAAAAAGTCTTCTATGATAAAATTCTTAACGAAAGATGCTTATTGTAGGAGACTTTTTAAATATTTCTAAATATGGTTAATTGTATTAAACATGGACAGATTTGAACTTACAAGTTGCGTTAAAAGATTGCCTAGGATGGATTAATTGTTGCAAATGGGGAAGAATAACGGTATAATAAGTTAAAATATGGCAATTTAGTCATATCAAAAGGTGTCAGGTCATATATTTTAATAGATTCACGAAGATCTGGTCAGATGCTTGAAGCATGAGACAGACGGTTATATGTCTATGACTGCGATGTGCAAAAGACGGGATTAAAGAGGCATAATATGCAGCAAATAGAATTCACTTATAGAAGTACCAATATCGATCCAAGCATTTCTGTTATGCTTTTTATGCGATTAAATGGGATATATATTTATGAAAAGTTCTTTGACTTTGGGAGAGAAGAAGAGCTTTCTTTGTTTACAAAATTTCCGGAATATGAAGAGTACAAGATGGAGGAAGCGTGGGAGAGCGATGCCCAGTTTTATGTTATGGAAAGCACTCAGGATGTGGATACTTTTTTGAGAACGTGTGATTGGGAGTTTTTTAATCCAAAAAAGTGCGTATTTATAGATACGACCAAGGACGGTTTCTTGAAAGAGCTGACAGAGGCAATTGGTGGAGTGCAGTATATTAGATACAGGGGCAATACAAGCTTGTTACATGACATTATTGATATTTTGGAGCCTGACAGAACAGAGCGTGAGTTTCTGAAGAATGTCGCAGAGATATATTGTGAAAAAAAAGTATGGCAGTTAAATTTAGTCGGGAAATATTTCTATCCGGCTGAAACGCAGGAGCGGTTTGATGAGGTAACAGACGCTTACAGAGAGGTTGTCCATGCGCTGAAAAACAAGCTAAATATGTATGGGGTCAGGCTTGGAGATAAAAGCACAATAGGCATGTATATTCGGTACGCAGTCTGTAATCTGGCATATGAGGCAAACCTGTATTGTATCAGGAATAAAAAAACGCAGATATACTGGCCGGAAAGTATTGTTCGCCCACTGTCTCAGTTAGCAGGAAATCTCAAAGAGAACAGATTTAAAGACAGTGTTGAACTGCTGCTGACGCAGGTTTATGACAATTTGATGATGGAACCTAATCGTGCATACAAGAAGTATCTGGAAATGTGCAGGGAGCCCTACAGCGCTTTTTGCTATTACAAAAAGGCGGAATATTGGATACACTTTGGAGACAACACCAAACATGCCATAAGATATTATCTGCACAGTGCAGTTCATTTTCCACAATATTATCAGGCATGGTTTCATTTAGGAATCGCTTATGTACAGACAGGAGAGTACAGAAGAGCATTGGAAGCCTTTCGAAACGTAAAAGTTATTTTGAGAAACAGGCGCTATGAGTCTGTACTTCGCCCGATAGAACTGGAATATTTGTACAGGGCATATTGCTGCAGCGGCTATATCCAGTATAATTGCTTTGGCGATTTTGATATGGCGCTCAAAGAGGACCTGGGAGCAGAGAAAGTATGGAGTGAGATTGATGACAGCAGATTCTATTTGCTGCTTGACGATAAAGAGGACGCAGAATATATAAAAAGCACAATAAAACAACAGTTCAATATCGGGTCTTTATATCGTATAATTTATAAACTTGCAATGAAAGCGGGAGACAGTTATCTTGCGGAAGGATATCATAAAAAAATGCAGAAGATACAAAATAAGACGATTGTCTGACGCAGGGCATACAGAAAGAAAATGCACAGGGAGCAAAAACTGCAAATGAAAGAAAAGAAATTAGTAATTGATTGTGTAAATAAGATAAAGATTGAGAAATATGAAGAGTTTGAAGATTCTATATTTTCACAGGTGTATGAAAGAGCAGCGCTGTATGCGAAAACAATTGTAGCGGAAAGCATAGCGCAGAGCATTGGAAATATGGAAAAGAATCCCTTTTTGATTCAGGAATCGTTTCATAACATTATACCTTTTTTGGGTGACCGGGGAATGGGAAAGTCTTCCGCAATGCTTTCCTTTGCTCTTTTTTTGCAAAAATACAATAAGGAGATAAGAGAACCTTCGCCCAAATATGAATTAAGCAAACGGGAGATTGGGTTTTATCTGATTCCCAGAATCGACGCTGCGATGCTGATAAAAGGAGAGAATCTTTTAGATATTATTCTTGCATATATGTGGAAAATATTTGAAAAGAATCAGTCTTTTGAAAATACACAGGAAAATGTAAGAAAAGGATTTTCCTGTGTGAAAGAGTCCTATGAGCTGTATATGGATTCAATAGCCGGAAAGGAAAAGAAAAGCATTGCTTCTGTCAGAAATCTAAAAGATTTATCACGATGTCTGAATCTGGCACAGGATTTCAGGGAATTAGTGAATAATTTTCTCCCTTGTGTATCAAAAAATGAATACAGGCATAATTTTTTAGTAATCGTGCTGGACGATTTGGATACTGCGACGGAAGATGCTTACGCGGTGCTTGAGCAAATCAGGCTTTTTTTGATGCTTCCAAATATCATTATATTAGTCAGTGCAGATTTGGGCAGGCTGTATCTGGAATGCAACAAGTATTTTCTGAAAAAACTCGTGGTTGAAAGAGAAACCTTAGAGCGGGAGAAAAACCAGATTAGAAACTATGCACAAGGATATCTGTCCAAAATTCTGCCGTCCAACAAACGTATCTACATGCCGGACTTAAATATCAACAATGAAAAGGAATATCAAATTGCCATTCCAAAATTCGATATAGATATATGTGAAAGTATTAAAGACCGGATCTATAAATCCATATACCACAATACAGGGATTATGCTGTTCCCGCATAAATGGATAAATGCAATACTCAAATGCAATACACTGCGTGATATTGTTAACATTCTTTATACATTGGAAAACATACATTCCATGGAAAAACCAGAAAAAAGGGCGGAGGAAACAATCCAATGGCTAGTATCAAGACTTGAAGAATATATACAAAGTGTCATCAACCAGGAGATGCTTCGCCGTATGAGAAACACGATAAATGCACCGCTTTCCTATTTGAATAATATTGTTTCTGAATTTCGTGGTTATCCAAGCTTTACCACAGAATACAACAACCTGAGAGGAACCAGGCACGGTGATAAATTTGATTATCAGACAATGCTTAAAATTCTTCAGGAGCTCACTGGCAGATATAAGCTGCCGGATGAAGTATATGATTTTCTGATACTGTTATATTCGATACGGTTATCAGAACTTTGCGTAGAGGAAGAGCATGTGTTTTTACAAAAAGTTGATATCAGCAGCATTTGGCGAACGTCTGTTAATGCAGAGAACAATTTAACAACAATGCTCATAGTAAACCAGGGACGCACACATGATGCGATCTCGTATGATAAGGTGCAGATGAAAGTATTTGCAATACGTTTTACAAAGGAGCAGAACAGCTTTAAAGAGTGGCTGCTGCAAAATAAGGAGGAAGTCCAGGCAATCTTTTCAACTGCTCTTTTTTGTGATCAGAATTTCTGGTTTGAGGAAGAGGAGGGGTATATCCGGTATCAGTTGGATGCCGGCGGTGCAGGCCAGGATCTCGAAGACGATAATAAAATGAACAGACAGAGATGCTTCAGGATTGGTGATAATTACATAGAAGCGTCTATTGACTGTTTGTTCAAAAATATGTTATCGTATGACAAGTGTCTGCAAGGATTTGTAAAGAATATATTTCATGCATATTGCGAATCGATAGAATGCAGTGAAGCGTTTGAACAGGTAGGTATTGAGGAAATTTTTGAACTGAAAAATTATACTGAATGGAAAAAACAGAATGAAATTGATTCGCTGCGCGATCTCCTTCCGTTTGAAAGTGTGGATGTGATGCAGGAGATAACGATTGCGATAAGAAATATAAGATCTGTGGGAGATACCGAAAATATGACAATGCAGGTGATTGATAAGATTTGCAGGCAGGTTTCCAGAGTAATCGAAATTTTGAATACAGTGGAACAGTTTTATGAGGAACCACAAGGGCAAAATGTATCCTATTCGAATCGAATCAAACAGTTTTTGGAAACGTGCAGGATAGAGAATATGGTAAAAAGAATGCAGGAAAGAGAAAACAAGGGGTAACAAACATATATGGATAATTTAAGGGCAGTGATAAAAAATCTTTTTTGTTACATATCTACAGGTGAAATACTGGAAGAAACGGTAGTTTACAATAATATTTCGGAAAACGTGTTTATGCAGTTAGGCACAGGATATATTACGAAATATTCCAATGACGAACTCTCAAATATGTACTATTATCTGGAGAATGAATTTCAGTGGCAAAGCAGGAAAATGAGCGGGGGATATTCGAACCTTGTAGCCAGAACCGAAAATGAGTGGAACGTGTTTCATGCATTAATCGCTTTTGCAAATTCCGTACTGGTGGAAGAAAATGGAATGCCAGCGTGCCAGTATAACCAACTTCTTAGATGGAGGGATATGATTACTGTTCTGGAAGAGGATTTGTTTATCACATCATATCTGGCATTTAAAGATTGCATTATGGCAAGGGAGCGCCGCTGTTTTTTCTGGAAGCCGGTGATCGGTCACAATAATAAGGCATTGAATCATTTGGTCTCGCAGGGAGTTGCCGAAAATCATTTTCATCTAAAAGGTTCAGCGCCACAGTTTCATCTGTCATGGATGAGTTTGATGAATCGGGTTGACAACCTTGACTTTGACAAAGTATTCAGGGGATATGAAGCAAACCGCCTTCAGAAGAATATAAGTTATAGTGCAAAGTACAAAAGCAATATGCTTAGTTATATGTGGCGTCAAGCGGCACTGATAAGAGTCTTTTTGTTTGCCAGGCTGCATGGGGAATCTGGTCTGCCTTTTGGGGATATAGATGGCAGAAACATCATTTCAATACTGAGAGATGAGGAGAAATTAGAGCTGCTTTCTGGTGAAATTCAGAAAAGTATAAATTGGATGCACGATAAATACGATATCTGTGAGGGGGGCAAAAACAGAAGCGAACTGGATTATATGATATGTAAAACATGGCTTGTACGACACGGGGATTATGATATCAACGGACCTTTGAGTGGAGAAAGATGGTTTATGTATCATATATTCTATATGATTTTTTCGAACGATGCAGATATGAAACCATTTTTCAACCTGTATTATTTATACTTGGTATTAAAGGCTAATATTCGCAGAGAACTGGTACAAACGAATGTGAATGTAGGGTTTGACAATTTCCTGAAATATCAGGACAGGAAGGATACCTTTATAGAGGACAGCAAATATGAACAAATATACGTGAGGATGGCAGTCAGAGACACAATTTGCAATCAGCATATCAAGAGTCTTGAGGCAAGAATTGTTCCCAAGCAGTCAGCAGAAGAGATAAAAAACGCGGTTAGAAAATATGATCAATGGATTACAGAGGGACTTGAGGAACAGGAGAAAGAAAAACTTATTAAAAAATACTTTTATGTAATGCATTTTGTGAAAGAAACAGAACGCATAAAAAAGTCTGATAAAGATATTTTAAAATACAGACATTTTGAGCTCCGCAACAAAGTAAAATCTCAGGCGATAGCGATTTCGAAACTGAGAAATGAAAACTGTACAGAGGCGGAGCGGATAAAAGGCGTTGATGCATGTTCGCCGGAAATCTGGTGCAGGCCAGAGGTTTTTGCACAAGCATTCCGCTATCTGAAAGACGATATATCCGATGATATGATCAATGTATACCAGGAAAATCCAATCAATACATTGATGGCAACATATCATGTAGGAGAAGATTTTCTGGACGTTGTGGATGGCCTGAGGGCGATTGATGAGGCAATTGTGTTTCTGAATCTGAAATGTGGAGACAGGCTGGGTCATGCTTTGGCACTGGGGGTAGACGTAGAAGAATGGTATCAAAGCAAATCGTATCGAATCATGATAAATAAGATGCGGTTTTTGGACAATCTTTCGTGGCTGTATGCCAGATTGCGGGGGTACAATATCTCGGATTGTGAGGATGTCAAGACATATATTGAAAAACGTTTTGACGAGTATTTTGCTGAGGTATACAAAAACAATATCGACAGCAGTGAGAAGAGAAGAATTGTAGAAAACGCGAAAAAGTACTATATAGAAGAAGGTCTTGCCCACAGTTATAATTATGATGAAGTATCTGTGGGAATAAATGAGTACTATGATGCATGGAAATTAAGAGGGGACAACCCGCAGTTGTACCAGAATGGATATTTTAAAATCAAAGGCGAGGTTTATGAACCGTGGGATAGGTATGCGATTAACAGGGAGTTCCCCGTCAACTACAAAATACGTTATAAACCGGAAGTTGCAATGCTATATTATGCATATCATTTCAATCCTGAAGTAAAAAAGGCCGGAGATGAAATGATCGAGGTGAAAGTACATCCAAATTTTATCAGGGCGGTCAAAAAAATACAGTTAAAAATGCAGGAAGATATCTGTATGCTTGGTATTGGGATAGAAACAAATCCCTCCTCCAATTATCTGATTGGAACCTTCCGGCGTTATGACAAACATCCAATTGTCGGCTGGTACAATTATGGGCTGACTTTGGATTTCGATGCGATGCAAAAGTGTCCACAGATGCAAGTGTCAATTAACACAGATGATCAGGGCGTATTTTCAACCTATATCGAAAATGAATATGCGTATTTAGCGCTCGCGCTGGAGAAAAGCAGAAATGCGCAAGGAGCCCCATTGTACAAGCGCACCATGATTCTGCAATGGCTTGACAATATCAGAAAAATGGGGTTGAGCCAAAGTTTTAATGACAATCAATAGGAGCATAGAATGATGAAACAAAAAATACAAAAAGAATGGTTTGTTCTTGCTGCAATGGTAGCTGTTATCATATTTGGGGGAACATACAGGCTGACAGAAGTGGGACAGCCGATTATGAATCCGGATGAATTTGGTTATTGGGCGAACAGTGCGTTTTTTACAGGGCTTGACTGGTCACCCTCAGTCCGGGTCATTGGTTATTATTCGTATGGATATAGCCTGCTTCTTGTGCCAGTCAGGATACTGGCAAAGATTTTTGTGTGGGACTGGAGGCAGAAATATCAGGCGATGGTTGTAGTACAGAGCTTTATGCTTACAGGAATATTTCTGATGGCAGTGAAGCTTTGCAGGCGTTATCTGTCGGATCTTCCCTGGATTGTGCGGGATTTATTGTGTCTTGTTATGGTGATTTATCCATCATATTTGATATACGCACATATGACATGTACAGAAACGACACTATTTTTTATGTTTTGGGTGTATCTGTACATACTGATGCGTCTGACAGATCATCCGTCAATGCTGAATCATATTGGTTTTGCGCTTGCCTCGTTTTATATGTATACCGTACACCAGAGAGCTTTGCCAATGATAATCGCAGCCGTCATGACGGTAATCAGTATACGGCTGCTGAAAGTGAATAAGTTATCCCATGTGAGTGGATTCTTTCTGACAATGTTTTTGTGCAATTGCGTCCACAGTGCAGTAAAAGGGAAGCTTCAAAACGATCTCTATAAAGCGGCGGATCCGGCAGGAATGCAGGAGATCTTTGGATATGTGTTCAATAAGAAAACACTTATTTTGATCGTGGCAATTGCTTTTATATTTCTGCTTCTGTGGTTGATTGAGCATGGTCGTGGCAGAATTGCGCTGGCATTGGGAATTTTTGTACTGGTAACAGGAGTAGCCTATATGATAAAGAACTTTGCCTTCATTGAGGCAGAGGCAGGAGATACAGAATGGCGAATGGCGGCAAATGATTTTGCGGGTCAGATATGGCGTATTCGGGATATTCTGACAATTGAAGGTTTTTTGCGCTTTCTCATCAGCATTGCGGGGAAATGGTTTTATATTGCTACTGCATCAGGTCTGGTGATTTGCTTTGGAATATGGTATCTTGGAGGCCATTTTATAAAAAAAAGTATAAAGGGCATTTCTAAAATATCATATATATGGAAAAAAAATGATGAAGAAAATTTGGAACCGATTTCCTGTAATCGTTCTGCAATATGGCTTTGGGGAGCGTTTTTAGCATGGCTTGGTATTTTTGGCATTAGTGCATTTGCAATGTCAGGAATCGGGAGAATAGATAATTTAATATATGGCAGATATCAGGAATTTGCAGTGGGGATTTTATTGCTATATGGATTTTATAGTTTGATAAAGGACAGGAAATGGATACGCCATATGGTGTTTTTTGTCATACTATATCTGCTGGCAGCATGGTTGTGTCAATATTTGTTTAATGAATTAGAGAATTTGTAGTTAGCCATTGTCTGATGATGGGACTCTTTGTGTATGATGGAGAAGTTCCGGTGGGGAAAGTCTGGGAGGCGGCAGCATATTCTGCTTCGATAGGAATTTTGATCTGCATTATTGTAAAGGCGGCGCAGACAAGATTATCAAAAATATTCATACATCGTATAATTGCAGCGATATTGGCATCAATTTATTTATATGTATCTGTGGGGATGTCCCTGTTTGAAAGCTATGTGATATATGTAAACAATCTTTATGAGGACAGAGCGCCGACTATTGCTATGTGGATTGAAAGGTTGTATCAGGGAGAGGAAATCTATTTCATAATGAATGGAAACTTGTATTTATGGGGACTAGTGTTACAATATTATCTTGATGATAAGATTGTAACAATGAAAGGCGCCAATACAGTTCCGCAGCAAGAAGAGGCTTTTTATGTGGTAATGACAGCAGATATAGAAGATAATGAGTTTTTTAGTCAGTATGAAAGTATAGTTGAAAGTTGGGGAATCTCACTTTTGGTGCCCCATGACAGTAAAATATTTGAAAGAATGGAAGATTATTACAAATTATATTAGACATGTTGTACACATTGATGAATGATATTGTAGCAATCTACCAAAGAAACAGAAAAAAGATACAATTTAAAAAAAGGGGCTTGAATATTTATGGTTTTAGACTTATGATAGTAGAGTAATATTGTCACCAATATAGAAAAGAAAAATTAGGAGGGTAAACAGTTATGAAAAAACCAGTGATTAAAGCTTTGGCAATGACCATGGCAATAACAATGTCGCTTTCTACACCATTGACTGCTAGTGCAGCAGGTCTTGCAGATTTGTATAGAACAACTGCGGGCGACGAATCAGGTGATGGAACAACTGGTACACTAAAACCAGAGACACCAAAACCACCAAAACCAGAGACACCTAATGTGGAAACAATTGGGGCGCCAGAAATAGGCGAGATAGAAGGTGAGGTTACTATAACGGGAATTGTTTTGGATCAAAATGTGATTGAAGTTCCTGTTGGATATGAATCTGATGTATCAGCAACTGTAATAGTTGATACAAATAAAGCAAATGTACTCGGAAAATCAATGACACTTTCCATTAATGATGCCAATGCAGAACAATATGATGGATTAACGATTATAGTGGTTGATTCGAAGGGCAACAGAATTGAATACAAACCAGAAGATTTGCTTAAAAACATTAAATGGGAACTTAAAGATAATAAAGTGGCTTCCATTAAGAAAAAAGCAGATAAGAAAAAAGCAGATGGTATAGTAACAGTAACAGGTAAAAAAGGCGGTAATACATCCTTAATAGCAACTATAAGTGGAACGGATTATAGCGCAACTGCTGACGTTAAAGTTACAGCATATACAACAAGCATTACATTAAGAGCACCTAAACAAAATTTTGCTAAACAGCAGATTAATCTTAATAGCTTGATTACTGAGCGTAAACCAGAAGGAGCAAACGATGCCATTACATGGAAGGTTTACGAAACGGGTAAGTTAGGCAGAAATACAAGTTATGCGTCAATCAAAGATGATATCTTAACACTTAAGAAAGCTACGCCGAGTGGAAAATCTATAACAGTAATTGCAACAACTGAGCAGGGTGCAACAGGTTCAATAGCATTTGCAATTGAGGCAGGAAATCCGATTACAAAACTTGTAAAAGGTTGTGATACAAAACAAGAACTTACAATTAAACAAAGTGATCCTAATCCAACAAGAGAGATTAAGGTCAAAATTGATAAAGTAAAAGATAATTCATCACCTACAACAGATTTTATTACATGGACATCAAAAAATCCTTTGATAGCAAGTGTTAGTCCCAAGACAGCAACAAACGAAGGAACTGATAATCCAGTATTTGGCGAGTCTTTGGAAGCAACAATTAAAGCACATAGTGTTGGTAAGACAACAATTACAGCAACATCAACATCTGGAAAGAAAGTTAACTTTACTGTAACTGTAAAGGCACCAGTAGAAAAGATTACAGGAATTAAAGTAGTAGACAGAGGAAATACGGTTTATCTTGGACAGAAAGTTCAGTTGGAAGCAATCGTTGAACCAGCAAATGCAGATCCCAAAGAGATAAAGAAGATTAAATTTACACTTGTAGATTCTACTGACAGACAGTACGCAACCGTTAGTACAAAGGGTGTCGTTCAGGCAAATAAGAAAGGCAAGATAACTGAAGACACTAAGACGGTAAATGTTAAGGCAACTTATAAAGAGAATAAGAATGCTCAAGAGGTTAATTGGACACAAAATGACTTTATTAAGATTGCAGCAGGTGATATTACGAGTTTTGCTTTGTCACCAAGTGTTATTCCAGCTTTCTATGTTAATCAAAATACAAGGATTAAAACAATAGATATAAGTCTAGCGAAAGATGAAGCAGCATTAAAAGAATGTGAAGATATGTTCATCTGGTCTACCAATAAAGCAAAGGTGGTAACTGTAGATC
>OFHA01001594.1_pt1 | contig 15132 bp, 15 predicted proteins | sample 1521891 | NCBI WGS metagenome assembly OFHA01 (sample SAMEA3504089, study PRJEB24116) | mouse gut metagenome | biome: mouse gut; feature: mouse-associated habitat; material: faeces | place: Denmark | collected 2011
TTAATTATATATTCTTTTCAATTTCCTGTAAATGTTTACTCTTTCGCCTCTCACTAGCCCCTTTAAATTAAAATGAAGAAACCTTTTGATGTGTTTCTTCCCACAATTCTCTTTCAGCGACTTCTCTTGGTGTCTCTTCTTCTATCCTGCCTGCTGGATAATCCCACTGCTTCAATTAGGATTGACAAATAAAATTGATCTTGCTATACTATAAATGCATTTACAGTAAATTGATTTATAGTAAAGGAAGGGAATATCGTCCCAAGTAATCCTAAAATTCCAAAAGAAATGATATTAAAAACTGCTTTAGAATTGTTGATTGAAAGTGGCTATGGCAATGTAACAATAAAAGCGGTTGCGAAAAGATTGAATAGTTCCACACAGCCTATTTCTTGGCATTTTGGTAATATGGAGGGGTTTCGCAAAGCTCTTGCCGAATATGCTATCTCTTACGCAAATAAAAAATTGAAACCATCATCTGAAAATGCTGTTAGTGCGTTTTCGGAAATAGGCAATGCTTATGTTGATATTGCTTTTGATATGCCTAATTTATTCAAATATCTTTATCTAAATGAAGGAAGTGATTATTGCGCTGGTACGTTTGAAATGATTCTTTCTGCAATAAATAATCAGGATTTAGTCACTGAGATAGCAGACTTTTTTTGTATATCTGATGATAAAGCATTGGATTATCTTACAAATACCATAATATATTCACATGGACTTCTCGTGGCAATAGTTTCGGGTACTATAAAAGCGGATAGGCAAACTGCAAAAGAAAAAGTTCATAATGCGTGTTGTGCTTTTTTGCTACAAGCGGGTGGAGATATAAAGAAAGCTCAAAAGGAAAATAATTCTTTGAAAAATGAAGGGAGTAATAATGAAGAGTAAATGGATACTATGTCCGATTTGTGGAAATAAAACAAGATTACAAATACGAGCAGATACACAGTTGAAAAACTATCCTCTCTACTGCCCGAAATGTAAACAAGAAAGTTTGATTGACGCAAAAGATTTACAAGTGACAGTAATTAGTGGAAATAAAGTAAAAGAGTGAAACAGATTAGTAAAAAGGCAAATCAGCGTTTACGGATTGGAGGAACAAAGTGAAAAAGTATTTTCTACCACTTAGTATGTTGGTAATATTTGAAACTGTTGCAGTAACATTATGGTTAACATTGGACAATATATTCTATTTATTTAATTTTAGCTATATCGGAATATCAATTTCTTTAGGCATGTTTCTTTATGTAAAAAAATACAAATATGCACGCAGAATTGCACAGCTTTTAGTCGGGCTTTATATGTTGGTTTATTTAGGCTTTATTTGCGGCGAAAATATGCAGATTGAGGGATTTTGGTATTATCTCTTTACAGGTGTGTTTGAAGCTGCAACAATTCATTATGCGGTAGCAAAAATTTTTGGACCGTTGTTTTTTGGAAGAGGTTGGTGTGGGTATGCTTGCTGGACGGCAATGGTGCTTGATTTTCTCCCATATAAGATTCCTAAAACGTCAAGAAAAAAGATTGGGTGGATAAGGTATATTACATTTGCGATTTCTCTTATATTTGTTTCGGTACTATTTCTTGCTCATATTGGTAACATTGAGAGAATTATGTTTTGGGCGTTTATCATTGGAAATATCATATACTATGCAGTTGGGATAATATTGGCTTTTACCTTTAAGGATAATCGTGCATTTTGCAAATACATATGTCCTATCACAATATTTCTGAAACCTATGAGTTATTTTTCGCTACTCCGAATCAAATGTGATAAAAGTAAATGTATTTCTTGTGGTAAATGTAAAAAAGTTTGTCCTATGGATGTTGATATGACTGATAACACAAGAAGTCGAAAAAATGGAACAGAATGTATATTATGTTTTGAATGTGTAAAAGTTTGCCCTAAAAATGCATTAAAATAATTAAAAACTAATGTTCTTTAAAAAAGTATAGAAAATTTTTCTATACTTTTTTATTATATTCAATTATTCTTGTTTTCTTCTCCCCAAATACATAGCTGGTCTAATATTTTCATAAGAGAAATACCTTTTTTAGACAAACTATATTCTACTTTAGGAGGTATTTGATGATATTCTTTACGTATAATCAAACTATCTTTTTCCAACTCTTTTAATGTATAACTTAATGTTTTATGCGAAATTGTTTTAATATATCGTTTTAATTCATTATAGCGTACAATGTGAAATTCCATTAAGCAATATAATACTACCATTTTATATTTTCCGCTAATAAGAGATAATGTATAGCTAAATCCAGTATCCTCAAAATTTGCATTTTCAATATAATTTTTAAACATTTTAACTCTCCTTTATGTTAGTATCTAACAAAAATGTGCGTACTTTATTTTAATATAATATGATGTTATTATTATATCAAAATTATTTGGAGGTGTGTAAAATATGTCAAAAAAAATTATGATATTAAATGGAAGTCCAAGAGAAAATGGCAACACAAAAGAATTAATTAAAAGTTTTACAAAGGGTGCTCAATCAATAGGGAATGAAGTCGTTTGCTTTGATTTGCAAAAAATGGATATTCATGCTTGTTTAGGCTGTTGCAAAGGAGGAAAAAATTTAGAAAGTCCTTGTGTGCAAAAAGATGATATGTTGCAAATTTATAAAATATATCAGCAAGTAGATGTTATTGTAATTGCTTCACCTATGTACTATTGGAGTGTTACAGGACAATTAAAATGTGCTTTTGACCGTTTATTTGCAGTAGCAGAAATTGACCCTAATTATGTAAATCCTAAAAAAGATTGTATATTACTTATGCCCGCTGAAGGGACTACAGAAAGTAATTTCGCTCCAGTAAAGGCATATTATGAAGCATTATTAAATCACTTAAACTGGAAAAATATAGGTATTGTTTATGCTGGTGGAAATATGAATGTAGGTGATATATTAAACAAGCCTGAACAACTTCAACAAGCAGAAGATTTAGGAAAATCTATTTTATAGTTAATACAAAAAAAGACCTTATTATTTTCAAAAAAATAATGAGGTCTTTTTATATTTTATTATTTTTTTAATAATTTATCTGCTACATATAAGCCATTTGCAGCTGCCTGTGACAATGAGCGAGTAAATCCTGCACCATCTCCCACAGCATAAATATCTTTACAACCTTCTAATTCAAAATCATTTGTATTCGGTCTTGCAGAATAATATTTACACTCAATACCATAAAGTAATGTATCAAAATTTGCTGTACCTGGCGCAATAGCATCCAAAGCGTGAAGTGTTTCAATAATATTATCCAGCTGCCTTTTTGGTATACAAAGGCTTAAATCACCTGCTACAGCATTCATTGTAGGGCGTGTGGTAGACTGTGCAATTCTTTTTGCATCAGAACGTCTTCCTCTTTCCAAGTCCCCTAACCTTTGCACTAATACGCTACCACCACTAATCAAATTGGCAAGACTTGCTACATATCTTGCATATTCAATAGGATTTTTAAAAGGCTCTGTAAATCGTATTGTAGAAAGTAATGCAAAATTAGAATTTTCTGTCTTTCTTTCTAAATCTCTGTAAGAATGTCCATTTACAGTTAACACACCATCTGTATTTTCTGTTACAACACTACCTCTTTCATTAAAGCAAAACATTCTTGTAGTATCACCATATCTTTTACTTCTATACCAAATTTTAGGCTCATATATTTTTTTAGAAAAATGTTCCCATACCATAGAAGGCAATTCTACTCTTACACCAATATCCACTTGATTATTTTTTAACGGTATATCATTTTCTGTACACCAATTTGAAAAAAATCGGCTACCAGCTCTTCCCACTGCAAATACAATCACATCTGCTTTTATAACCATTTCTTTACCTTTATTAACTGTTGTAATTTGTTTTATATTTTTGTCAATTTTACAAGCAAATGTATCTGTCGCAATATCACATTTTTGTTTTAATGCCTCTATCATTTTTCTCATTGTATCAAAATTGCTGTCTGTTCCTAAATGCTTTAGCTGTGCTTGACTCATATGCAAATCATGTTGTAAACAAATTTTTTTCAATTCGTTATCAGGCTGAAAGCGTTCCGTTGTTGCACCAAACTGTACAAGCATTCTATCAGCTTGTTCAATATAATCAATTACCACAGAAGGCTCTAAAAATTCTGTAAGCCATCCACCATATTCTGTTGATATTACATATTTTCCATCAGAAAAAGCGCCTGCGCCTGCCATACCTTCCATAATTGCACAAGATTTGCATTTAATACATTTGTCTGTTTTTTTTGCTACAATAGGACATATTCTTTTTTCAATATCATGCCCTTTTTCTAATATTACTACATTTAATTCTGGCTTTTTTTCAGTCAATCTATATGCTGTCATAATGCCACCAATACCACCACCAATAATTGCTACATCATATTGCTTTTTTAATTCCATATTTGGAATACCCCCTTATATACAAATATACAATAAAAGGGACATAACATATTATTGCTATGCCCCTTTTATTTTTTATTTTGATTATTTATCTTTTAAATAAGCATTAATATCTGAAATCAATTTATCTGCATTCATACCATGCACCATACTTGCTTCTGCTAATGATTCTCCTGCAGAAGAAGGGCATCCTACACAGTGCATACCATTCTGCATTAATATTTCCGCAATTCCTCTGTCTATCATCAATGCTTCTCCAATTAATGTATCTTTTGTTACTTCTGCCATTTTTATTTCCTCCTTAAATATTGTATTTATACTTATATTACAAATTTATTGTTTGTTTTTATTATATATCATATACCATAAAAAAGAAAGTCATTTTATTCTATCAATTTAAAACCTTTATAATAGCGGAATATTACTTTTCCTAACATCTTGTCCTTTTCTACATAAGTATTTTTCCAAAATCTAGCATCCTCTGAATCATTTCTATTATCGCCCATCATAAAATAGCAACCTTCTGGTATTTCATATGGACCAAAATCTCCCATAGGTTTATCTTTTAAATAATTTTCTGGTAGAGGCTGTCGGCTGTCATTGATATATACTCGTCCTTTTTTAATTTCCAACTTTTCTCCAGGTAAACCAATCACTCTTTTTACATATAATGTTTTGCCCGTAGGGTCGTCGGGAAAATGAAATACTACTACATCTCCCCTATCTGGTTCTGTAAAAATATAAGATAAACGAAATGCTACAATACGGTCATTTGTCATAATCGTGTTTTCCATAGAACCAGAAGGAACTTCCGCATTCACAATAATAAATGTATTGATTCCTGCGGCTAAAAGCAATGCTAATATTATTGTTTTTACCCAACTAACAATTTCTTGTCCTATTTCTGTTTTATTTAGTTTCATTTTCTCTCCTCAATAGAAAATACAGAATATTAAGCTATCAAATACATTTATAATCACCCATCTACTACACAACGGGTGATTATATTATATCATATAAATTCATCTATTGTACTATATTATTGTATGATAAATCTTTTAAATATAGATGATTTTTTGACATACTTAAATGATTTATTCTGATTTCTTTTCTTCTTCCTCATCTTCTTCTTCCCAGTTTGCATCTTCTCCAAAAGTATTTTTTAAAAATGATTCCATATCATCAATTTGCTGTAACTGTGATTGTATATTTTCCATACTTTTATCTACTTTTTTTAAATAATTATTTTGTTTTTCTTCCAGTTGTTCTTCACTTTTTTCAGACTCTGTATTTTGTTCCTGTTCACATACTGCCTTTTCTTTTTTCATATCTTCCCTTAATTCTTTTACTTTACCAATAAACTCTTTTGTTTCTGAAGCTTTTTCTTTTACATGACCTTGTATCAATTCAGCTTTATCTGTTAAATTAGAAAATAGCTTTGTTACAACACCCTTTTTATTTTCTTGCTGTTGTTCTTCGTATACTGCTTCTTCTGTTTGTGGCTGTTCTTCATAATTCGTATATTCTGTACATTCCATATCATCTGTATCATCTACATTATCCATATCCTGCTGTTTTTCTTCATTTGCTTTTGCTCTTTTTTCACGCAGTTTATCTGCATATGTTTTTGCGTCATCAGCAATTACACAAGCCTTTTCTGTTACCTTTTCAGCAACATTTTTTACTTTTGGTTCTAATTTTTCAGCCTGCTGTCCTACTGCTTTTGCAAATGTATTAATCGCACTTCCTGCTTTATTTAATGCTTGGTTTACAACATCATTTACACCTTCTCTTTCTGGTATTTTCGCTGTGCCATTTAAAGCCAAAAGCAATCTTTCTGCCTCTTGCGCAGTAATAATTCCCTTTTCCAACATATTCAATATGGACATTCTTTCTTTTTTCATATCATATCCTCCTTGTTTTTGTGGCTTTTTCAATATAATATAATCTTCGGGTCTTTTTTGTGCTTTTCCAAAATAATACAATATGCTTTTTACAATTCTTTCTGAAGCATTTCCATCGCCAAAAGGATTTTTAGCTTTTGCCATTTGTTCATATTGCTGTTTATCATGCAACAATGCATAGGCAAAATGGTATATATCTTGTTCTTCTGTTCCAACCAATTTCAATGTACCAGCGTCAATACCTTCTGGACGTTCTGTCACATTACGTAGTACTAAAACTGGTTTTCCCATAGAAGGAACTTCTTCTTGTAATCCTCCACTATCTGTCATAACAAAATAAGAGCGATACATTAAATTGTGCATATCTTTTAAATCCAAAGGCTCTAACAAGTGAATACGAGCATGATTTCCTAATATTGTATGCACTATTTCCGAAACTGCTGGATTTTTATGAACAGCATACACTACTTCTACATCTTGATGTTCTTCTACAATTCTTTTTACTGCTCTGCAAATATTTTCTAATGGCTGTCCTATATTTTCTCTCCTATGTGCTGTCATAGCAATGACTCTTTTATGTTCAAAATCAATATGATTTAATTCTTCTACTGTAAAGTGATAATTCTGTTCTATTGTAGTTTGTAGTACATCAATAACTGTATTTCCTGTCACAAATATAGCCTCTGGATTCACATTTTCTCTTAAAAGATGTTCTTTTGCTAATGCTGTTGGTGCAAAATGTAAATCTGTTAGTTGGCTTGTTAAACAACGATTAATTTCCTCTGGAAATGGTTGATATTTGTCATATGTTCTAAGCCCTGCCTCCACATGACCTACTTTAATTTGACTATAATATGCTCCTAATGCACCCGAAAATGTTGTCGTAGTATCTCCATGCACCAATACCAAATCTGGTTTTACTTGTTGCATAATATCACTTAAACCATTTAATGCTTTTGTTGTAATACTTGCTAATGTTTGTTTTTGCTGCATAATATTCAAATCATATTGTGGGTGCAAATCAAATATTTCAAGTACTTGGTCAAGCATTTCTCTATGCTGTGCTGTCACACAAACAATACTTTCTATGCCTTCTGTTTGTTCTAATTTTTTAATAAGAGGTGCCATTTTAATTGCTTCTGGACGTGTACCAAAAACACTCATCACCTTTATATTATCCATAACATTCTCCTTATTTTACAACATTTGTTAATGTGCCTATGCCTTCAATTTCACATTTTACTTCATCGCCTACTTTTAAGAAATTAGGAGGCACAAATCCCATACCAACACCTGCTGGTGTACCCATAGCAATAATCGTACCTGCCTGCAATGTCATACCTTGAGAAAGTTCACTTACAACATGAGCAATACCAAATATCAGTAAATCTGTTGTACTATTTTGTCTAATTTCTCCATTGACATAAGATTTAATTGCTAATGCTGGAGGATTTTGAAAATCATCTTTTGTAACAATACATGGACCTATTGGTGTAAAACCATCAAGACTTTTTCCAAAATACCACTGTTTATGTGAAGTCTGCAAATTTCTTGCGCTTACATCATTCAATATAGTATATCCAAATACATATTCAAAAACATCTTTTTCAGAAACATTTTTTGCATCTTTTCCAATTATAACAGCTAACTCTACCTCATAATCAAGACTTTCTACAATATCAAAATGTCCTTGAATTGGTTCTCCATCTGCAACAGCTTCATTTACTCTTTTTGAAAAATAAATTGCTTTAGGACGTTCTCCTCCAAACGCTTCCTCTTTATATCTAGCAGATTCTTCAGCGTGTGCCATATAGTTAATACCTAGACATATAACATCTTGTTTTGGACGAGGAATAGGTGCTTTCAATTGAACATTATTAAAAGAAATTCCTTTTTCTGTTTTAGAAAGTGTTTCAATTTGTTTTTGTTTTTCTTCTGACCAGTTTTCAATTAATGTCTGCATATCTTTTTCTTGTAATGGTATGATGTTTTTTTTATCATAAGATAATACACCAATTTGTTCTTTTTGTTCGTATACATATGTAAAAAGTTTCAAAATCAAAACCTCCCTTTTTTTGATACAAAATTATTCTTTCACTATATTAGCACAAAAATAGCAATTAGAAAAGCCTTTCATAATCAAAAGGAATTTTATGGAATATAGTATTAATACGAGATATATTTATAAATATACCAAATAACGCACAAAAACAGTATTATTTTTAATATATTTTTTATAATTATGCACAAATCACGAATAATATACAAATTATTTATTAAAAAGCATTGATTATTTTTAAATACTTGTGTATAATAACGAAAGTAATTAGCAAACTTGTAAAATGTTTACAGTCAAAACTGTAAAATAGAGGAGGAAATATAATTATGAAAGAGAAAATTGTACTTGCATATTCTGGTGGTCTTGACACAACTGTGATTATCCCTTGGTTAAAAGAAAATTATAATGATGCTGAAGTCATTGCTGTATGTGGTAATGTGGGACAAGGCAAAGAAACAGAGGGATTAGAAGAAAGAGCATTAAAAACTGGTGCAAGCAAACTTTATATTGAAGATATTACAGAAGAATTTATTACAGATGCTATTTATCCTTGTGTAAAAGCAAATGCAGTTTATGAAGGCAAATACCTTTTAGGCACTTCTATGGCACGCCCTATTATCGCAAAAAGACTTGTTGAAATTGCAAAAAAAGAAGGAGCAACAGCAATTTGCCATGGTGCAACAGGAAAAGGCAATGACCAAGTTCGTTTTGAATTAACTGTTAAAGCACTTGCTCCAGAATTAAAAATTATTGCTCCTTGGAGATTAGATACATGGAAAATGAGCAGTCGTGAAGATGAAATTGCTTTTTTGGAAGAAAGAGGCATGGAAGTACCTGTTAAAAAAGATGACAGTTACAGCCGTGACAGAAATATATGGCATTTAAGCCATGAAGGTTTAGAATTAGAAGACCCTGCAAATGAGCCAAATTATAAACATATATTACAATTAGGTGTTTCTCCTGAAGATGCACCTGATACACCAGAATATGTAACACTCGATTTTGAAAAAGGTATCTGTACAGCAGTAAATGGCGAAAAACTTTCTCCAGTAGCACTTTTAACAAAATTAAATGAAATTGGTGGTAAAAATGGTATTGGTATTGCAGATATTTGTGAAAATCGTGTTGTTGGTATGAAATCTCGTGGTGTATATGAAACACCAGGCGGTACAATATTGTATTATGCACATAGAGAATTAGAATATCTTTGCACAGATAAAAAAACACAGGCATTTAATGAAATTGCCAGCAACAAATTTACAGAACTGGTATATAGCGGAGAATGGTATACACCATTACGTGAAGCACTTTCTGCATATTTTGACAGCGTAAACGAAACTGTAACAGGACAAGTAAAACTGAAATTATATAAAGGCAATATTATGCCTGCTGGTTCCACTTCTCCTTATTCTCTTTATAATGAATCTATGGCTAGTTTTACAACAGGTGAATTATATAATCATAAAGATGCTGATGGATTTATCAATCTTTTTGGTTTACCATTAAAAGTACGTGCTATGATGATGCAGTCAAATAAAAATAAATAATTAATTGTAAAATAATATAAAGTGTCATAAAAACCTTGAGGTTGTTTTGCCAATATCCTTGAGGTTTTTATTTTAGAAAAAGAAAGGAGTTTATTTATGAAACTTTGGGGTGGCAGATTTACAAAATCTACAAGCAGTTTTACAGATCATTTTCACTCTTCTATATCATTTGACCAGCGTCTTTATAAAGAAGACATTACAGGTAGTATTGCTCATGCTGCTATGTTAGGAAAACAAGGTATTATATCACAACAAGATGCTATATTAATACAAAAAACATTAAAAGAAATATTACAGGATATTGAAAATGGTTCTGTTTCATTTGATGAAAAAGCGGAAGATATTCATATGAATATCGAAACAATATTAATAGAACGTATTGGAGATGTAGGAAAACGACTGCATACAGGAAGAAGCCGTAACGACCAAGTTGCGTTGGATACTCGTATGTATGTCAAAACAGAAATCAAAGAAATACAATCTCTTTTAAAAAGTACTATGACAGTATTAAATACTATTGCACAAAATCATATTGATACCATTATGCCAGGTTATACTCATCTGCAAAGAGCGCAACCTGTTACACTTGCCCACCATGTACTTGCTTATGTTGAAATGTTTAAAAGAGATTATGACCGTTTAACAGACACATACAAGCGTACAAATAGTATGCCACTTGGTTCAGGGGCTTTGGCAACAACAACATACCCCCTTGATAGAAATTTTGTTGCAGAACAGTTAAATTTTGATACGATTACATTAAATAGTATGGATGGTGTAAGTGACAGAGATTTCTGTATAGAATTAGCGTCTACACTTTCTATGATTATGATGCATTTGAGTCGTTTTTGTGAGGAGATTATACTCTGGAGCAGTCATGAATTTCATTTTATTGAATTAGATGATGCTTACTCTACAGGTTCTAGTATTATGCCACAGAAAAAAAATCCTGATATGGCGGAGCTAATACGTGGCAAAACAGGGCGTGTATATGGTAATTTAATAGGATTATTAACAACAATGAAGGGACTTCCTCTTGCTTACAATAAAGATATGCAGGAAGATAAAGAAGCTGTATTTTCTGCTGTAGATACTGTAAAAATGTGTCTGCCTGTATTTACTTCCATGATAGAAACTATAACAATCAATAAACAAAATATGTATCATGCTACAAAAGGCGGTTTTACAAATGCCACAGATGCTGCTGACTGGCTTGTAAAAAATGGTGTACCTTTCAGAGATGCTCATGCAATTATTGGTCAACTTGTACTTTATTGCATTAACCATAATACAAATTTAGATGATTTATCATTAGAAGAATATCAAGCCATTTCCCCTGTATTCAATGAAACTGTATATGATGCTATCAAAGTTGAAAAATGTGTTGAAGCAAGAAATGTGCTGGGAGGTCCATCTAAAGAATATATTCAAAAATTAATTTCTATCAATAATGATTATTTCAAATTATTATAATAAAAAAGCCGGGAAAATAAACATTTCTCGGCTTATATTTTTTAAATTGTTTCCAGCCATTTTATCATTTTTTCATTACTATCTATACCCGCAATACATACTTCCATTCTTTCCAACATAGCAGGCGAAACACAAACACGTCTTTTATTATAATATTCATTACAAAGAGAAAGAAATTTTTCAGGATATATAAACAATGCTAACAGTATTTTTTTATCTTGTAAAGACAAAGTATTTTCAGATGCATAAGCATAAAACATTTTTTCTACTACTTCTATATCCCATTGTTGCTTTTTTAAATATCGCCTAAAATACATCGCTAAATCTACCATATTACTATCATATGTACATTTTGAAAATCCTGTCACAAGTAAATTACCATTTTCGTCTTGTCTAATATTCTCTCCTTTAAAAGCATTATGGCAAATTGTTTTTTGTTTTGATACTGTTTCAACAATTTTTTCGTAATCTGCTTCCAAAAACAATTTTTTAGACTGTTCTATTTTTTCTATATAATAAGCAAATTTCTGCTTTATCATCAAATCTAAAGAACTATAACTACCTTGTTTTTCTATTCTTTTTTTAATTTTCAAAAGTTCAATTCTTCTTTTTTCATATACTTCTAAGCGATTTTTTGCTGTAAAATATCCCGATGCACTGTTTAATCCCTTTACTGTATTGTGTAATTTTCCTAGTAATTTTGCTCCTGTCAAAAATGTTTGTTTGTCGTCTTCTTCCAAATGCTGTGTTTCTGATGCCTTTTCTACAACGTAATCATTTTCTTCCCATGTATAATAGGGTAATGCTGTTTGTGTCATAATAAATCGATTGATATGATGAAATCCTTTTTGATACAAATATTCTTTGATATCATGTTCAAATAATATGCGTTTTTTTTGAGAATTACTTTTGCGTATTTCAAGCAATCCTATATCTGTTTTGCAGAGGTATCCTGTGCGAATTCTATTTCCGCCCAAAAAACGCAGTCCATATCCTTCCCATAATATTTTGTCATAGTTATCTTCCATTTTTCTCCCCCCGCACCAGTGCTATATATCATTTTATAATTTTATCAATTTATATAAAAATACATATATTTTTATAATATGAAGCAAGCACTTGGAATATAACCTATTTTAATTTTTGTTTTACAATATCAATCAATATTTCCTTTTTATTTTTTTCTGGATTTCTATGGACTATATCTAATAAAAAAGAAAGCATATTCCCGACTTCTTTTCCCTTTTTCATACCTTGTTTTATTAAATCTTCCCCTGTAACTGCCAATGTTTTTAATGTAATACAATCTCCCCTTTGCAATATCTTATAGAAATATTTTTTTAATATTTCTATATTTTTATTTTGCTGTATCTCTTGTATCAAAAGCAAATTCTGTAATTGTTCTATATTAATTTCATTTGCCTTTTTGCGCAATGCATATTCTTCTAAAGCAATATCGCACTTCAAATTTTTTAAAAGTATTGTCACTTTTTTAATAGTATCATTATCAAATTTCAAATATTTTAAAAATTCTTCGCCTTGCTTTGCAGTCATATATTGTAAAAATATTGTCCATCGTATGATTCTGTTAAAAGGTGCTTTTTTTAACTGATTTATTACATTTTCCCCATAAATTTTCATCTGTTCTGATAGCAAAGGAGATAATTCATTCAAAAGTCCTGATTCCCAAATTTTATTTATTTTTTCTAAATATTGAGAAAGCAATATTTTTTCTAGTTCATCATGTATTCTTTCCACACTAATTTTTTGTATTAAATTTTTTTGTTGTCTTAATGCCTCATAAGTATTTTTTTCTATTTCAAATCCTAATTGTACAGAAAAACGTAATGCCCTTAACATTCTTAGCGCATCTTCTTGAAAACGCTCCTCTGGATTTCCTACCCCTCGTATTATTTTTTGATTTAAGTCCTCTTGTCCTAAAAAATAATCTTTTATACCTTCATTGGGGTGGTATGCCATAGCATTGATTGTAAAATCTCTTCTCTGTAAATCTTCTTTTAAATTTTTTGTAAATATCACCTCATTAGGGTGACGACAATCATCATATCCTTTATCAATACGATATGTTGTTACCTCATAATGCTCCCCTTTCCAACATACTGTTATTGTTCCATGCTGTAATCCAGTATCATATGTTTTATTAAAAATTTTTTTTACTTGATATGGTTCTGCTGATGTTGTAATATCCCAGTCTTGAGGTACTCTTTTTAATAAACAGTCCCTTACACATCCTCCCACAATATAAGCATCAAAATTTTTATCATTTAGTTTTTGTAATATTTCTTCTGCTTTTTTGGGAATTATCAAATTCATATTTTTTTATCACTCCTTTTATTTATATTCGTTAAAAAAGGAGTCTATAAAATAGACTCCTCATACTGTCAAATTGTTTAAAAAATTTTTTACCAAATCATTTTATATAATGGGAAATAATAACATTTTATTGTTGTGACTTAATATGTGTAGCTACTTTTACATCTTCTCTTTGTATATGGTTTAAAAGCCAGCCACCTACACTTGTATTTACTTTACTTATTAATGCAATATTAGGACCTTCTTTTTGTAATTGCATAGATAACTCTCTTACCACTTTTTTAAATTCTTCATGATATCTTTTATGATTTGTATAATCTGGATAACGATATTGTAATTGAAGTTTTTCTTCATCAGAAAAATGCTTTTCTGTATAATCATATAAAAATTTCATCGTTTTTGTAACTTCTTCTTTTCCTTTTCTGGAAGAACAAGCCTGCAATAAATCATTGATAGCTGTAATTAACTGTTTATGTTGTTGGTCAATCATTCCATTTCCTGTTTCTAACTTTTTATCCCATAAAAAAGCCATATTATGTATCCTCCTTTATTCTTTACATTATATATTACTTGTTATTTTATTCTATACTCATTTTAAAAACAATGCAATAGATTTTAATATATTTTATCAAATTATTATTATCATTTGCAAATTATTATTATAAATATTTTTTTATTATCCTATCAAAAATAAAACTTTTATCAATATAATATATTACTAATAATAAACTGATATATACTATTACTTTTTTTGAAAATTTTTATTGACAAATGCTTCTTTTTACGATATGATATTTTTCAGTTAATTACATATGCACCTTTAGCTCAGTTGGTAGAGCAACTGACTCTTAATCAGTGGGTCTAGGGTTCGAGCCCCTAAAGGTGCATTTGAAAAGCGGAGTTTTGTGACGTTTGTCATGGGGTTCCGTTTTTTACTTTTTACACAAAACAATATCATATCTCTTGCATATCGCTTCTATTTTATATTGTTTTAATAAACATATTAGTCAAATAATCATGTATTTTTTCTCAAAAAATTCTTTATAGTATTTCAAAACTGTAACGTGAACATATCAAAAAACATAATATAATTATAAATAATAACAATTATCAAAATGTAACTCATTTATTATATCTTTTTATAAAAAATAATATCTATATATATGATTGTATAAAAATGATATATTACATTGCTATTTTCTAATGAATTTTTTTGTCATATTTGACTTGGCAATTTATTAAAAAATCCCTTTCAAAAGTTTCAAAAATATGGCATAATATTTATAATAAAAAAGGAGTGATAGCAAGTATGGAATGTATATAAAAGAAAGTATACAATAACGATATATGTATTTTAAAAATATTATGTTGATAAATATATAAAAC
>OFHA01001596.1_pt1 | contig 15127 bp, 10 predicted proteins | sample 1521891 | NCBI WGS metagenome assembly OFHA01 (sample SAMEA3504089, study PRJEB24116) | mouse gut metagenome | biome: mouse gut; feature: mouse-associated habitat; material: faeces | place: Denmark | collected 2011
TACGTGGCTCCCTCTCAGTTTGAGGCCATGTTTGTGTCGGATGCCCATGAAGACGAGCTGATCGAGAGAACCTGTGAGGCGATCGGGGAATCGGTTCTATAGAGAGACATTTTTTTAAAAACGAAAAACCGTATATAATTAGTTGAAAATCATATTGACATGGAACATGCCTTCCACTATAATCTAATCAACAAAGGGAAGCATCCCTTTTCAAGTGAAATTCTCATACCATTCGGGATGAAAGATCGGATATTTCCGATTCCGGCGTTATCAGCCATATTTCACAAAAATATTATAAAGATGGCTGAAAGTGTGTAGGGTGCATCTTTTTTGCGTAGCTTTACCTGGGGCCGGAAAGGAGTATATGGGAAAAAAGTATATTATGGACAGACCTTTTTTTTCGGATCGGGAGAGATTTGCGGAACTGGTAAACGCAGTGCTTTATGGTGGAAGACAAATCCTTCTGCCCGTGAATCTGGTTTTGCACAGAAGAAAATATCCGTCTTTGTCCAGTGCCGGTGGGGAGAGCGAGAGAGATGTGCTGATGGAGGATGCGGTACAAAACATCTGCTATGGCATTGAGATAGAGACAGAGTCTGACTACAGTATGCCGGAGCGGGTCATAAACTATGACGCGTGCGATTACGGTTTCCAAATGAGGGAACTTGACAGGGGGCACAGGGCAAAGAAAGATTACAGTAGCTATCGGGAGAGGAAGAGCCGTATGAAAAAAAGTGACTTTCTGTGCCCGGTTGTCACCATCGTGCTCTATCTGGGGGAAGGACATTGGGAGGGCGGGCAGAAGTTGTCCCAGATGTTTCATTTATCGTCCGGGCTCAGAGAATTGCTGGGTACGAATCTGCACGATTATGATTTTCCCCTGATAGAGGCGGATTTTGTGGATCCGGCATTGTTTGATACAGATCTGAGAGCATTTTTCCAGGCCATGCAGTGCCGCCGGGACAGGGATAAATTGAAAGATTTGCTGCAGACCCAAGCGTTTCGATGTCTGAGTTCGGAGGCGGAACGCGTCATTGCGAGACATCTGCATATTAAAAGCCTGATATGCAGGATGGAAAAGGAGGAACTGCCTATGTGCAAAGCATTTGACGATTTGATGAAAGAAGAGAGGTCGGAGGGAAAAAGGGAGGGTAAACGGGAAGAAAAACTTCGGATTATCCGTCAGATGGCGCAGGCTGGATTTGAAGAAACCATGATCCGACGGATCACGAAATGCACCCGGGAGGAATTAGCCGCTGTCGGGAGATAAGCAAATTTGTCTGAACCAGACGGAAAATAGTACTGTAAATATGGAAGAAATTATGTTATAATACCTTTGACAGTGCCTGCCCGGGGATATGGGCGCAGAGCACAGGTGTATGGCATATAAGCCGGCACTTAGAGAATCGGAGGAGGATATGCAATGAGCTATATGGACGAGTATCGGTTCTGGCTGGAGGACGACTATTTCGACCAGAATACCAAGAAGGAACTGGAGGCTATTGGGGGCAACGAGGCGGAGATCGAGGATCGCTTTTATAAGGAACTGGAGTTTGGTACCGGCGGTCTCAGAGGGGTGATCGGCGCCGGCACAAACCGTATGAATCTCTACACTGTAAGGAAGGCCACTCAGGGTCTGGCCAACTATATTATTAAACAGGGCGCACAGGGAAAGGGCGTTGCCATTGCCTACGACTCCCGCTTTATGTCCCCTGACTTTGCGGACGAGGCTGCGCTGTGTCTGGCGGCCAACGGCATCAAAGCCTATGTGTTTGAGTCTCTGCGGCCTACGCCGGAGTTATCCTTTGCGCTGCGTACCTTGGGCTGCACCGCCGGTATCGTGGTGACGGCCAGCCATAATCCCCCGGAGTACAATGGTTACAAGGTATACTGGGAGGACGGCGCGCAGATAACCGCGCCCAAGGATAAGGAGATCATCGGTGAAGTGCAGGCTATCAGGGACTATCACACGGTGAAGACCATGGACAAGGCTGAGGCCATGGCAGCAGGGCTGTATCAGTCCATCGGTAAGGAGATTGACGATGCCTACATGGTGGAGTTGAAAAAGCAGATTATCCATCCCGAGATCATCAAGGAAGTGGCAGATGATATCAAGATTGTATATACGCCCCTGTGCGGCACGGGCAATCTTCCAGTGAGAAGGGTGCTGTCCGAACTGGGATTCAAGAATGTGTATGTGGTTCCCGAACAGGAGAACCCGGATCCCAAGTTTACTACGCTGGACTATCCCAATCCCGAGGACCCCAAGGCATTTACCTATGCCCTGCGCCTGGCCAGGGAGAAGGACGCGGATATTGTGCTGGCCACGGATCCGGACGCGGATCGTCTGGGGGTATATGCCAAGGATGCCAAGACCGGCGAGTATGTGGCATTTACCGGCAATATGTCCGGTATGCTGATTGCGGAATACATTCTGCGGGAAAAGTCAGCAGGCGGCACTATGCCTGAGAATCCCGCCATGGTGACCACCATCGTGACCACCAATATGACTTTCCCCATCACGGAGAGTTATCATGTGAAGCTGATTGAGGTACTGACGGGCTTTAAGTTCATCGGCGAGCAGATTAAGCTGTTTGAGCAGACCGGTTCCAACAATTATGTGTTTGGCCTGGAGGAGAGTTACGGCTGTCTGGCCGGCACTCATGCCAGGGACAAGGATGCTTGCGTGGCGGTAATGTGCCTCTGTGAAGTGGCGGCCTACTGCAAGAAGCATGGCATGACCCTGTGGGATATGATGCTGCAGATGTATGAAAAGTACGGCTACTTTAAGGAGACTCAGTATACCATTACCATGAAGGGAGTCAGCGGCGCCAAGGAGATCGAGGCTCTTATGGAAAAGCTGCGCAGCAATCCGCCCAAGTCCATCGGCGATGCCAGGGTACTGAAGTTCCGCGACTATCAGGAGAATAAAGTAGTGGACATGGAGACCGGCGCTGTGTCTGAGACCGGACTGCCCAAGTCCAATGTGCTGTATTTTGAATTGCCTGACAATTGCTGGTGCTGCGCAAGGCCCTCCGGCACGGAGCCCAAGATAAAGTTCTACATGGGCGTTGTGGGCAGCAGTCTGGAAGACGCCCAGGCCAGAGTGGAGAAGCTGACGGAAGACCTGAAGGCAATCTTATAGAACAGTTATTTTACTCATTTATAAATCCTTTCTTTCAGGAGCCGCCCCGCAAGGGGCGACTTCTGTGTTATGACAAAGAACAAAATCCTTATATGCCGGATCTTGGCATAAACGGAAGAATCATTTATCAAGGGGAAAAATATGGGCAAACTAAATATCCACAATCTGCGAAAAACCATATCGTATCTGAAACGCAACGGACTGCGGGAAACTTTGGTTACAATCCGGGAGCATTTGCCCTTGGGCAGCCGGGAGAATTACCGATACATCCCTCCGGCGGAGAGCACGCTGGAAGAGCAGCGGGACCGATCCTGGGAAAAGCCGGTGACTTTCAGCGTGGTGGTTCCCGCCTATCATACGCCGGAGCGCTATTATCGGGAGATGATTGAGTCTGTCCTGGGACAGACCTATCCCTATTGGCAGCTTGTGATCGGCGACGCGGGAGAGGATGACCAACTGGGGCGGTTGGCTGCTTCTTACGAGGACAAGCGTATCTGCTACCATCGTCTCTCGGGCAACCGCAGCATTGCGGATAATACCAACGAGACTCTGCAATGGGCCGGAGGTGATTATATTGCCCTGCTGGATCATGACGATGTGCTGACGCCGGATGCCCTGTATGAGATGGCGGCAGCTCTGGAGCGGGGGAAGCAGCACGGCGTGCAGCCCCGGATGCTCTATTCGGATGAGGACAAATGCGATCAGGATGTCAAAAGTTTTTATGAACCCAATATTAAGCCTGATTTTAACCTGGACCTGCTTATGACCAACAATTATATCTGCCATTTGCTGGTGATGGAAGCGGAACTGATGAAAAGTCTGGAATTCCGGGCAGCTTATGACGGGGCCCAGGACCATGATCTGGCGCTGCGGGCGGCGGCATGCCTCTGGCGCGTTCCCGGGGCCATTGTGCATCTTCCCAGGGTGCTGTACCACTGGCGCTGCCATAATGCTTCCACGGCGGCTAATCCGGAGAGTAAGCTGTATGCCTATGAGGCAGGCGTGAAGGCTACCCAGGATTTTACGGACAGCCAGGGATGGAAGGCCAGTGTATCCATGACTCAGCACATGGGTTTTTCCCGGACGGAATATGATCCTCCCCTGTTGGAGCAGCGCTCCGAGGTGGGCGCCATCGGCGGCAGAGTGTTGGGAAAGGCCCGCAGGATCGTGGGAGGGATGATGAGCGATTCCGGAGAGGTGCAGTATCTGGGGCTGAAGGACGGCTACAGCGGTTATCTGAACCGGGCTGTTCTGGTGCAGCAGGCCCAGGCCCTGGACCTGCGCTGTCTGCGGCTGGCAGAGCAGTGCAGGGAACTGTTTCGGGATGTGGTCGGAGCGGTCTATGAGGAAGAGGAAGAGACTGGCCTGTATCGCTGGAAGGATCTTTCCCCGGACGCAGACTTTGCGGGCCTGGGGGTGAAGCTGAGCCGGGCTCTGCGGCAGGCAGGATATGTGCTGCTCTGGGATCCCCAGCTGGTGTGTGACCTGGAGCAAACCGACAGATGATTGACATTTCGAATACGGATCACGGAAATGTTCCGGGCATAGCCGGGGACATGCAAATTGAGGGAAAAATGAAAGTTACAGTGATTATTCCCAACTACCAGGGAAAAGACTATATTCGAGCCTGTCTGGACAGCCTGCGGGCCCGGCAGGAGGAGGCCATATTTTCTACTCTTGTGGTGGATAATGCATCCACCGACGGCAGCCTGGAGATAATCCGGCAGGAGTACCCGGAGGTAGAGGTTATTGCCCTGTCCGAAAATACGGGCTTCTGCCATGCGGTCAATGTGGGAATCCAGGCATCGGACAGCCCCTATGTGCTGCTGTTAAATAACGACACGGTGACCATGCCCGGATTTGTGGCGGCATTGCTTCAGCGTATGGAGTCTGATGAGCAGATTTTCTCTGTAAGCCCCATGATGCTCTCTCTGCAGGACCCTTCCCGGATTGATGATGCGGGAGACCGATACAACGCGCTGGGCTGGGCCTTTGCCCGGGGGAAGGGGCAGCCGGCAGAGCGTTACACAAAGCCTGCCCGGATCTTTGCCGCCTGTGGGGGCGCTTCTCTCTATCGCCGGGAGGCCGTGCTCTCCCTGGGAGGATTTGACGAGAACCATTTTGCCTACCTGGAGGACATCGATATAGGCTATCGGGCGCTGATCCAGGGCTGGTCTAATATGTATGAACCCCGGGCCAGGGTGCTCCATGCGGGCAGCGCCGTCTCCGGTTCCCGCTACAATGCGTTCAAAGTGAAACTTTCCTCCGCCAACAATGCTTATATGATTGGCAAAAACATGCCATTGCTGCAATTTTTACTGAATTTACCATTGCTCTTTTTGGGCTTTTGCATCAAAACTGCCTTCTTTGCCAAGAAAAAAATGGGCATGCTATATGTAAAAGGATATGCGGAAGGGATTGCCAGGTGCTTTGACAGCGCCGGGAAAAGCCGTAAGGTGAGATTTGCCTGGCGGAACCTGGGACATTATTGCCGGATCCAGGGGATTCTCTGGCTGGATCTTGTCCGCATCTTCATAAAATCTTAAGTTGTTTCTGTATCGGGATTCATGTAGAATAAAGGAGGATAAAGAGCAGAGAAACTTGAGGGCCCGACGGAGTGATGCCGTATGATTAAGGATAACCAGAAGGTTTTTAACAGGCTGCATGTGCTGATGGACGTGATGATTACAGTGGTGTCCTACGCACTGGCTTATGTCATCAAATTTTATATGATTGATGCCCAGTCCCCGAATGTGGGTGTTTTGCCTGTGCGGGACTATTTTATGGTGTTGTTGTTCCTGGTCCCGGGATATGTGATCGTATATTTTCTATGTGATGTATATGGGCCGAAACGCACGGTAAAACGTCGGCATGAGTTCCTGGCCATTTTTCAGGCCAACACACTGGGTATGGCGTTCTATATCATCATCCTGTATGTGGTGATCCGGGAGATTAACTATTCCCGTTGGATGATGGTCATTTTCTATATGCTGAACATCTTCTTCACCTGCCTGAGCAGAGTTGTTCTTCGTTCCATGCTCAGGACCATCCGCAGCAGGGGTTACAACCTGAAGCATGTACTGGTGGTAGGATATTCCCGGGCGGCGGAACAGTATATAGACAGACTTCTCTGGAATCCCCAGTGGGGGTACAAGATCTGCGGTATTTTGGATGACACGGTACCCAGCGGTACCCTGTATAAGGGGATCAAAGTACTGGGCAGGCTGCAGAATCTGGAAGTGATCCTGCCACACAACGAACTGGACGAAGTGGCCATTGCCCTGGCCCTGAAGGACTATGATAATCTGGAGAATGTGGTGAATATCTGCGAAAAATCCGGTGTACACACCAAGTTTATTCCGGACTATAACAGTGTAATCCCCACCAGGCCGTATACTGAGGATTTAATGGGTCTGCCGGTGATCAACATCCGTTATGTGCCTCTGTCCAACAACAGCAACAAGGTGATAAAACGGGCCATGGATATCCTGGGGTCCCTCTGCGGCATTGTATTGTTCTCTCCGGTAATGCTGTTTCTTGCCCTGTTGGTCAAGATCAGCAGCCCAGGTCCTGTGATTTTCAGGCAGGAGCGGGTGGGGCTGCACAGCAAACCCTTTTATATGTACAAATTCCGCAGCATGGAGCAGCAGTCCGAAGACGCGGAGAAAAAAGCGTGGACTGTGCGGGATGATCCCAGAGTTACGGGAATCGGCAAGTTTATGCGCAGGACCAGTCTGGACGAACTGCCCCAGTTGTTCAATATCCTGAAGGGGGATATGAGTATGGTAGGTCCCAGACCGGAGAGACCGCTTTTTGTGGAACGCTTCAAGGAAGAGATTCCACGGTATATGGTGAAGCACCAGGTGCGGCCCGGCCTTACAGGATGGGCACAGGTCAATGGCTATCGCGGAGATACTTCCATCAAAAAGCGGATTGACTGTGACATCTACTACATTGAGAACTGGACTATGGGTTTTGACATAAAGATAATCTTTTTGACGTTTTTCACAGGCTTTGTCAACAAAAACGCCTATTAGGAACGAATACAGTTGTACGCCCGCAAAGGCATAGTATAAGCATGTTACGTAAGGCAAGGAGAAGGATTATGGCGACAAAAGCAAACAAGGTAAAAGGGAAATCCAGAAGCTCCAGAAGGATATCCAGAATTATTATTTTTTCTGTGGAAATCCTGGTGATTCTGGTGATGCTGTTGGTGGTGGTGAAGGTATTCCAGGTGACGGGAGAAGAGCCGGAAAGCGGCGGGAACGCCGGTCCTCACATTGCGGATTTCTCGGAGGAAGATATTGTGGTGAACCAGGCGGTGAAGGAGGACCCGGTTATGAAGGGGTACTGGAACATAGCGCTCTTCGGCGTTGATGCCACCAACTCTGCGGAATTGTACAAAAGCAGCCGCAGTGACAGCATGATGATCGCTTCAGTGAATCTGGATACAGGAGAGATAAAGCTGGTATCCGTGTTCCGTGACACTTACCTCAATATAGGAAGCGACAAATACAAAAAAGCCAACGCGGCATATAAGAACGGCGGCGCGGAGCAGGCCATTGCCATGCTGAATATGAATCTGGATCTGGATATCAAGGATTTCGTTACTGTGAACTATCAGGCGGTCATCGATGTGGTGAACGGCCTGGGAGGAATCTGGATTGATATAGAGACCGAAGAGGAGGTAACCCACCTGAACAATTATCAGGCCAGCATCATTCGGGATACCATGCCAAACAGGGATATGGAGGATTACAATGCGGTGACGGAAACAGGTTACCAGCTTCTGGACGGACTGCAGGCGGCGGCCTACTGCCGGATCCGTTATACCAGGGGGGATGACTTCAAGCGCACGGAGCGTCAGCGGACGGTTCTGCAGGCCATAGAGGACCAGGCCAAAAGGGCAGATCTGACCACCCTGGCCAATCTTTTTACCAAAGTAATGAATAATGTTTATACTTCTATTAAGTCGGATGACATCCTGGCCATGATCAATAATATCAACAATTATCAGATTGTGGACGAAGGAGGATTCCCCAAAGAGGGCATGCGCACCACAGGGACCATCGGTGCTGTGGGAAGCTGTGTGATTCCGTTGAATCTGGAAGAGAACGTGGTCTGGCTGCATCAGTTCCTGTTTGGAGACGAGGAGTACCAGGTAACATCGGAAGTGAAGAAATACAGCGACATTATCAAATCTGACACCAGTCCTTATCTGAACCAGTGATTTATGCGGGGGAGCCGATATATGCTCCCTCGTTCCTTGCGTTCCGGCAGACTGCCGGGGCTTCTGGCCCGGAGGGCGTAAAGATGCCCAGTCCGAATTTACGGTATGAGAAAGGGAGACAAACAGGAGGAGATATACAGCATGAAGGTAGACGTCATCATTCCTGTATACAGGCCGGATCGATCTTTTTTCCAACTGATCGAAAAACTGGAAACACAAACCGTGCCTGTCCGGCGTATCATAATTATGAATACAGAGGAAAAATATTTTGAACAACTGATATATGGAACAAAATTTTTAGAGCAGCATCAGCAGGTGTCGGTTTCCCATCTGTCAAAAAAGGAATTTGACCATGGCCGTACCCGGGCCGCCGGGGTGGGAAAGTCCGATGCGGAGATTTTCGTCATGATGACCCAGGACGCTTTGCCCGGAGACGAGAAGCTGATTGAGGCTCTGGTGACAGCTCTTAAGGCCCCTGGGACGGCGGCGGCCTATGCCCGTCAGCTTCCGGCAGAGGATGCGGGGCCAGTGGAGACTTATATGCGGGGGTACAATTATCCTCCTTCTTCCCGGGTAAAGTCTCAGGAGGATCTGCCTGAGTTGGGGATCAAAACTTATTTCTGCTCAAATGTATGCTGTGCGTACCGGCGGGATCTCTACGATCAACTGGGGGGATTCATCCGGCATACCATCTTCAACGAAGATATGCTTTATGCGGCCAAAGCCATAAAAGCGGGCTGCCGAATTGCTTATGCGGCGGACGCTCTGGTGATCCATTCCCACAATTACACCTGCGGACAGTATTTCCGCAGAAACTTTGACTTGGGAGTATCCCAGGCGGACCACCCGGAGGTCTTTCGGGGTGTTCCCTCGGAGGGGGAGGGGATTCGCAGTGTGAAGGCGGCTGCAAGCTATCTGCGGAAGCAAAGACAAAGCTGCAGGATTCCAGGTCTGCTTTTGCAGAGCGGCTGCAAATACGCAGGGTACTGGCTGGGAAAACATTACCGAAGGCTGCCCCGGAAATTTGTACTGAAATGCACGGACAACAGAGAGTACTGGTTCCACGAGGACAGAAGAAGGGATGTGGCAGGCATCGACGCCTCCAAAGGCTACGGCAAAACCGACCAGGAGGCTGGGAAGTGAGCGCGCTGATCTATATGGGGACGCCTTGGCGGCCCAATATAGATCAAAGGAAGTGCGTGCTTGTAGGGGATATGCGGAACTTAAATAGAAGGGAGAAAATATGTGCGGAATTGTAGGATATATTGGCACCAGGCAGGCAGCCCCCATTATTCTGGACGGCTTGTCCAAACTGGAATACAGAGGGTATGACTCGGCGGGCATGGCTGTTTTCGACGGGGAGCATATTCAGACGCGCAAGGCGGTGGGACGGCTGAAGGTACTGGAGAACCTGACCCACGGCGGGGAGACCATGAAGGGATGCATGGGCATCGGGCACACCCGCTGGGCTACCCATGGCGCGCCCAGCGACACCAACTCCCATCCTCATTTGAATACGGCGGAAACCATCGCCGTGGTACACAACGGCATTATTGAAAATTATATTCCCCTGAAAAAGAAGCTGGCGGACAGGGGATATACCTTTGTGTCGGAGACGGATACGGAGGTTCTGGCACATCTGCTGGATTACTATTATAAGGGAAATCCGTTGGAGACCATCACCAAGGTACTGCACCGGGTGGAGGGATCCTATGCCCTGGGCATTCTGTTTGCGGACCATCCGGAGGAAATTTATGCCGTGCGTAAGGACAGTCCGCTGATTGCCGGAGCTTCTGCTGACGGCTGCTTTATTGCCTCCGATGTGCCTGCCATACTGAAATACACCCGCAAGGTATATTATGTGGACAATCAGGAGGTTGTAAAACTGAGCAGGGACGGCATGCGATTTTTCTCCGTGGATGAGGAGGAGATTACCAAGGAGCCAGTCACCATTGACTGGGATGCCAATGCCGCGGAAAAAGCCGGATATGAGCATTTCATGTTAAAGGAGATGTATGAGCAGCCCAAGACTGTCACAGACACCATATCGCCCCGGATTCGAGACGACCAGGTGGTGATTGACGAATTGCATATGACGGATGAGGAACTGGCGGCAGTGAAGAGAATCCATATCGTGGCCTGCGGTTCCGCTTACCATGCAGGGGTCACGGGAAAATACGTAATCGAGGGGCTGGCCAGGATCCCGGTGGAAGTGGATCTGGCCAGCGAATTCCGATACAGGGATCCCTTGCTGGGGGAGGGAAGTCTGGTGATCGTGATCAGCCAGTCCGGTGAAACGGCGGATACACTGGCGGCCCTGCGGGAGGCCCAGGCCATGGGATACAGAGTGCTGGGCATCGTGAATGTGGTGGGCAGTTCCATTGCACGGGAGGCGGATAATGTGCTGTATACCTGGGCGGGACCGGAGATCGCGGTGGCCACGACAAAAGCTTACACAGCACAGCTTGTGGCGCTCTATCTGCTGGCAATGAAGCTGGCAAAGGTAAAGGGAACCCTTGGAAAAGAGGAATTTGAGCATCTGCTGGGATGTCTTGAGAGGCTGCCGTATCAGATCGAGCGTCTGCTTAACACGAAGGAACAGATCCAGAAGTTTGCGAACCGGTATCTGGCGGCGAAGGATATTTTCTTTATCGGAAGAGGCATCGATTACGCGATCTCTCTGGAAGGTTCGCTGAAATTAAAGGAGATTTCCTATATTCACTCGGAGGCGTATGCGGCAGGGGAATTAAAACATGGCACGATCTCGCTGATCGAGGAGGGGACGCTGGTTACGGCGGTATCCACCCAGCCGGAACTTTATCAGAAAATGATCAGCAATATCGTGGAAGTCAAGGCAAGGGGCGCTTTTGTCATGGCAGTCACGGGGGAGGATAACCGGGAGATCGGGAAGGCGGCGGATTATGTGATTTATATCCCCGAGACGGCACCGGTATTTGCCAATTCCCTGGCGATCATACCTTTGCAGTTGTTCGGCTATTATGTGGCAGTGGGGCGCGGATGCGATGTGGATAAACCGAGGAACCTTGCGAAATCGGTGACGGTGGAGTGAGGTTGAAAAAATAAGGACAATCGTGGAGATGTATGGAAAGGGTATCTTGAAAACGGGGACAATTATGCAGGCCGAGGGAAAAAGATGAGTGAGAAAGAACAGAAAAAGAAGGAAAAAGAGCTAAAAAATATGGCGGATGAGATAAGGGATTCCGACAAAAATCCGAATATGCAAAGACAGCCGGAAAACGGAAATCAGGCTGCGCGGAATGAATCGGGCGGCAAAGATTCGGATGTACGGAATTCTCAGGGGCGTATGCCGGTGCAGCAGCCGGGACCGGGAAATTACAATTATCAGAATCCCTATCAGAATAACTGGCAGAATCAGAGATATTACGGGAATGATTTCGGCAGAAGGGGCGGAAACGGTTACAATAATTATCCGAACCAGAATTATGGGAATATGCCTCAGGGGAATCCCTATGCTTATCAGGGAGGTTATCAGCAGGGGAATTACGCCCCTCAGGGAGGAAATGCAGGCGCCGGTGACAACGGCGGGAAAAAGAAAACGGGTACGGGGAAAAAGGTGCTTTGGGGCGTATGCATCAGTGCTTTTTTGATACTCTGTATCAGCGGAATTTATTATACGGCAACCATGTTTAACACCGATGAGCAGGAAGCGCAGCAGGCGGCGGCCGCGCCTCAGAATCCTCAGATCGGCCAGGTGGATCTGGATGCGCCTGAAAATACGGAGGGGACGGTGGAGGATACCCATAAGCCGGCGCAGGGAAATCTGATGGATGTGTCGGAACTGGTGGAGCGGATTATGCCCACCGTAGTCAGCGTCAATGCGGTTTATACCTACGACAGTTACTACTGGGACGATGAGAAATATGACGGCGGCGGTTCCGGTTTTATCATCGGGGAAAACGAGACGGAACTTTTGATTGCCACAAATTCCCATGTGGTGGCGGATTCTGAGGATCTCACCGTTTCCTTTGTGGATAAGACCGATGCGGATGCCATGGTAAAAGGATATGACAATGATCTCGATGTGGCAGTCCTTGCGGTTCCTCTTGCGGATATTTCCGATGAGACCAAAGCGGCCATCGCTGTGGCGAGGCTCGGGGATTCCACATCGCTGAAAGCGGGACAGGCGGTGATATCCATCGGGAATGCCCTGCTTCTCGGGCAGTCTGTGACCACAGGCATTGTCAGCGCTACCAATATGCCGGTGGGCGGCGGTTATGACGAGATGGGCAATCAGTACGGATCTGACGATCGTGTCATGATTCAGACGACTGCGTTTATGAATCCCGGCTGTTCCGGCGGCGTGCTGATCAACGCCTCGGGTGAGGTTGTGGGAATCAATACGATGACGATCAGTTCCGTGGATGTGGAGGGGATGTGCTATGCCATCCCGATCTCCGATGCGATCCCGGTGCTGGATAACCTGAAAAAGAGAGAGATCCGGGAGAGGCTGCGGGAGGATGAGAGCGGCTATCTCGGCATAAGCTGTTCCAATGTGGAGCGGAAACAGGCGGAAGAGTTCGGCATACCGGACGGCGTGTATGTGCGGGAGGCAAATGAGGACGGACCTGCGGACAAGGCGGGCATCCGCAAGGGCGATGTCATTGTGTCGATCAATGAAGTCAAGGTGAGTACCATGAATGAACTGTCGGAGATGCTTCGTTATTATCCGGTGGGTGAGATCGTGGAAGTGGAGATCATGCGCTACGAAGAGGGAGAATATCAATCACAGATCATCAGCGTGAAACTGGGGAGAAAATAAAAATAATCCGCATATGCGGAACCGGAATAAAAAAACAGCATATACCCGAACGGTGCACAGCTTCATTTACGGATGCGCTCTTTCAGCCGTAAATGTAAGCTTGGGAAAGTGCACGGGGAGGGTATATGCGGAACTGGAATAGGAGAAAAAATGGCGGAATACGATAATAATAAAAACGGAAATGATGACGGGCAGGGCGGCTATGAAGATGTTTGTTTAATCTGCCACAGGCCTGAGAGTAAGGCTGGCAGGATGTTCAAGCTGCCGAACAATATCTGTGTCTGTGATGACTGTATGCATAAAACCATGGATTCCATGAGTCAGTTCAATTATCAGGGCATGATGCCGCCTTTTTATGATTTCAGCGGTATGATGGGAAATGCGGCGAATACAAAGCCTCCGGTGCAGGAGGAGAAGAAGCCGGAGAATACGGAGATTGTGGAGAACGAGGAAAAAGAGGAAGAGCCGGAGAAAAAGGATGGGGGAAAGACACAGAGAATGCCGCCCCATGGTTTTCCGAATATCAGTTTTATCAACCTTGCGGATCTTCAGAACCTGAGCGGTGTGCCCAGCAGGCAGAAGATCAAAAAGAAAAAAGAGGGCGAAAAATCAAAGCCCGTGATTAATATCAGTGATATTCCGGCGCCCCACAAAATAAAAGCGCAGCTCGATGAGTATGTGGTGGGACAGGAACATGCGAAAAAAGTGATCTCCGTTGCGGTCTACAATCATTATAAGCGGGTGGCTACGGGGACGATGGACGATATTGAAATTGAAAAATCCAATATGCTGATGATCGGTCCCACGGGCTGCGGTAAAACCTACCTTGTCAAAACACTGGCAAGGCTTTTGGACGTGCCGCTTGCAATCGCGGACGCCACTTCTCTGACGGAGGCCGGGTATATCGGCGACGATATCGAGAGCGTTATTACAAAACTGCTGGCGGCCGCAGACAACGATGTGGAGAAGGCGGAAACCGGCATTGTGTTTATCGATGAGATCGATAAGATAGCCAAAAAGAAAAATACCAATTCACGGGATGTGAGCGGAGAGTCGGTACAGCAGGGGCTGTTAAAGCTTTTGGAGGGCTCCGAAGTGGAAGTGCCGGTGGGAGCAAACAGTAAAAATGCCATGGTGCCTCTTGCCACGGTCAATACAAAGAATATCCTGTTTATCTGCGGCGGTGCTTTTCCGGGACTGGAGGAGATTATCAAACAGCGTCTGACCAAACAGACCGGCATCGGTTATCAGGCGGAACTGAAGGACAGGTTTGATAAAGACAAAAATATCCACAGTAAAGTGGCGGTGGAGGATGTGCGGAAGTATGGCATGATTCCGGAATTTATCGGCCGCCTGCCGATTCTGTTTACGTTAGACGGGCTGAACAGGGAGGCGCTGGTAAAGATATTAAAAGAGCCGAAGAACGCCATCTTAAAACAGTACCAGAAGCTTCTTGAACTGGATGAGGTGAAGCTGGAATTTGATGAGGGTTCCCTGGAAGCCATTGCGGAGAAAGCGCTGAAAAAAGAGACCGGTGCGAGGGCACTGCGGGCACTGATCGAAGAGTTTATGCTGGATATTATGTATGAGATTCCGAAAGACCCGAATATCGGAGAGGTGACGGTAACACGGGCTTATCTGGAAAAGCGGGGAGGCCCGGTTATCCGGATGAGGGGATAGAAGAATGGTTCTCACTGCAAACGGGATACTGTTTGCGGTGAGAATTTCCTTCTGTCCATGGAGTGCAGACTTACCTGCATTGGAGTTCTTATGCTTATTGCTGGTCCCGGCGAAAGGTTTGGTAGAGATTTAAAGTGCCGTATCCCCATATAGGGTTGGGGTAGGTGAAGGATGGGTTCCGATCCGCGCCGCGGATGATCATGGAGGTGAGAGATGTGTTGCTCAGGCCCTGATCGTTGTTGTTGATATAGCTCCATGTAAAAATATCTGC